>FLOH01001112.1_pt1 | contig 44335 bp, 69 predicted proteins | sample 756751 | NCBI WGS metagenome assembly FLOH01 (sample SAMEA4026879, study PRJEB14308) | marine metagenome | biome: coastal water; material: water | depth 74 m
GTATTTATAATTTTCAGGGGCGTTATACTTCTCCGCTTCAACTTTTGACAAAGCAAAAATGTAACACCTTCTCCCTTCTAATTCATTCACGTTAGTAATGATTTTCATGTTTTTATATTAGCATAAATTTATAAATTCTCTGTACTATTCCGACCGAATAAATGTCATCTTCTTTTTAGCGTCCCATTTTGCTTCAAAAACATATCAGAAAAGATGTGGGCACTGTCAGATACAACCAACCCGATAAAAACGCCGAGCATAAACTTGTCTAGCCACAATTGCGGCGGCACTAAAAACCACCACCACCAAAATAAATAAACAAATCGAATAGCTGTGCTTACTACTAGCCCGTGTGAAAACCATCGCCGATGGAACTTGCGAAGCACTCAGCCATACACCGACCAATAACCAAACCAGACACAGCCAAACACCCCGAAACGATCTATCATCTCATTTTCTGCCCGCGTCTTTTGTATCAAGTCTGCGTCAGGCTCTACCACGTTGCCAAGCAAATAACCGGGCACGATCCCCACAGCAACCATTGGAGAAAAAAAGAACATCCCCGCAGCGCATATTAACGCATTGGGGACATTTTTCTTCCAAATCTTTTTATGTACTTCACCTGAAGTCATTGTTTAGCCAGTCCTTGGATTTACTCATTCTAAGCACTCCGAAGAAATCCAACCCGCCAGCACATCAAGCGGATTTTCTTCGATTGACTGAACGAACATAAAACCTTCGTATTCATCGCCTAAATTCTCCGCACTCATAATAATATTAACTTGAGTGTCAGCGTAAAGCACGCCAAGAGATTGACCGTAACCGTCACCACTTGGGCGCAGGTTACAGTTTTTCACAACTGTGGCTGTGTTGGTATCTGTAGTCGGTGTGATCGTTGGCACAATACGAGTCTGTTGTTGTGTTTTCAAATCAACTGCGTTTCTTTCTAGTGGCTGCATACTGCCAACGGTGTCAGGGTAAATCCCGCAAGCAAGGATAATAGCCACTAAAGCCACTATCATAAAAATTTTATTCTTCATCATGTTATTTTTTTCCCATTGTAGACGAACGAGCCACTAATAAATTCGAGACAATCTTCTCGAGGAGCCACTATTCTTATGTTGATTTCACCTAGCCCTAAAAAGTTTTCTTTCTCAGTAATCAGGACAAAGAAGTTAGCCTTTTCGAGAGCCATTAAGTCATCCCTAACTTTAGCCACTAATATATATCTATTTTCTGGGTTTGTAATTAGCGCACTCTGTTGGGTAGATTTCTTTGGCTTGCTCCCACGATCCAATATACTTACTTTCTCTTCGTCTTTTAACTTCACCATTCTTGCCTTCCTTTGTTATCCATCGGCGCAAGTTCCAATACCGCGCCCTAACTTCACCTTTTAGTGGCTTCCCCTGCGGTTCTACTCGCCATGCTGTAGGATTGCCACTAATAGCCACTATCTTTTTTTTCTTGCCACTAAACCATTCTTGCAGTTCATTGTCAGTAGTGGCTTCATGCTCAATAGCCACTACTTTTTCGCTTAGCGGCTCTATGAGTTTTTTGGATTTTCCTGCTTTGTTTCGCTTGCCATAGCCGCGCCAAGTTTAGCTCGATAGCGTGCAATCTCTTCTTGCGCTTCTAACTCTCCCAACTGTTTAGCCACATCGGGCGCGTGATTTTCCCAATAGTTAGCGCGTGCGTTCATTTTCTCTTCCTGCACTTTTTCTTTTGAGAGACGAATGCGAACTTTCATCTCACGCTCTGCGGCTGCTTCATCGGATACGGCCCTAAAAAGCATACCCGATACCATGTGGACAATAAGCAAAACAGGAATTGCCCACACAATCCACTCTTGCGCCCAATAAGGCAGGGTTGTAAAAATTTCCATCGCCCCCAGGTAATAAGCAATGAAAGAACCGGCAGCAAGGGCAGTTGTAAGAATAGTCGCGACTGAAATTAACAACATTGTCCAAGCGACTATAATTTGCGTTTTATTGTCTTCATCGCGATCTGTTAGTTTGTCAAACCAAAAATAGGCTGCGCCTTCACCAGTTGCCACAAAACCAGCGGCGTAGTAAAGGGCAGCGATAATGCGCCAAAATGTAACATATCCATCTTTGAACGGCAAAGACATGCCAGCAAAAACGGATAGCCCCGCAGTAACAGCAAGCCCTACATAAACAAGCCAATAACGCCCATATCGTTCAGCATTCACTTTGCGGTTATATGCTTTTTGGTCTTTCTTTTTATCTCTGTCTATTTTGCTCATATCCTTTTCCTTTTCTAAGCAGAATTCAATACCACATTGTACCCTTCTATAAAACTTCTTAAATAGTGATGTTCGTTACTATTTATATGTGATATGTAGTATTTTTATTTAGCATACCTGCGAGTATAATTGAAAAAAACAATAGGCTGACTGAAATGATAAAAAGAATAATCAAAAAAATCAGGCGTGAGGTTGCTCTTGTTTTTGCATATTCGTCTCTGGCTCGGATGGAGCAATGTATGGAAAACTACGATAAAGAATTGAAGAACTAAAAAAAAGAAGGTGAAAATTGAATAACTGTAAAACGTGCGATCATTGGAAATCGAATAAGCTGGACCCGTCTCCGGTTGCCGGAAGGTGTGTAAAGCTTGAAACCGGTACGGGCAGTTTATTCGGGTGTGTTCATTGGAAATCTGCCCAACAAAAACATGCAGCGGACGTCAGAAAAGAATTATCAGAAGCATGGGCGCAGGATAGTCTTCGCGCTTATATTGGCGCAATGATTGACCTCATTGGTTTAGAAGACGCAGAGAGCAGCCCAAAGCAAAGGAAATATAATAGATGAAACTAAAGATTGAAAAAACGTACAAAAAAGCAGATGGAACGGGTAGAACATACTCAAACCCCGGACACGGACTTGTCTTTACCGGCTGGTCCATTACAAACGGCCATCACTATATAGAGAGTGCGCGGTATAGAACAAAACCGGAAGCAATGAAAAGAATTGAAGAACTAACTAAAGGTTGAAAAATGAAAACATTATTAGCAGCCGCTGGAGCGATAACTTTCTTTGCCGGTCTTATTGGCTTGATCGTAGAATATAACCATTCTGTGTTTTTGTTAATCGTTGGGTTTATGCTATTTTTTTGGAACCCTAAATATTGATTTGGGTCTGTAGGATTGTACAATCTGCATATCCAGTATTTAGGCGTTTAGGAGCTTTGCATGGAAGATTTGAAAAATTTAGTTTGTCCTGAATGTGGCGATGGCGTGTTTGTTGCCACAATATCCGAACCTGGCATGGTGATGTGTCGAGATATGGGTCACTGGGTTGGTTATCCGTCCGATTGCAAACGCCTAACAATACGTGCAGCGGACGCGATAGAGCCGCGCCGCTCACGCAAACCGTTGAAACTGTCAAAAAAGCCGCCTCGATTATGAAGCGGCTTTTTCTTCCCAAGAGCGGGAAAAGGAAGAGAGAAGAAATCTATTTATTGATCTTGTGATAGCCTTGCACTAAAGTATCAGCCGAAAGCAAACCAACAACAAACTTGAAAACAGGGTCAATGGCTGCCAAAACATCAGGTGGAATGGCGGGAATTAAGAAATAAACCGATAAACCGATTACAACAATTCCAAGCTGGCTATAAAGTTTCTTCGCTTCTGATGGTAGTTCGCCCCAAGCGGGTACCTTTTCTGCAATCCACGAAAAGAGCCAACCCGCACCCGTGCTAGTCATAAGCCATGTAAGCAGGGCCATTGCACTGTCTAAATTTTCCATTTTTTTTATCCTTTTATAATTAGTAAGTATCTACATTATTATACACAAAACCACCCTATTATTCTAGGGTGGTTTGCTCGCCTATGGCGAAAGGAAAAGGTCGGTTTGCTAAAGAGAAACGACAAAAGGGTGGGTCCTTGCGCCCCGACATATATATTATAGCAGAAACTTTGTGCTGGAGCATTAAAGATTTGTTGAGATTATATTTTTTATCCCTTTTTCCGCATCCCAAACATAAGCAACGGATGAGCGAAGTCCGGCAAACCCCATTAGCACTTCCCACTCTGATTGTGCCGCTATTGTTGGGTTTATTCTAACGATTACTCCATTTCCCAAATCCTTTGTGTTGATATTATGCTCATGCGCCCCGTGAATTTCAGCATATAAAGTGCGCCCAAATTGTTCTCTAGCTTCATTGAAGATGAGATTTTCAAAACGTTTTTTATTCATATCCGCATGATGACACAAGAAAAGACAATTCCCAAACTCTCTGACTTTGTGCATCTCTTTTTTTGTGTCAACAGTAATGCCTTTTGTGTTTCTGTAGTACCAGGATAACCCCCTGAATAGAGCATAAGACAAAGCCCTGTCATGGTTTCCATAAATGCCTATCACGTCAACTGGTGCAACTTGGGATAGTCGATCTATTATCCAAATCATAGTATCACCGCCAGCGTCAAACATATCAAAAGGATTCAGCCCATAGTCTATGATTGTCCCCTTTGATGTTGTTTTATTCATGGTATCGTAATGAAGGGTATCGCCAAGCGGTACCAAGTATATCAATTCAATATCAAGGTGTTTTGTTTCAAGCAATATATCTTCAATTACCGCCTTTGCTCTTTCTGTAACGTCAAAATCTCTACTTCCGATATGCAAATCAGCTAAACATATTTCAAGCCTTCTTCCGCCTAACTTCCCTTTACTTACCTTGATGGCTGATTGTGTCCCGTCTTTCTTTTCAAAGTATTTATCAATTTCATCAAACCTAATATCATCCCCTATGCGCCTGATAAACTTAGTTTTTGTGTGGGTGAGTGGCACGATAAGCATTTTCCCACTATCCATCACCTTGCCATGTGTTACCGATCCGTCAGATACGTCCCATTCTACCGATTTATCTTTTCTGTAGCCTTCACTTGTCTTCACTTCAAAGGAATCAATCTTCCATACATCTGTGTCAATGTTGAAGTGTTCAATAATATCTTCCCTGGTTACAATACGTTTTGATGAACAAACGATATGTATCGCCGCATCCTCTTCTTTGTATGTACTCTCTTCGACTTCTCTTTCCCCGCGCTCCCCTATTTTTTTTGCTTTTTTTAATTTATATAATTTGCTGTCGATTGATTTTTCTGTTGTATTGAGTTTTTTTGCTATTTCTTCGTTTGAAAACCCACTTTCAAACATGGATATAAGTAATTCAGCTTCTTCTTTTTTCCACTTCATTCAAGACCATCCTTGTCTACTTATGTATTTTAGTGCAAGATACCAAGAATGTATAGTGATTAAAATCGTTAATATATATTACTTTTGACGCTTGGATATGTTGTATAATGTGTATAGGTATCCGAGACGTGATATAGAATGATGTACATTCCGTATATACATAGTTAGCTGGCTCTTGGCGTAAAAAGGAGAATATGAAAATAATTGTTGAACTTACATTCAAAGACGGTGTTGCTACTATGTCGGTTGATAGCGAAGAACGCCGTGAGTGTCATATGTCTATGGGTAGCAAAGAAGTCGAATACACTAACGAAAATTATGAGTGGGCTAGTGTATTGATGGGTAGTTATGTTCATGGCTTATTATCTTCTGCCAATCCAAAGAAGCCAGCTAACACAGGCTTGCAGCGGACGGCAGGTAAGCGGCGCGCTAAATCCAAAGGTAATCAACCCGCCGCCGCTAAAGCCTAACCCGTTCGGCGGCTACGTCGAGAAAGGAAATTGAAAAATGTCAAAAGTGGCAACAAAACAAGAATTTGATAGATGGAAAAAGATTGCTCACAGGCTAAATAAAATTTTTGCGAGAGATCATTTTCCAAAGGCTGTTGGTAGTGAAGAATATCTTGTGCGCTCCGTTGAAGAAGCTATAGGCGAGTATGAAAATTCAACAATAAATAATTTAGCTTGGATTATCATAAACGCTTCCAGTCAAGGGTATGTTTCAAGCAATGATCTTGACTTTGCCAACGAAGCACTTGATGAACTACAAGCCGCCGAACAACGCGTGAAGCAGACTGGCTATGTCGCCTCGACATCAGTCGGTGAAAAGTGTTTTGGTTGTAACGAATACGATTGCAGGTGCGCGGACTACGCCGCCAGCAGCTTACGCTAGTCCGTTAGGCATCTATGTTCTCGCCCGAAAACTCGTTTGAGCAATTCCTGTTTTGCCTATTGACATTTATACGCAATCGTGTATAATATAGATAGTTGAGTGAGCCACATTCGACACAAAAAACAGGAGAGATAAAATGAACGCAGGATATTTTAAAAAAAACGATAGAGTAACATGCGATTTAGCAGTTGGATTTCAGGACGATGATGGCATGTTTCATGGTAGCGAGTGGATTACAAAAACCGGAACTGTCAACGAGTTAGTAAATGGTGGGGATAAAATCTATATCAAATTTGATGATGGCGATATGCAAATCACCCGCAATGCTCGCGGTCGCCAAAAAGGTCACCCCGCTCGAAATGTGCAACCGGTGAAATGATGAACGAAATAATCAGTCGTGAAACTCAAAAGGCAATCGACACCCTGCTCCCAAACGGGAGCGGGGTCGTCACTGAAATTTGCCTTCGGCATGTGCTGGAAAATGCGCTAAGCGTGGCGTATAGCGTTGGCGGTGATGATGCTCTATCGTCACTGCTAGATATTGATGCCGCATTGTTTGCGGTCAATCAGGCGTTGCAAAATGATGGGCGAAAACCAATATCAAAACGCCGCCTACAGGCAATAGCACGAGAGCGGCATAATCGTTTTGCGGTCGGTATGCAGATAGGTAATACAGGCGTGTGGCTGTTCCGTCAGTCTGAAATCGAGTTACTCATACCCCGTGAATATAATCGGGGCGATGCCTAACAAAACGTGGTAATGACATGGAGGTATCGTGAAAGAAATTGTTGGCGCAATGATAGGCACAATCATCACAAATAATCCCGTTGTTATTAGCTGAGGAGAGTCAAATGAGAAACACTACACTAAAAAATCATATTGAATTGCCAGATTATGACGGCTTCAACTGTTCTATCACTGGCGAACATACGCATTATATTTTCTGGCATAACGATGTAGATGTAGAAGATGAATGCCCCCATTGTCAAGCGTTTTTACCATCACATCATTTAGCCCTCATAAATATTGGCCGTGAGCAAGAGCAAAACCGCAATGCTCGCGAACTAAACTCTGCCCAGAATGTGATAGTGAGATAGTCGTTTGCATGATGGGGCATTATTGCGGTGAAGTTATGCCACGCAAGTAACAAAAGTCCGCTATCCAACAAAAAAGACCCCGCTTTGTGGGGTCTTTTACTTTAAGGAATGGTAGGGGAAGAAATATGAGTTGTATCAATGCCTATTATAGAACCAACCATAGTTAAAATACCATACGCCAAAGAGCCATAAAGCACAAGGAAAATACTTATTGTTATTGTTATTGTTGGTATTGGTTTATGTGCAAAAAGATACGTTAAAGACGGATATTTTTCTTGCCGCTCTTTAATCTCGCGTATACTTTGAACAAGACCACGCTTGCCATTATCTCCTATCTCCATATCCCCGCGCATGTCGATATTATATTGATCTATAAATTCTAAAACCTTTTCGCTAAACTCTTTAAACTCTTTTTTGCTTACAGTGTCTTCATCCATGTTAGCTCCGATTATTTTATGCTGTTCTTTATTTTTTCTCGCTTTGCCTGCAATTCGTTCCACGCTTCTGGGCGACCTTCTTCTTTTTCCCAGAGAGCGACAACCATATTTTCAAGCGTAGCTCCTGCATTATTATATTCATCCCGCCTGACACTATCTCTATCGTAATGGTCATGATCTTCAATAATGCGTTCCGCAGTCGTTTTTTGTGCTTTTGTAACATCTTCTTTATACGATATTTTCCCGCCAGAATCTACACCGTGAATAGGTATTCCAGCGGCTTCTAATTCTTTGTGTAATTTCGTTGCATTGACCATTAGCATCTCCATATTCCTGATATACCGGCTTTTCCATCTCCTGACCCCGTATTTCCGTAAAATGTAAGTGAACCGCCGAAAGCCCATTCCAAATACGAAAAATAAGTGTAGCCAATCGCTGCGGGAATTGTGCTGAGCGTTGAGCAAAAGTTATACCAACCGGTAGAAAAACCGCCGCCCTGACGCTTGCAGTCACTATGTAGCGCAGACGAAGAATTTTCTCCGATTCCAATTATGCCGTAAGGTGACCCCCCTGAGATGACAGACGCTACAACTGACAATTGAACGGCATCTTCCACAACACCGATTACAACCTCGACTTTAGCGTTTGAATCATTATTAGCATATCTAAATGTTGACGTGGCATAAGTCCAGCTGGTTGTATTTTGCCAATAATTCAAGTCACGAATAGTTCTGTTGTAATAATTCCATACGAAACGCTTTGCGCTGCTATCTTCGCACTGTCCACTAACTCCGGCTGTTCTACAAGTTCCAAGATACTTCCAATCAGTATTTCCTGTTTGCACAAGCACGCCGTCTTGTGTGGTCAAAGCAGTTGCTCTTGTAGTGTCATTTGTCCAATCTGTAACTTTTAGAACTGGTGTGCCTGCGTTATAGTCGAGAAAAACATCGAATGGGGTGACGGTTGTGCTTGGAACGGCTATGCTTAACTCCGCGTTATTTGTTGCGACCCACGCCGAAGAACCATCGTAAAGCATTGATAGATTGCCTTTATAAGGCGTAAAGTAAAGCGTTGTTTTTGCCGTTTGATCCGTAGGAGAAACAGCTACTCCGCTTTCGAGCGTGAGTCTTCCTTCGGTTGTTCCATAGCCGCCAGAGCCACCGCCGCCGCCTGCTGCTTGCCAGCTACACGTTCCATCTCCGTCTTCGCGAAGAAAATTTGTTCCGCCAGCTTCGCCTGTGGACTTGATTGACGTTCCTTCAACCGCTAAATTTCCGTGCGCAACCTTACGCGATAACGGAGTACCGCTTGGGTCTTTTACCGAATAAATAATGTCCGTTGAGCTTGGTGTCGTATCTTCTGTTAGTGCGGTTAGTTTTTGGTCAGCCATTGTATTTCTCCATGAGCCTGTCTGCAAGCTCCCAGTCGTAAAAATTTTGAAGTCTTTCTGGCATTAGTTCTTTTCTTCCTTCTGCCATCACAAATAATTCTGCATAAGTTTCTTTATAACTCCATGCTGGAAATTCTCGCCAACGCCATAAATCTAAATCCATCTCATTAGCCGTATTTTTGAAATCATCACTTGAGCTAATCCATCCGGCTTCGTCATCAAGTGCGTGCGCGATTTCGTGAATACAATAACCTTCTGTGCAATAAATAGAATTGCTCCATGTGTTATATACTGCTCGATTGCTTCTCATAGGAAGCGGCATAAATGACAATATAAACAAAGATAGCGCTGCAATCAATAGATTTATTTTCATACTATATTCTTTCATGCACTTCTACCGGTTGGGCTACCATACGGAGTGCCAATTACTCCGAAAATAGCATCATTTACTTTCAGCGTGCTATCTAATACCACATCTTCATAATCTGCCAGCGCAGAAGTTTTTACAGAAAAGGCTTGAAATTTCAAGTCGCTTGTATTTAATACTGTGTCGCTCGGAGTTCCTCCGTTGTATATCGTGGTTGCGTTTGCTGAAGTCAAAATCACATCATATATTCTAAAATCTTTTAGCTTCCCATCAAGAACGCTTGTGCTTGTCTCAAAACCGCCAAGATATAAAGTGGCTCCGATTTCATCCGTAGTGTCTAATGCTTGCGATTGAGTTTCGTTTACCGTAACCGATGAACCGTTTATATATATAACAGGCTGATTTGTTTTTGTAGATGAGTCTCGCGTGACAATAATATTAACCCATTCCCCTGTTGGTACCGTGCTTGCGTTTGTGTTCCATATTCCAGGCAAGCCTCCTCCGCCATTTTGCTGAAAAGTTACGCGCTCGTCAGAAGATATGTAAATGCTAGAGCCGGCAGAGCTAGACGATATACCCATAAGCCATTTTAGATTTGCTGTGTCTGGTATATTGATCCACGCACTAAATGACCTCGTTGAAGTGTTGATACGCGGATTATAGTTGAACGTAACACCTTCTGCGGTTCCGTTTTCAGTTTCTATTGCGAGCATGGATAGTCCAAGTGCTTTAGTATATGTTTTTCTTACTATCCAAGAAAAATCAATTATAGTTTTACCGGTGCGGCTTAATCTTATTTGAAACTCAACGCCCTGAATATAATAATAGCCGTCAATCTCAGAGTCATCTTCCTTTATGTTTACAAGAGACCCAACGTCAAGGTCAAGCAACGCGTGCATTAACGCTGCGCTTCTATTTGCGCTGAATGTAACTTTTTGCAAATCAACACGCGGGTCTTTCTCGTTGTCAATAACTACTTCGCCTATCGAGGCTCCTAAATCAGCAGTTTGTTGATAGATCTGATTGATGGACTGCACTCGTAAATCATAGGATAATTGAGAAGCAGAACTTTCCACTTCTTTATATACTGGACTATAAAGCAATAAGCCTGTACCTGTTGCAGTCAGAGATGTAACGTAACCAGTTGAAGCATTATTATTTTTCAATGAAAAAGTAACGCCTTCTGCTCCGAAGGTGGCTGTTACTGTCAAATCTGCGCTAATATCTGATCCACCGCCGTCTGATTGTGTATTAAAGCTTTTTGTAGTCCCTGTGGCATCTGTCGTCAAACAGTTGCAGCGATTTCCACCAGTCGGATCACGGTAATTTGTTCTAAATGTTACCGTATCTCCAGCACCTATTTTTATTGTTTCTCCTAATTCCCAAAGCGTAGAAGCGCCAGCGGTAACGGTTGTTGGATTTGCTATAGTTTTGAAATAGTTTACAATATCTTCCCCATACTTAATTTCAACGCTCGACATTGAATTATCAAATACGGCATCTTCTAATTGACTTAGAAGTATCTTATCACCAGTTTCTAAAAGTAAAAAATCACCTGTCTCTAAAAGAAGCGCGTCACCACTTGAAGATTGTATTTGGTCTAATGCTTTCAGTCCATTTCGTGCATCGTGGTTATCAAAAACCAAAGTCTCGCCGTTTGTCTGGTCTTTCGTGTTGTAAAAATAACCGAACTCTGACTTCACCAGTTGAGCGACCTCACTGAATATCCTTGTGTTTGGTGTTACCGCGCTAAATATCGTATTGAATGTTTCCTTGCCTGTGTCAAAGCTAGTAGCTTGCGGCGCGGTTTGCATCGCAGAGACAAGCGTTATGATACCTTGATCTGCTGTTTGTGAAGCAACCACCGCCTGATCTTTGAGCGGCGTTCTCGCCATAAACTCGATGTAATCTGTGCATACAACCGTTACTCTATCTTCGTTCTTTCTTATTTTTGAGTTTCTGATCGAGCTGACATAGAACCTGTAATTATGCTCAACTCCTTCAAAAGTAAGTACAACGCGGACGGCCGTATTTATGCCCCATCCAGAAACAGAAGTTGTCAATCCAGGAAGATACTCTCCGTTGTTATTATTCATCGTAAAGCGGAGTGTTCCTGTTGACGCCACTAGGTCAACGGCGCTGTTACCTTTTATTCCCCAGCTTGCCATAACCGGATCTACAATTACATCAGCGGTTATGTCTGTCCAGACTGAATTAAGTCTAGCTTCAATTACCATGCTATCAAGAAATGCAGCCATTATTGCGCTCCTAGCATCATTGCATCTCTAAAAGCCATTGTCAGCATATCAACGTCAATGCTTTTGTTTACCAATTCTCTAAGCAGCGCATCGGTCTCCCCGCCACCTTGAAGCTGGTTGTTCGGTACAATGTTACCGCTTGAACTCGGTACGAACATTTCAGGCCCGCGCTCGCCGACGATATAGGGCGTATTTCTTGATACAGGCCCGCCATCTGCTCTGTGATATTGCGAAGGGTCCCAGTTAGCAGCGTTGGCAATTGCTCCCGTACTCCAAGAAGCAGAGACATTTATTGTCTTGTTCGATGGTATCGCGTTGATTGCGTCGGCTAATGACTGAGACTCTCGAATAATAATATTCGCGTTGTCAACGTATTCTTGTGTATACACACCCATCGCTAAACCGCGATCTAATAGCGCCTGCTCTTCTTGTATGGTCAACCCGTCAGCCGCCAGCATTTCTTCTGCCCGTTTCAGGATGCGGATGTTTGTACTTTCTTCAAATTGCGCCGCGTTTTCTCTAAGCGCATCGTTCATCTCGTCGAGTGATATTTTACCTGCGGAAAAGTCTTCTCGAAGTCCTTGCTCTTGTTCTCTAAGTCTTTGAACGTCCTTTGATACGCTCTGCGTTATACTGAGCAATCCGCCGAACTCAGAGACGAGTTGCGGCGTCGCTACTTCTGCAACATTCCGCATTTTACCGTCAAGAATATCAAGAGCCTCGGCCATGTCTTCGAAATCGCTTGTACCGCCAGCCATGACGATACGCCCCTGTTCCATAGCCTGAGCTTGAGAAAGTCCAGCCCGCTCTGCGTTCTCTACCGCCAGCGTTGCACGGTTTCTAGCATCAAAAAATTCATTCAGCTTTGTAACGGTTGGAGCAACTGAATCAGCGGCATACCGCTTGAGTATGTCCATCTCATTCTTTAGGCCAGACTCAAAGCGCTGCATACTTCCGGCCGTTGTGTCCGCCGCATGTCCTACCCTTATAATCTGTTCTTCTGCTTGCTGTAAAAATGCTTCATTGAAGGCGGCATCCGCGTCCATCCCTGAATCAACAAGTTTTTGCACCTTTTCATCGAAACCGTCAACAGCGACGCCAAGCGTATCAAATCGCATCGTTGTTTTATTTGTCAGCGTAAGCGTCAGTTGGTTCATGTTCATGTTTAGCGCTGACGCGACAGCCGAAAGCCTGACGACTTCATCGTGAGACTTTGCAAGCCCTAAGCTCATAAAGTCTGTGGCGCTCGCTATTAGTTGACTGTCGTCATAAAGCCCGCGCGTTGCTTTGCGTAAGTCGCCAAGCATTGCGGCGCTTGATGTGTTGACAGAATCCGTAAGCCTGTCAAACTTTCGCATTGTTTGATCAATGGCCGCACCTTCCATTGAGAAGTCCCACGCCTTTTTAGCTGCCGCTCCAAACGCAACCACAACGCCAGTTGCAATAGCAAAGGCGCTAGTGAAATCAGATGCGAACTGCTTGACCTGCTGCCTTCTTTCTTTCTCAACTCTTTGTTGCTCTTTTATAGCAGAAACTTGTTCTTTCGTAGCTTTCTTTACGGCGTCCGCTTTTTGTTTCTCAAGCGCAACGTATGACTTAGCCTGCGCGGTTGCGTTCTTGCTAAATTCTTTTTGCGCGGCTTCGATTTTTTTCGTTGTAGTGACGACGCCTTTGTCGTCAGCGATAAATGTTACTTTGATAGGCTCAGGCATTGTTACCATCCCATCCGCTGTCAATCGCCATGACTTCGGCTTCCGCGAGAATAGACGCGAGAGCAGGCTCAGACTTCGCCCATGCGCCGAAGTTCTGCGAGTTTGCCCTTGATCGGTATGCTCTTACTACGTTTTCGATAACAGTCACCATATTCATTTCTCGCACATAAAGTGCGCGCCCTAAAGCGTCCCACGCTCCAAACTGTTTTATTCTCAGATAAAACTGCACATCGCTTGAAGGGCTGCCCCCATCAGCGAAAATGAACGCCTCAGCCCTTATTCGTTTTTTATTTCTACTTCACCATAGTAGACCTTCATCATCTCCCCGAACAGCCACGCCGAAAGCTCGTTAGCGGCTCCGCGTGGCGTGGCGGGGAAGGTGAGTTCATTCACGTCTTCGGGGAAGTTTTCGAGATCCCATTTCTCGACGCAGGCAAAAATAGCGGGGAGTTTCATCTGCGTTAGCTTGCTTGACCAGATCATTTCGACGTTTCCGCCGAGCGACATATACGCAGACGGCTCAGTCTTTGCGCCTTCATCAAGCCCGCTTTCAATTGCGCGGACTTGATCGTAGTTCATCGGGTCGGCTAGTGTTACCGTACCCGGCCATCTTTTGGATGGGCTTCTTATCACCTTAGCCATTATTAGGCCTTTCTGTTGTAAAAGATTTTGTTACTTACTATCATGATTCGCTGGTAGTCCCCCAAGCTGGCGCAACGCCGCCGATCATGTAGAACGTGGCGGTATAGGTGCCGTCGTCGATGTTCGGAACGTATGAGCCGCACAAGAAGCCGCTCGTCGCGGTGGCTGTGATGCCGAATTGCGGTTCTCCCGATTCCCATGCGTGTCGAATACCAACTTGAACGTCCAGCGATAGCGGCGTAACGCCTCCGGGCAGGTTGCTCAAGACTGTGTGAGAGCCTGAAAGCGTTCCGGCTGCGGCTGCGGCTGTGGTATCGAACGGCCCGCTGATGCTGATGGCGCAGTTTGCGTGACCAGGCAGGGCGTTCTTGATGGCGTCCTGGAACGCGGTAACGTCCATCTCGTCATAGGTCAAGCCGATGCCGTTGATAGAATTGATGGGTATGCTGCGGAGTGTTCCGCCGCTGTCATCAACGATGAAATCAGTCCACTTAAAGTTAGTTCTTCCGGTATTAGCGGTCATAATATTTCTCCTTTTTATTCAGGGCGTATGAACGCCAAGACGAAGCTAACAGTCGTCGCCGTATTCAGCGAAATCTGCCAGCGTAAATATCGGCGTACTGTCGCCGTTGTTGCTAATGCTACTAGCCCGTGTTGCACAGAACTGCAATCCAGTTCCCCAGTTGTGGCGCCTGATAGCGCAGACCATGCAGAGTTGTCGGCGCTGTCATCGCAAGAAATCGTGGCAGTTCCATTCCCGCTCAAGACTTGGTAAACAAGGAAGCCGCCTTTCGTGGTAGACGCTTCCGAGTAGCTACTCAGTCCGCTGTTGGCGGTGTTTGCGGCCGTCTCTGCGCTGTTCTCGTGCAGCAACGTACCCCAAGCCTTGTCATAGAGCTTCGCGCTTGCTACGTCAGACCAGCCACCAATATCAACGGTTGCGTTAATGAAATCTTCGCCGCTTGCGACGTAAGACAGTTGTTCAAACTGGCCAGCGAATACCGGATCACCTTCAGCAGGTGCGGCGCGGTCACCAATGGCGACTGTGATCGTCCGCGTACCTGTGCCGGTTTTCAGAATTTCATGCAGTCCGCTTGTGGCAGTGTTGTCAAGAAACGCGTTCAGCGTGCCGGGCGAAATCATCGCCTGACCGGGTAAGCCGTTCTTGATCTCGTCGGATAACGCAGAGCCGATCACCTCCTCGAATGTGGTGCTAAGAGATGGTATCGAGCGGGTATATCCGCTCATGTCGTACCCGTCAATATATATGCGGGCGTGCTTCTGGACTGTTCTACCTGGCATTTTTTACCTTCTTAGGTTTTGATACCCTTAGCGTATTACTTGCTTCTGGAAGTGGCTCAAAGACTGCATCATCTATTTCATCTTTTATATCGCCTTGTAAAACAACGCTAACGCGTTCGTCACTGAGAACTTCGTGAGAGATGACAAAAGGACTGATGTCAAACTCGCCAAGATAAAAGTGACCAGCGTCGTCTATTCTGATTTTCTTCATATTTATACCTCGTAGAACTCGCGAACATCTACCGAAATCATCACGCCGAAAAACATATTACCGGCAGGGTCTTGCATCTGCCCGAAGTTGCCAGCGATGCGCGGCGCAATATCTACCGAGCCGGTCACGCTATCGTTTGCGATTATCGAGTTCAGGATAAGCACAGTCTTGGATACCAAGCCGACAATATAATCTGATAAGTAGCGCTTGCTTCCAACCTGCGCATATAAGAAAACATAATTCAACGTATAGCGGATGTCATTCTTTCCGCCCGTGCCTGCGCCGAATGATTGCGGCGTAACTGTTAGCGACGTTACAAAGTTATCAGGGTCCGGAAACATGATAGGACAGACGCGCTCGCTGACTTCTTCCGGTATTCCGTCCGTGTCTTTTAGCGTCACGCCGGAGATGACCAGCTTTGAGATGCTATCGGCTACGGTTGCAATCTTTACGCCGCTCATCGTTTATTCCTATAGGTTGCGATAGTTCGAGCAGCTACGCCCGGCACGTCTTTCGGCGTCACAATAACGCCTGACGCGGTGATGATGCTTTCGTCGCCCTGATTAGGATGACCGAAGCGGCGGTATAACGATTGCGAGATGAGTTTTGTAGCCTGTGCGATTTCCTGCATCGGCTGCCAGGCGTAGACGGTTGTCCCGTTTGCGTGCGTGGCTGCTGTGCTGCCGTTATCCCCGCGTGCGAGCGGTGTGACTGTGTTCGTTACTACCGTGTCAACGATGAGCAATTCATTCTCGATCATCAGGATGTTATCTTTGAGAGCTGAGTGTCCAGCCGTCATTGTAAAGGCGAGTGTGGTTGTATCAGCGATTTCGGCGCCAAGCGTGCCAACTGGACTCCATGCCCGCTGATCGTATTGATCGTGATAGCCCCAAATACCGAGCAGGTCGATTACATAATCCGTATCGCCTGAACTATCCAGCGTCCAATAGGTTGAGCTTGAGCCTTTCAGCTTCAAGCCTGTGTGCGGGCTGTAGTTCTTCGGGGTCAGGTTGTACTCAGTAGAAGCGATGGCTGTGTCGTCGCCATTGGTCAAAGAGATAACCGCGAGCAAGTCGCCTTCGGATAATATCTCTCTGCCTTCTGGGATGTCGTAATAATAATTCTTGACCATAGGATAGAACACGCGCCCGCACTCGCCGTCAATGTAGCGGCTCGCAGCTTGAATGATGCTATCGATAATGGCGTCATCTGTGCTGTCTGCGGTCGTGTCCTTTGGCGTTACCCAGTTGAGAAACTCGGCGCGCGTTACATATCCATTGAGCATTTTAGCTCTCCACTGAGCAAATAATAGCGCCTGACTTCGTAGCGCCACCGTCAGCTACAACGACCTGCAAAGTGCCAGCGAATAATGGCGCTTCTCTGTCGCCACCAGACGTCCCTGTAAGGGCTGCGCCCGCTTCTGTGTGCACAAGTGCGCGCGGTCGATAGATTGCGTCTGCGTTTGCGTTTGTGAGCGTTATGAGAACTTCGTCAACGCCTGAAGCGGTGCGGATAGCAGAAAGAACTGCATCAACGCCGTCAACAAGGTCGCCGTCAACCCATTGCACTTTCACCAAGCGCCCCGAGATATGTTTAGTATCTGTTACCGTTGCGCTGCCGTCGGCGATGGTCGTGATCTTGAGTATTCGTTCTTCAATCATTTCTTTACCGCCTTTTTGGCTGGCTTTGCTTTCGGTTCAGGTTTCTTTTCTTCAACTACCTTGACGTGTTTCTCTTTCGCTTCGATATTGATAGGCTCAATGATCTCAACGGCTTTGCGGTGTTCAAGTAGATACGCACCAAGAGACTTCTCGACTTCGTACTCTTCGCCTGGCACAAACGCGCCGACGATGCGGTGTCCCTGATAGTATTCCAACATTTTTACTTTCATAATTACCTACTTTCAGGAGGGGGTTTGACGCCCCTCCTAATTTGCTTAGCGGTTTTGCTGAACCATGACATAATCAACGGTCGCGACTACTGCGTTAGCAGAGCGGTTCGCAACGATGATCGCGGGCGTCAGGGCTGTGGTAATGGTCGCGGCGTTAGGAACAGGATTACCGATTGCTACACCATTGATAAAGCCTTGTACTGCGCCAGCTGCGCTAACTTCAACGCGAGCGATGAAATAAACGCCATCTGTCGGGGCTGATCCAAGATAGACGGGGGTCGTATCTGTGCCGGCTTTTACGCCGCCGTGAAAGAATTGTTTGGTGGTTCCGTCTACATCGTAGCCAATACCACAAGCGTCTGCGGCGTCGCTATCAATTGCGGCGGCAACCAGGAAGATAGGCAACTCAACGGTCGTGCTGATCGTGTCGGTGAAGCCGATGAAGATAACGGCCTCAGAAACGTCGTCAATCGCAACGCGCGCTTCCATTACCAAGCCGCCTTGATTGGCTTTATAACCAAGATTGATGCCCGTGAAGGTCGTTCCGTTTGCGGCGATTGCGGCGTCGGCGGATGATGTCGTCAAAGTGACTTCGCCATTCAGCGAGTTCGCGACGGTCGTCGCTACTTGGTTTCCAGTGCCGCTGCCGGCGGTGGATGACCAGCGGTCAGCTGGGCCAGCGTCGCCGATTGCCCAAGTGCCGATGAAGTCGTCGATCAAGGTCGCTTTCGTTCCCAAGTCAAGGCTGTTCAGCTCTTTTGCGGTTACGGTGATGTCTTTCAGGTCGCTCGCTTCCGAGACGCCCTTTCGTAGAATATAAGTTTCGCCCATTGTGTTACTCCTTTGCCTATTGCGGGGGCTATGGGTAAGCCCCCGCTGTCAGGCTATCTTATGAGAGTGACTTACAACCCGATGTTGTAAGAAATTGCGGCAGCTTCTGTATCACGCTGCGCTAAACCAACGCGCATGAGAGCGACGATCTCGGTCGCATCAGCGGAAGGTACACGGGTGGTTTCGATGGTCATGCGGCGTTTGAAGCCCAGTAACCACTGATCCCAGCGGACGGCCAGCATTGCGCCGTAAAGGTTATTAGCGGCGGTGTCAAGATCGACTTTACCAGCGGAGTTTGCTTTCAGCCCGTAGGTGGCGTCCTGGTTGGCGCGGTGCATATTTGCGGATGCCATGACGCTATAACCGTAGATGCCGGTCAGCTCTCCATTCTCGATGGTCGGGGCAGCGAATACGTCGCGGGTCTTGACTTCGGGAAGTTCCAAAGCGGCCCAGCGGGTCCACGCGTCGAGGATGAAGCTGACTTTGTCTTTCTGCATGGCGTTGCGGCCAGCAAGCCCTAAGAGTTTCAAAGTCTCAAGGAAGTCAGAAGCGGCCAGCGTGCCAGCGTCGCGGCTGTTGGCGGGCGAGCAAAAAGGCTTCGGTGCCGCCAGGAGTGCCGCCAATATCGTTGATGTTTGTCGTTGCGCCGGTAGCGGTGTCACCGTCGATGATGATATGGTCAAGCACTTCAGCGCCTTCCTGTACCATCTGCGCGCGGAGTTGTGACATCCACGGGATCAGGCTATCTTCTTCGAGTTCGCCGGTGAAGACGGTCATCGCGCCAAGTTTGCCGACGCTCAGAGTTTTCTGCGCGGTGCCCATCTTGGATGCGGTCACAGTGCGGGTCACGGGAGTGCCGGGGTTGGTTGCGATGGCGCTAGCCTGTGCAACTTTGTAGAAGGTAGGATTGCCGCTTTCCAACGGGATAACCATGCTCTCGCTGCCTTGCGGAACAGTCACGGTCGGGAGCTTGCCAGCGACTTCGGTGCTGTTGACGATCTTCTCCCAGAGCTGGCTGGAGTAAGTCACGCCGACCCATTCGTCGCCATAGCTGGCGAGGGTGCTTTGGTTGAGTTCGTTGGCTTTGATCGGCATACCAGCGGCTTTCATTGCGGACAATGGACCATTGTAAGTGCCGTCGCGGTTGTCGGCTTCGGATATCTTGATCGCCAACGCTTGCAGGCTGTCGTCGGTTGATTTCTTACCGGCTGATTTTAGAACGCCGTACATAAGAGCATGGTCAACAGGCTCTAAGTTGTCAAACGCCCATGTGTTCGCGTACTTGGCAACAACAACGCGCTTATTCGATGGTAAGCGGTTTGCTTCTGCGGCTGCGGTTTTCAAGGTTTCGTTCTCCGCTTTTACTGCGGCAAGTTCTGCGACTTCAGCGGCCTGTTTGGCTTCGAGTTCGCGAGCTTCACGGTCAGCCTTAATGGCTGCGTTAATTTGGGCGGTCACGTCGAGCGGGATCGCCTGAACTTCTTTCTCTTTCTCGTCCATTAGATATTCTCCAATTGATTGATTGACGTTTCCACCATCTGACCGCGCCTTACCGGCGCCTTCTGTCTCTTGTGTTTCGTCGATTTCTGGCAAACTCATGTTCGCCAGTTGATAAATTGATTTAAGCGCGGGTAGTGCTATTGCGTGTCTATTGGCGGGCGCGCGACCGTCACCAATATCTATTAGGCTAAGTTCTGCCAGCGGCCAGACTGCAATTCTTCCCGGGCGCCGTTTATCGTACATAGAGCCATCAGCCAGCCTTGCAAGGTGAGCAATACTTCCGGATGACGCAGCGGCAAGTCCTTTTTTAGCGGCTTCCCAAATGCGACGCGCGTATTCCTGCGCCTTGTCAAGGATAACCCTAACGTGCCAGCCGTCTGCTTGCTTCACAACGCTGAGCGTCTTTCCGATTATCAGGGGTACTTTCTGGACGCCGCGATTATCTGGATTGATGCCGTGATAATAGATGATGACAGGTGACTTGAAGACTTCCGGCATAATGTCGGTATCTTCATCGAAGTATTGATCGTCTGAGTCTCTGCCACCAAACGGGATTGCCAAGACATCTAAAATCCATTCTCCGGCGTCGCTCTTGATTGCGGTAATATATTTCATAATTCACCTTAATAAGAAAACAGCGCAACGCGTACACAAATAAATGTGTGCATGTTACGCCGCCTTTACAGCCTTTTGCGTAATACTTTTCGTTTCTTCTTTCAACTTGCAGCTTTACCGGCCGCCTCGCTTCTGACAAGAAACTTATTAGATTGCCTTCATTATAGCATATTTTTATTTGCTTGCAACGAGTTTTGCAATTGGTCTATTATTTGCTACTTTGTACCCATGCGTTGACTTTGTTCTGCGCCGACGTGATCGCCGCGCCGATATTATCCTTCACCGCGTCAAACGCCTTCTTCCAGCCGACCATCGCATTGAGTCTCGCCTGATTAGCGCCACCGACGAACTCGGCTCCGCTGCTGGCGTTCTCAACATCAACGCGCGACCATTCCGCATCTTGTGGCGTCGTCTTCCAGCTACGCTGATACTTCCCCGTTCTGTGTGGGTATCCGGGTTGTATCTCACCGCTGCGTATCTTCGCCATGACGTAACGGCGTTGTTTATCGGATACGAATGTTTTTCCGTATGCAGACTTGCGAGTGACGTGGCGATATGGCGGGTACTTCTTCAGCCCGCGCTGCCCGTCGCCGATAACGTAGGACACGATCTCTTTCATACCGAGCGTCTTTATCTTAGCAGGGACCGCGCCGACAAACTTGATCCAGACTTCGACGCCGGTTACTTTAGTTTTCATCTTGTCGCTCTTCTTCTTGCTTTCTCTGCTCAAAAACTTCCCCACACTTTGCAAAGAATAGACGTGAATATTCTAGGGCGTTGCTTACATCAGCCTTATTGAAGCTTTCTTTCTCGCCACCAAATACACGCGCCCATTTCTCTTTTGAAATCAGCGCGTTACTAAAATGATACTTGTGTTCGCTTTCGTCGTTGCTCATGCGGTTATTATTCCATCGGCGGGTATTGTAGCGGGAGCGGTTGTAACTCTTAGGTTGCACTGGCAGCGCCAGCCGCCGCACTCAAGCAGCGCGTTAGGCGGTCGTTGCGGCTTGTAGCCTGAGATTGCCCACTGAGTAGCGGTGGCTACGGTCTGGTCAAGCGCCAGGCACGTCGAGCAATGTTCAGTTGGGCCGACTTCCCAGACAAGATGCACGTTTAGCACAATCGCCGCCGTGACGATAGCGCGGTTTATCATGTCTGCAAATCTAGCCTTCCATAAATCGACGCGGTTAGAAATAAACTCGATGGGCGCGCCGTTTTCCTTCGCTTCTTTCAGGTCCGCAACGTAGCCAAAGATAAAATTCGCTTCGCTGTTGATCGCCTCGTCAATCTCTGCGAACATCGCCCCTGTCATGTGACGCGGGTCAAATCCAGCTTCACGCAACCCTTCGATGTAGGCACGCCGGATCTGTGACGCCATCAGCGACAGAAGCAGGGCGGTCAACGCCTCTTCATCCATGTCGTTCTCATCGTTGTAATAGTCGCGCGACGCGTTAGCGAACACGCGCTCGTAGTAGCCTTCCGTCTTTATCGCCTGTGTTAGTTCCGCGTCATTCGGCGCAAAGATGCCAAGCGTCGCGGCGTGGTCGGCTATTGAAGCGATTACGTCAAGGAGTTTCTTTTTCATTCTGCCTGCTGTGTGTGATAACCACGCTTCGGAGTTTATAGATCGGCGGCGGCGTCATGGATAGGTAAAATTCATCTTCGTCATAGCGAAGAGTGGCGACGGTCGTGTCGCCCTGTTCGTATATGTGCCTGCGCCAGTTTCCCATCCAGACGAGCAGCATTATTCATACCATCCTGAGAAGGTTGCTGTTATCTCTGTACTATTCGCAGCAGCCGTTGCTCTCATATCTATCTGCGTTCCTGCCGTAAGCATAAGCGGGAAGGTAAACGGGATATAATCAAAACCGCCTGCTAAATGAGATAACGCCTTGACTTGGAATAACTCGCCAAGAGGCTTGACGTACATAACACCCTCAGCGCCTTTTGCACCACCAACCGAAAAACTCATATCTGTTATGTATAAAGTCTTCCCAGCGGGTACGGTATAAACCGCCATGAGCGTTTGGTTTCTTCCAATCGCAACAGTAGCCCATACAAGAGCAGGGACACCAGAACCAACCGCTCCGGTGCCTACATATATCACGCCGATATTCTTTCCCGTCGTGCTTGCCGAGCCAGCAGTCAAACATATTATTCTATAAACAGACGAGTACGTGAGATTTGAGTTTACAGCCGTTTGACCTGTCAAAATAATCGTCTCGTTCTGGTCAACGCCTGTGCTTGAATTGATACCATAAATCTGAACAGTGGCAACTCCCGTTCCAGCTGCGGCATCCTGAGCCGATGAACTGGAAACCTTAACTATTCCAGCGGCCGCAACTATGGCATCCCACGGATATAAACCACCACTAGACCAGATTGTCTGTTCGGTAGTCCCTGCTGACTCGTTGTTTCCAAACTTATAAACCGCTTGATGGTCTGGAACGTTTCCTTCCACTATATCAACATAATACGGAACTGAAGATACGCGAAGTTTATTGTTGATATGCTTTACGCCGTAAGGAGTACCGACTTCATCTACAAACTGGGTCGCCTGCGTTCCGTCCGTTTGGATTGCGGACGTAGCCGCGCCAGCTGGCAGCGGTAACGATGCGGCGCCAACTGGCTGCGTTTCGGTTAGGTCGGCTTTCAGTTGAAGCTCAGTAAGTAAAGCGGACTGAGCCGACGCCGTTGCGCCGCCAGCTGGCAGCGCGCTCTCGCCGACCTTGACCACTTGCCGATGCTCGCCTGTCCCCTGCTGCTCAGTCTCGATAATCGTTTCAGGCGGTACGCTGGATGGAAATGATGTTACTTCAAACTTTACGTCATCTGCCATTATTCAAGCTCCGTTTCTGAGCGGTAGACTTTTCCATCCGCTCCTCGTTTATGCTCGGTGGTCATGCGCGTCACCTGGTCAAGGTTCACATCAACCTGCACCTGCGGCGCGGCTTGCTCCGGCACATTGACGATTGTATCGCCCTGCTGGTTGATGACCTGCGCAGGCTGTACGTCGTTTGTGACGGTGACTTGTGGCGCAGGCACGTTACTAAGCGCAGCAGCGAAGGCTTGTGCGACTTCCTGCGGTGTCATATCTGCCTTTGCGGGAATGGTTAGATTGACGATGGTTGGTTGTTGCGGTGCCGGCTTTTCTTCGGCGTTCATAGCCTTGATTGCCTGCTCTAGCAACTTCTCAAATCCGCTCACGTCTTTGTATTCTACTTGCTGGAAGTCAAGCGCTCTATCGAAGACGGCTTTCACATCATCTTTCGTTTCGCATTTCTCTAACTCTACCAGCACAGACTTCTTCACGGCGTGCGGGATAAAGTCGCTTTCGAATGGAACGCTTTCTCCGATGCGCTTGGATGCCTTGCGGCGCCACTTGTCAAGATCGATTTCTAAATCACTCTTGACCGGCTCATCGTTTGTGTCTTCGGGGCGCGCTTCTTCGATGCTGGTATCTGCTACGGTCTGCGTTATCGCTTCGGAGGGCTGGTTGTCAGGTGCGATTGTCATTGCCGCGCCGATCTCAACGACAAACAGGCTGCCGCGTTCGTCTCCGATTGGCGGCTCGTTATAATACTCGCGGCGCACTTCATCAATGGTGTGCGTCTTTTCATACTGAGCCATTTCCTGCAACTCCATCGCCTTATCTTGGACGCGCACGTCTTCAAACTCTGCAACGATACTGTCTCCGTATAGAGATACAAGCCCGTTCTTCTGGTTCATCTTGCTCGAGAACTCAGTAAGCATTGCCCATACAGTGTAATTCTTGAAGATTGCTTCTCCGACGCGCGCATTGGCTTCGTTGCTGTTGACGGCGAGCATCGAAGACAAGCCCGGGGAGATCGCATTGAACACGGTTTCCTGATTGGACAGTAAGCCGTCAAGAAAACTATTATCCGCTGGCGTGGTTCCGGACTTCATCCACTCGACACCGCCCTTTCCGACGCCGCGCAGCATGATTGCCTGCTTCTTCTCGCTCGCCCTTGCAAAGTCGTTTTTGAGCGTCGCCCAATCTGTGTTGTTGATCATCTCGGCAAATGCGAACAGCGCCGACGGTTGCCCATCATGCGCTCCGTAGAAACGAGTGAGCCATTCGCGCGCTTCGATGTCGCCGAGCGCTGTAACGGCTAGACTTTCGACCAGCGATAGACCAACAAAAGGATTAAACGGGTTGTAGCGCTTGACGTGCAACACCTCCCACGTTTCGAGCGGGATGATCTGCCCGTCGCCTGGGTCGTATGCGTAGCCCTTGATATACAGGTTCTCATCAGGAACAGGAATAATATCTTGCGGCGCGATAATCCACATCTCGGTGGGTTTTGCGCTTTCGCTTATCTTATTCAGCCACCAGTAGCAGTTGCCAGTCAGCAGTCGGTTTGTGACAGTCGCTGTCCAGAACTCAGACGCGCTGTTGAGCGGGTTCGGCTGCCTGAATAGCTGCTCGAGCGGATGGTTTTCGATGTCCGTCTTCTTGTCGCCGTTGTAGTTGTAGACTTCCAACTCAGCAACCGATACTGACTTTGCCACCATGTCAACAGCGGTCAGCACCGACGGAACGCGGCGAAGTAACTCAAGCTGATTAGCATACAGCGACGGGTCTGGCATGTTCCACTTTTGGGACCGCGCTTCCGCTCGCAGTATCGCAGGCGGGTTATCGAGTTTCGTGGCGTTTGCTGCTCTAAGAGCGCGTTCTTTCTTTGCGGCGATGATGCGCCGTTTCTCTGCTTGTGTGATCATAATTCTCCTAGATAAACGCTACTAATTCGGACGCGGAGAGCCGGCCATAAGCCGCTTGTATTGCCAGTAGTATGCTCTCGCCTTCGTCTGGACTTCTGCCAAGACGTTTTTTTATTTCGCTTTTTTCTTCTATCAGAACGCCAGCGGATGAGACTTTGTAAGTCGCAGCGCATAAATCCGCGATGATATTGTTTCCAGGCGGGAGAGCGATGTCGTCTCCGCTAACAGGGTCTAGCGCGTCGCGCGTGCGCCAGTAATACTCTGCTCTAACATTACGCATTTTTAGCATCTTGCTTTTGTCACGGTATTCGCTACCGGCGCCGGCGTTGATCGGAATTACTCTTTCATATTTTACTTTAAGGTGATCGAATACAGATGATCCAATCCCAACAACATCAAGACCGATTGCCGCTGACTTCACATCTTCTCTGTCGCCTAACTCTTGCCTGATAAGTTCAGCGCCTATCGCGCCATCCGTGACAAGGTCGCCGCGCCATGATTTCAGATCGTCGACCCAATTGTCGTACATCTTAGCAAGTGCCATCTTATCTTTACCGCCGCGAGCAGGGTCGATCCCCGCTGCTGTGAGCGGAGTTTCTGGTTTGTCTCGTTCCAGCCATCTCTGTTGAGCCATGCGCACCCATTCGGTCGGGATGACTTGGAACGGGTTGACTTCGTGACGCGCGGAGAAGTCGCCATATAGCATCTGCGACCGGAGCGGTTCTGGAAGCGCCTGAAGTACGGCGCGATACGCGCCATCTTCCGCAAGGTATTTATTATCTTCAAGCAGCGCCCTGATAAACGTTCGGGAACGTGGCTTGATAGTTTCACCTTCATGCTCGAACTCGTCGCCGTTCTCGCGTTCCACTTCTTCACCGTCTATCATTGCGTACCAGCGCAACTCTCCGCTCTTTGCGGGGTTCGGGTGTTCTTCGTCAAGCCATGCGCCCCAGCGATTTATTATCCAGCTTCCGCTCTCAGATGTTGGCGGGTTTCCTGTGGCGATGATACGCCGACGCTGGCCTTTCTTCGTGGATCTGTTCCAGCCTGACGTAAAGATGTATTGACCTTCTGTTATCTCTGGAAGTTCGTCATATCCTTTCAGGTCGTGCGGGATGCCTTGCCAGTTCGTTTTATCGTCTTCCATCTGCATCGCGCCAAGCTCGACAAAGTGACCGTCATTCTCCCATGTCCAAGTTTTATCCGTCTTGTTTTCTTTCGCTGTGTCGCCGACGATCTCGCTAATGCGGCGCGTGATGCCTTTCAGATTCTTATAAGTACGCCGAAAGATTACGCTCGCGTGATGGCACTCAATAGCCATACCTGATAATAAATCAGTTTTACCGCCACCGGCAGCGCCACCATAGAATAGCTCGTCGGCTCTAGAAAGGAACGCTTGCCATTGCGGTATGCTCTGCGGATACCACAAAGCCTCGCCTCTTTTAACGCGGTCAAGGTATGCTTTCTCGCTATCGGTTAGCGCGTCAAGATACTCTTTGAAATCATTCATCTTTTACGATGTTACCAAGCGCTTCTGCAAGTGCGCTAATGCTTTCGTTTATCGTTTCTTTGTCGGCCGTGATACGCTCGCCCTTGCTGGTGTGGTCGATTTTCTGCTGCGCCTTTCCAATTTCCCACTCGATGATCTCAGTAGCAACCTTTTGACGCTGCGCGGCGTCTTTCACATCGAGCCCGGAAACTTTTATTTGCATCGCTCTTACAAGGCTGTTCTTGCGAATTATAAGCGCGCTTTCTACCGCGTCTCTTTCTATCGCTTTAATCGCGTCATCTATAACATCCCCCCAGTTATACATAGTTTTCACAGGTATTCTAAGATATTCAGCGCATGACTTTTTAGACGGATGATTAGGGTACTCAGCAACAAAACGAAGCTGATCCCTTGATAAACTTCCTAAAACTTCCTGAATACTCTTTTTTTCTTCTTCTTTCATGTCGTTATTATAGCACAATCAGCGCCACACGCCACACAGAACGCCGTCACGCTGTTTATGCTCAGTAAAGCATACTGGACGCCATGTATAAGATTTTTCGCCGCTGTAGAGACTTTTGTTATTGCTCGCTCGCAAAGAATACATTTACAATCTTTCCGCTAAACGACATCTGCTCTTCTCTCATCTTTCCAGCGTTTACCAGTCGGCGCAAGGTGCGCGTAGCTGTGCTTTCGCTTATATTATAGCACTTCGCATATTCTCGCGCCGTAACGCCCTGACCATGCTCCCGCGTCGGCATTGTTTCGCCCGCTAGGGCTGCCATCAGGTCTGGGTCGTAGAATAGTTCGGAGATTTCTTGCTCGGTGATGTCGCTCATAATAATATACTCTCTATTCGCTCTTTCGCTATTTTGAAGTAATCAGGGTCAAGCTCAATACCAATAAAGTTTCGATTTAGATTTTTGCAGGCAACGCCAGTTGTACCGCTTCCCATTGTAAAATCAAGGACGGTTTCGCCTTCGTTGGTGTAGGTCTTGATGAGATATTCCATCAGGGCTACGGGCTTCTGGGTGGGGTGCTTTTGTTTATTACGCCCCTTCTCTTGTGCTATTTTGATGTGAGACAGCGGGTATCTTGTTTCCCCTCCTTCCTTCACAAACCCCTTCTTGTTTTTGTAACCATAACCGTGTTCATTGGCAATTTCTTTCCCTGTTTCTATCCGCCTCCAAGGCTTGAACCCTGTACGCATCACAGGGTTATAGGTTGTTTTTCCTAAACCAAAAACAACTATGTTCTCGTGTGCTGGCATCGGCCTGTATCTGGCGATTCCTGCTGACGTTCCTTGTTGCTTCTTCCATATCAACTCATACTTAAACATCTTCATATTAGAAGCTATCAGCGTTGTCGTGAATGGCTGGCTTGCCGTCATAACAATAGCCCCGTTCGGCTTGATAACTCTCTTCAACTGCTCCCACATTGGCTCCAGCGGGATGATCGAATCCCACTTGCAGGCTGTTGTGCCATAAGGCACATCCGCCAAGACTAAATCAATCGAGCCGTCAGCAATGCGCCCCATCTCTTCTAGACAGTCACCTTGCCATAGCTGTATCATTCTCTCACCTCTTTCACCTGCTCAGTAGTATGTTTCAACCATCCCCATTTACTCGTGCCGTCGTCTTCAATTCTAATCCAGTGCATCCCAATATCACTCAGCCCAAACGGCGCGAAACCTTCAAACGTGTAATCGTCTTTCAACTTGTAGCTCGGTAAAACAAAGCCGCGCATCTCGTGATCTCGGTACGCATCCACCGCGTATAATCGCTGATGGAAGTGCGAGCCGATTAGATAGTCTGGCGGTGTGATGCCTTGAGCGTAGCACTCCAGGCGCAAGTTTCGCATATAATTGCGCATTGAGTTCTCGCGGTTCGCGCCTTTTCCAACTCCTGCGAGTTTATGCGCCCACCAGGCTCTAACGCCGCTTATTATCATTTTCAGACTTGGATGACAATAACGACCATCCTTATTTTCACTTGTGCTATCTTTGCGAAACGGTACCGCTCCAAAATCGCGCGCAATTCGTTCTTCGCTTTCTCCGACATGAGAATTAGTGCCGCGCACAAAATAGAGCGCGTCGCCTTCTGTGAAGTTCATCAGCTTCAAAACGTGGTCAATTGCATTTGTCGCGATAGCTTCGTGTTCGCTGATGTAGGAAGTTGTCACCTGCTGATTGCCGTGATGCACGCCTTCTACAATGTCACCGTTGATAACTACGATAAGTTTTGCATTGGTACGCATTTCGCCGATAATATGAGCATCATCACAAAGCATCCGCCAAGTTAGGCGCTGTCCTGCGTTCTGCTTCGTGTTTCCGCTTCTTAGCTGCCATTGTCCCGGCGGTAAAATACCGACTGGCGACCCGCAGTGTAAATCCCCGAATGATGCGATTAGTTTATTCAAAGGTTGTCCTTAGATAAAACAAAAGACCGCCCATCCGAGCGGCCTTTGCTTATTGATCGTCTAGCCTAACACTGCTTCTTTTGATGGCATCTTGTCACCGATTAGTTTGATGCCTTCAAAGAGAAGAGCCGACACGATTGAGCCAATAACAGCGACGAGCGCGTCATCAGCTTGTACGTTCAGCGGGTCCAACCCGGACGCGATAACAGCGATCACAAGGTTCGCAATGCGGGCTTGATCTCCGCTGACGACAATGCCGCCACGCCGAGCGAGAAACACGCCGACTAGGACGACTAGGGCGACAAGAAGACCAGGAAGGCCAGCTGCGCCGAGTTCATTGAATAGTTGTTCAAACATTATTACTCCTTTTCTTTTGTTTAGAATACGTAAGTTTATTATACACCATTGCGATTATTATCTTATGCCATCGCCTTCTTTCTCGTTCTGTACACTTTCTGATATTTTGCATCGCAAGCCCTGCAACGTGGCTGGTGGCCGTCGCGCTTTCCAGAGTGCTTGTGGAAGTTCTCGATCGGTTGTGGCTCAGTGCCTGCTGGGCAGTTCAGATTGTTGCAAACCTTGTGTGACGGTGATGGTCGCTTATTTGCTACGCAGGCATCGCACCGCTTCGGAAACTGCTCGCGATAGTGACCATTGAACACGAAGCCGAATTTCAGCTTTACGTTTTTATACTGAGCGCATCGCTTATCAGCGTAGAAATCACAGACTGTGCTTGACCTGCTCATATCGTTGATAAATTGCTGACAGTATTTATACGGCTCTTCTTCACCAAAGTTATTGGTGATAACACCAATAAACTTGTGTCGATTGTCTGTAATCATTGCGCTACAGCCGATTTCCAAATACGGATGGCTTCATCGAGATCGTCACCGCTGTATAGTTCATTGCCGCTATGATTGACGATATAAACGCCACGAACTCGGCTAAAGATTGTCCGACGCGTTTCACTATGCATGATCGGCTTGTGATTGTCGTCCTTGTCCAGCCATCGTTTTAGTTCTTTGTTGTATTTCATTTTATCCTCCGTTACTCAGTAGTTTTGCGGCGTCTCCGTCGCTTATTCCGTGCATTTTTGCGTACACGTTGATTACATCTAGCGGAAGCGGAAACTGGCATTTGTTGCAGTTTCCGACGCCTTCTTTTGTGTTTATCCAAAAGCTCGGTGAATGATCTGGGTGAAACATGCAATTTGCCATTACAAAGCCATTTGACGATGGCGTCACATTTTGAAACAGAGATTGAAGCGGTACGCGCTCCTTCACCTGCTCAATTAGATTACGATCGTCTGTATACGGATTAGAAGCAATATCAAACGGGTCTGAACTCATCGGCGTATGTACCGCGTAACTCTGTATAACATCCGGCTCTGGTGGATTGGCTAATTTTTCAATCCATTCAGGAGGCAGGATGCTACTGAGTTTCTCAATCACTGGTAACTCTAGCGCGTTGGTGGCCGTGTACTTCGCGCCGCTCGGATGCGTTGAGCCTGGTCCGACTACATAGCCGTTGCGCTTTATGTCCAGACCGTTGACGTGCTGATTGTTGCCAGGCTCGGTAATGCGGAAGTATAAATGCACACCGCGAGACGTTTTCACGGTGAACGCGCTAGACGCTAGGATTTCAGCCGGCGTTCCTTCGCCCTGCTCGAGCGTCCAGCAATTCCAGCGCCAGAAGCTCTCCATGTCATCGAAGTCAAAAACTGCCAAATCATTATGCCCCATTACAACTCCGTAATTATGCAAGTTTCCGCCTGCGAACCATGTACTCAGTAAGTCTAGGCTCGGTAGCTCTTGCTTGTACATTTCCCATGATTTCAGCTTGGGTCTTTTGTCGCGAAAACGTATTGGAAACGTCGCTATGCCGTGCGCCAAAAATAACATGCTCCATTCGTGGACTTTCATCGTCGCTCCTAAAAAAGTGGAAGGTGGAAGGAAAAAGGGGTATTTCTACAAGTCCGTAATAAAATTTATACATATAAGGACTTTATAAAAAAGGGTGTTTTCCTTCCATCATTCCACTTTCTCTATTTTCTTTATCAATCCTTCGACGTGAAATCCTACCGATGAATAACCAATTGATTTTCCATCAGCTACCAATTTTTTCACATCATCATAAAACTTCTCAAGCAGCGCGTTTCTATCTTGTAATCTTTGCGTTGCGGCTTGGTACTCGTCTAGCGTGATTTTTCCTTTTTTCATATCTCTCTCATCTTTTGTTCTAATAATTATTTATATCGTTATCTTGTTGCTCAGTATTGGCTTGCGATGCTGTTTGCGGAAAATCGGAAAATAAATGCTTCCCCTATTTATTTTCCCTATATAGCTATTATTAACCTTTTTTTACCGCTACAAAAACTTAATAGGGATTATTTTCCGATTTTCCGCAAAATGTATAGAAACCTACATTTTTACTCTCAATTTTTTTGTGGAAAATAATTTTTATTTTCCGCACATTTTCCGCATTTTTATTTATTTTCCGCAACTTTTTTGTAAATTTCATTTTTTTTCATTTTTTTTGCGGAAAATCGCGGAAAATGTGCGGAAAATCTTTTCGTTTTCCGCAGGCATTTTTAGATGCCAAAAACTGATTGTATTCCGTGAAAAACATACCCGGTACGCTCTTCTGTTCTATCAAATCTCTTCATCATGTATTGTGGAAATGTCTTTCTAGAGTATTGATTTTCTACATCCTCAGCGAAGCACCAAGCCTTGAATTGTCGGTATAACTCTGCTGCTGATATTGTTGCGTTAGGATCGCTTGTGTCCATAGTCTTTATAAATTGACCGATTATATCCTCGCTGCTATGGTAGTTTCTCTTGCTATCTTCAACGCTCTGCGGGACTTGTAGTCCGTTCTTTTTCCAGTCTAGATAACCAGTCAATAACCAAGCGACAATCCCGCTCCGCTCGGACGCGAGTATTTTATCTTGCAGCTTCATATCCATTTTGCGCTCGTTTGGCTTGGTAGGGTGTTCTACAAATGTCACCTTGAACTCAACCGGAAGCAGGCGCTTCCACATTGCCGCATCTTCTCCGTCTATGCTCGGTAGGTCGTTTGTCGCCATTATTACTGTGTGAGTAGGTCGCCATGAGATACTATCTCGCGCGTGCGATGCCCGAGCAGATAACATATCATTGCCAGTCATGTTCTTCACAAAGCCGCTGTCTAGTGAGACGTCCTTGTTTCCTTCTGACGCGAATACAAGCCGCTTACCGCGCAACCCGAATACAAAATGGTCAGGCGAGTTCCTGTCGCTTACAAAGTTTGCAGCCATCAGCTTAGATGCAGACGTTCCGAAGAATAGCTTTTCGCCTAGCACGTCTCCGATGATGTTTGCGATTAGGCTCTTGCCGTTGTTGCCGATTGGACCGTAGAAGATCGGCATGACGCGCTCGGTGACCTCCCCGCTCACGATGTAACCAAAGAGACGCTGCACAAACGCGATGACTTCCTTGTCGCCGTCAAAGATGCTATCAAGCGTCTTCTCCCATAGTGGCGCCGCCGTTCTTATTCCTTTGAACTCTACCGGACTTTTATTGAGCGCGTTGTCATCCACTTCTGGCGAGCGGAGTTTACCGTCTTTCGTGATGATGCCATTTTCGCAGGCGAGAAATCCATCTGTATAGCTGTCCCAGTTCGCCGCGTTGAAGCCCATTGGATACTGAGCAAAGAATAGCGTATTTTGCGCACCGCTCCGCTCTTGGAGTTTCTTCGATAGGTCTGCTATATCTTTAGCTTTTGACTTTCCGTGCGAGCGCCTGATACTTACTGAGCGATCCTTCAATATCTTACTGAGTACTCCGCTAACGTCGTTTATCTCGACTCCGTTGTTATCCTTCTCCCAGAAGCCAGACGACACGCGCCGGTACCAGCGTTTCTCATCCACTACGACGCGCCGAATGTCTCGAAAGTAATGAGCGTACAATTCACAAGCCCCCCTCTGCCCGTTGTCAATTAGCTCGACTACTTCTTCATCCGAGATATTATCCTTGATTGTCAGCTGCGTTAGTTCGTAATCGCTCGCCACGTCGAAGGCGTTGTTTAGGTCTTTGATTGGCATTGTCGCTCCTTTATTCTGCGCTATCCTCTTTATATCTCTTCACAGCAAGATTGAATGTTTCCATTACGGCGTCATTTGCGTTTAACTTCAAAAGATATTTTTTTACCGTAAGAATACTAGATGAATCTTTAGGCCTGTTCGTATCTTGTCTAAAATCTTCTGCAAGATCGCCTATTATAAAATCACCTTTTTTGCGTTTATCATTATTGTAAAACTGTTCTGACAATAACCATTTTAGAAAGCTCATTTTTTCTCCTAGATAACAAACGCCCGCTTTTCAAAAAGATAATGTATTGCTTAGGTACACATCTTGAAAAACGGGCGTTTGTTCATTATCATTCTGTATACCTAAGCAATAACGATTATACCACTAAACCCACTCCTCAGTATGCTTAGTGTCGCCATAAACCCAAGATGAAACCAGCGTATTTCCGTGCCTATCGGTTATGTCTTCCCACTGGATGATTTTAGTCACGATGTAGCGCCCTATAGACTGCGTAGCGTCCGCCAGTATCATTCCGCAGCGCAACGGCGGAGCGTAGCCGCCCCCGGCGCTCTGTGGCTGTTCTACGGTCGATGCGAACAACAAGCCAGCGTTATACCGAGCTTTCATTCTATCATCGCTCAGTACCTGGTAAGCGTTCTGTATCTTCAAGAAGACGTCGTTAGCGTTCGCCTCTTTGCATACGTCCGGATGCCATTGTTTCACCATGCGGCGGTAGCCTGTCTTGATCTGCTCAGGCGTGGCGCTCTGCTTGATGCCTAATACTGAGTAATGGTTACCGCTCGGTAAAGGCTGCCCGACTTCGATACCACCGTCAAACCACCGGCGCAAAACGTCTTCAGGAAAAATTACCGACCACTCATCATTATAAAATCCAAAAGATGAGAAACCGTCACCGCGCTCCTTAGTGCGCCCGATGTAGCGGACGTCAAAGATGTGTAGTTTCGACTTGGCGCTTAGTGATGGCTGGGGCGGGACGTGCGTCATTGGGAAGATTGCGACCAATTCATCTCTGTACTGAGCCGCAACCTCCCAAACCTTGTTGTCACCGTCCCACTTGCGCCCCGTTGCTGGTATTGTGTTCTTTATTTGTGCAACCATTACGGGATCGTATCGAAAGTCGATGATGTAGGTAGTATCGTCAAGCGTTATCATTTTGCTTTTTTTTCTCGCTCGCTTCGATAATAACGCGCGATAAATCAATAGCAAACTGGTTATACATCACGCTTCCTACGATCGTCTGCGTCTCGATAAGTTGCGCGTATTGAACGCGTTTTGCTCGGTGCGGGTTGTCGTAATCGCAATCGAATAAAATCTCAACCGCTTTATTACAGAGTTTTCTTTCTTCGTCTGTCATTTTATCTCCTTCGTTAGGTTTGACAAATTAGCGGCGGCTGGAATTGAACCAGCCCGAGGCACCAAGCGCCGCTAGACGTTCTATTTATTTTTCAGTGTTACGGATGGATTTCCGCTTGTTGAAAATGGAGCGTCTGCGCCAAGCTCACTACACATTGATCGCCAGTCAATTGAGACTGAAACCTTTTTGTAATGTTCGTTCAATTCTTTCGTGTAATGCGGATGTTCTACTGCGCCGGTTTCATAGTCGTATGATTTGCGCGGCTTGCTGTACGTTGCGCGAACATTTCCGACCGTTACGGTTTCTCCGTGTTCGAGTACAGCCGTTTTGATTTCATCTTCCAAGCGGTCTAAATCGTCCCGCTGTGTTTCCCATTGCAGCATCTTTGCCGCAAGTTCTGACATGTCCATTATTCTTCCTCGCTCTCTAATTCTTCTCCGTCGATAGCTTGCGACGGGTTTATAAGCAACATTCTGATTTCTTCTACATCGTCTTGCGTTTCTGGCATGTTACCGCCGAATTGCTCAGTGATAACGTTCATCACCGCTTCCGCGCCGAACTCGTCAATTAGGTCATCAACACTTACCGAGTTATCAATCGTTTCAGCGTCGATTACGTCGCCTTTGTCGTCAACCCATGCACCCATCTCGTCAGCGCGTTTCATGCCGCCCTGCGTATCAGGAAACAGAACATCGAGCCAGAAACCGATGGCGCGCCACTTGAGCATGTTGGCTGGATATGTTTCCCAAGCGCCGCCAGTCTTCACCAGATCAGCCGTGCGAGCGTCATCCATCGTGAAGGTCGTCGCGTATTTGAGCGAGCCGCGCCTACCTTTTACTGAGCAAGAAAACGGCTTGCCTTTGTCGTCACGCTCTTCGATGATTTCCATCTCATCTACTAAGCCGCTCGCCAAAGCCAGCGCCAAAGCTCCGCGCGGGCTGAGTGTTGGCTTGCCCTGGATGACGTGGACGAACTCGAAAGACTGAGCGAAACCTAGCCCAAGTTCGTGACCTTTGAGCATAATTGCCGCCGCCTGCTCTGGCGAAGAAACGCCAAAGAGCCGCGACTTGTGCATTACCGGAGCCATAGCGGTAATCGTTTCAAAAACGCTTAGGCTCGCTTGCTGTTGTACTATCTCGTTCATAGTGTTTACTCCTTATTTGTCTACGCAATTATCACAACGTAATGATTCATAATGACCAACAAAGTATTCTCCGCAGTATGTACACCATACTTTAGGTGTTGTAATCTCATACAAAGAATCTATGCACGCTTTTACATCGTATTCAATCCCGTGTTCGTTGTAAGAGTGGAGTTCGTCAAAATAATGTTGATAATCACAGCCAGCTTTTACAACCCGCTTTGATCCATCGTGCCCACCTTCTTTTGAGTACCAGGTGCATCCACCGTGCCAATCAAGGTTTGCAATCTGAGAGCTACTATAATCATAGAAGATATGTCGCTTGAATGTTTCATTAAACTTTCCTTCGAGCCAAATTGAATTGAAGAAATCCTCGTCAAATTGCGCTTCGTTGAAATATAAGTAGAAAGTCCATGCGCTTTGGCCTCCTATTTTAAAGTTCTGAATTTCAAACGGAACGCCTTTATATTTATCGCTCCAAGTTTTTTTACTTTTCATCGTGCCTCCAAAAGTAGCGTGGTTTTTTGTTCGATTTCGTGAGCGTTTCCAGTCATGCTTTTACCGCCTGATTTCGCTGATAGTTTAGCGAGAAATTCGGCGCCATATCCGCCAGCCCCGATAAAGATTGTGTCGATCTTGTTTTCAAACTTGGTAGCCTCCGCAAGCGCGCTAGGCGCGTCGTTCGGCTCTCCGTCAGATATTACGATGAACTTCATATCGGGGATGCCGTCCGCAACCTTGACGAACTTTAGAGCCTTAGTAAGGTCTGTCATTCCTTCAACGCCTGCAATGTAACCGTTAGGCGTGAACGTCGTAAAATCTGAGAATGTGAAGACCGCCAGCTTTCCGCTATATTTGCTCTGTAAGTTCTTGAGCGCGTTTCGTGCGCGGTCGATGCGCGGTAGCTCTCCGTCGCTCTGGCTCATGCTGCTGGACACGTCTACTAAAATCACCGCGTCCACTGACAGCCATGTTTCCGCCAGGCTGGTTTCATTCTTCTGTGCAAGGTCAGAAAGCGACCCGCTAACAATTTGACTATTCATTTCGTTATCACCTCGAGCAGTTCATTTTCTTCAAGTCCGAAGAACTCGCGTATTTTCGCTTGCGTTTTCTCTCCGATGAGCTTTACCGAGTTCTCAATAGTATCGTCTAATGCGTAGCTGATCGCGTCCGCTAAATCGTTTAGGCTTCTACCGAGCAACTCGCTTGCCTTAGTTTCACCGATGCCGGGTATCGACATCAACACAGCGGCTTTGTCGCTCACTAGAGAAGTGTCACGGCGCGGGCTAACTCTCACAGTGTCGTGGCTGCGCTCCGCGATGCGTTGCAGGTCTTCGGCGAGAGTGTCGTCACTTCCAAACGTGACAGCGACGCCCATCTCTTGAACCGTGAGCAGTGCCTCCATCACTGAGTTATAATCCCACCCAGTCATGCGCTTGTCGGTTAGAACCTTGCCGCTTATGTCCGACAGCGCACCTGTAACCAGCACATAAACCCAGTTGTTATCGAGTTGCGACAATCGCGCCGCTTGCTCGAAGATGCGCCCATCGGCGATGCTACCGAGCAAATCGCCGGCGTCCTTGCGCTCAATAATGACGATGTCTCCATCGTCTCGCCATAGGTGATAGTCACCTGTTTCTAGCGTGCTAACTACCGTCGGCACGCTATCACCAAATGACAGCCGTTGCGCCCATTTAGGCTCTCGGCTGTCAATCTGTACTGCTGATAATTTTGTCATTTGCTCTCCTTCGTTTCGTGTTCGCTTTCAAGTCTTCCGCTAGAGTGTAGCGGTCAACTTTCAACCGCTACACTCACCGCGAAGGACTCAGGGATTGAATTACCCTGATGGGCGCGGGTGGCATTGTTCGCATCCACCGCCGCGCCGTCGTTCTATTTCAGTTTATCCGTTGACTGCCTCCACAATCAGGGCCATCACTTTAGGATCGGATGAGAGCAAACCACCGAGAACCGGCATTTCTTCGGATTGCTTGTTGAAGAGTGCCGCGCACTCGATAACGTCGGAAGTCTTCGCTGCCGCGTTATTGATTACAACCTTCGCAAATGCTAGCGCCGTTTTGCGAGCGGTGTCTTCGGCTGGTGCTTGCTCAGTAGATGCTGTGTCGCCTTTCGTACCGAGATAAGCGGCGCGGCAGGCGTCTTCATCTTTGTAGAACTCGATGAACTCGAGCGTAGTTTCTTCTTTCTTCTCGCCGTCTTTTATCCACGTGCGCCCGGTCGGTGAAAGTTTGCAGCGGACCCATGAGTTATTCAGGTCCCGAGCGTGATTGCATCCGCATTTCTGCGCGCTCGCCCAAGTGACTTTGATCCATGCAGCAAACTGGGCAATCAAACCGCGCTCAATAGAAAATTGCAAGTTCATGTCACTGAGCGGAGTAAGCGCGATGTCAACCGCCGTCAGGCGCTTGTTAGGCTGGTGCTGTGCGGCGTCAAACGGGACTTTACCAGTACCCTTGACTAATACGCAGTTCCAAGCGTCAACAGCCAATTGACCGTAGTATTCATTCGCCGGTAACTCCGCGTTTGTTGCGTCGTCAAACGCATCTCTTTCTTTTACGTCTTCCATTTGTTTACTCTCCTTCGAGTATTACGCAGCTCCGCGAGCCGCTAATTGATAAAAATACCGCATAGAGATAAAAGGTTAGAAATTCACTAGTAACATTGTTCTCTCTGTACGGTTAGTAGGGACGGCAGGATTTGAACCTGCTTGCTTTAGGCCCCTGACGATTGACGTTATCTTGTCTCTCTCAGGTCATTACCTGGTGCGCCTTTCGATGTCCAGCATCGAGCCACGTCCCTATATAAATCTATTATCGGTAATCAGCCGCTCTCGCCGGGTCTGAGCCGGACGCGCGTTTGCCGTTACAACAATAATAATCTAATGCTCTGTATTATGATACTTGTTTTGTCATAATTTTAGCATGACTAATATCATAAAATAATCAAATATTTGATGTTTTACTTCTTCAATTCTTTTTGTATTCATTTCAATATCCTTCTATGTTCTAATAGTACCGGATAGCGGTACTAATCACCCACTCAACCAAACGATACGCAGCGTATATCAGCGCCCACAGCGGGACCGATAACACAACTCCGTACACGATGCCGCGCACAGGCGCTAGGCCGTTTTGTCTGTCTTCGCTCATTCGTCTCCTTTATCATAATCACGTTTCGTGCATCAGCAGCGCCGTTGTTTTTACGTGGACAATTCCCGAAGGCATGGTTTAGTAAAAAGTTCTCTTTTTGTACTCAGTCACTTCTACTTTCCCAAACTGCTTTGACAAAACCTTCTGCAAGAACTGAGCAACGTTTACGCCCTCGCTGATAACAACGTCATCGCTGTCAACTTCCATGCGCAAGCGTCCGTTTGGCTCCGTGTAAATCATAAGCTCTTCCGAGCATCGGAAACTGTTTTCGTTTACTTGTCTAGCTTTTGAGAAGGCGGTAATAACTTCATCTACGGTTTCAAGTTCAATAACATTCTTCATTTTATTCTCCTTTATCATGTTTCGTGCATCAGCAGCACCGTCACGCGGTACTATCGGCGCACGAAGCATCACCTTCGCACTCAGCGCAATAATGTGTCACGTCGCCGACTACGCTTTCAACGTGGTGCCCGCAGCTCATATAATCATCAGCGCAATTCTCGCAAATCGGCGCGTCGTCTGTAAAGTGCTTACCGTCGCGCGTCTTCTGCTTCAGCCATAGCGGAATATCGCCAGCGTTGTAAACGGTCCCGCAATCGCGGCAGGATACTTTTTCTTCATCCGGCGGCTCGTACCACCAATCAGGATTAGGCATCATAGCTCCTTATATACTTCATTCCACGCCAAGATAACAATGGCGAAGGCTAATAAAATAATTGCGTTTGTGATTGTCATTACAAATCCTTTCCTAAAAGAAACTACACAGCGCACGAAGCATCAACTTCGCACTCGGCGATAGCGTCAATTTCCACTATGCGCTTACCGATCCACTCAGCCACGTTCACGGTCACAGCGTTTCCTAGTTGCTTGTAGCGTTGGGTATCGGAGAGCCAGTCGTTCCAGGTATCCGGAAATCCTTGAAGTCTGGAACATTCCGTAGGCGTAAGGCGGCGGACTGCTGTTTGTAAAATAACATTACCATCCTGCTGACCACTTGTCATATCAGAATGAGCAAGGGAAGAGCCGCCCGCTAAAGTGTTGGCAACTGGCGGAACGTACTCGCCGAAAGCGGTCATGCGAGAGGATGATAATACACCCTGACCGTCTTTTCCAGAGCGCACTGTAAACGTGTTGGCAGTTCCTTGCCCCGCTTCGCTGCGCGGCGGAGGATCCCAGCGCACGCCTTCGCGCTCAAATAATACTTCGGCGCAACTTCCGTTTCCAAAACTTGCGACAATGAACACACGTCTGCGTCGTTGGGCAACTCCGAAATATTGAGAGTCAAGTACCCGCCAGGAAACGCCATACCCCCGCTCGACCAGCCATCGAAGGATGACGGCAAAATCTCGTCCGTTGTTGCTGGATAAAAGACCGGCGACATTTTCGACAACAACCCAGCGCGGCTCAAGTTCGTCAATAATTCGCGCAAACTCGTGCCATAATCCAGACCGCTCTCCAGCAAGTCCCTTGCGTTTTCCTGCAATTGATACGTCTTGACAGGGGAAGCCGCCGCAAATAACGTCGATTGAGTTTCGTTCATGTGTGTTCACTCCCATTTCTCTAACATCTGTATATTGTTTTGCGTCTGGAAAGTGACGCGCAAGAACTTCAAGCGCGTATTTGTCAACATCGCAAACTCCCTGAACCTTCATTCCGGCGCGTTCAAAACCTAAGTCAAACCCGCCGATACCTGAAAACAAGCTGATGAAATTCATTACTTCTCTCTTTCTCTATAACTTCTGTTACAAGCCTCGCACGATCACGCTGTCTCCTCTTCTTGAATACACTTATCAATGCGAACATATAACAGCGCCTCTTTTGGAAAGTAAAAAGAAAGTTTAGCGTGTCCTAGATGAGCGTTATAAAGTTTGCAGAAACCAGTAAACGGCGGGTCTTCTGTGCTAGAAACAAACTCGCAGTCTCTTCCGTTTTCAAGAAGCGCACAGTATTGCGTGTGTAAAAGTTTTTTATCCATACTTCTAATCCTAATCTATTTTACGAAATGCTCTGTAACATCTTAGGCGCGACGAATGTCACTATCTGTTTTTCCACAACCTGAAACCATCCACGAACTCAGTAAACATATCCATCACAATATGCGCCGCATCGCTGGCCATCAAACCTACAGCGAAAGCATAATAGAAATGCGCTCCAGGAACCGCTACAGTCCACCACAGCGCGTATAACAGCCTTATCATGGTAGATAGTATCAATGAGTGAGATATAAGCCCCCTGTGCTTCGCAAACACGGCATACGGTTTCCAGTACCATGACCAGACGCTTTCCAATACTGAGCCAATCACAGGCACGTTTCTTATATAGCTGTTCGTGATGTTGCCAGCGTCTATGTCCATGTCAGGATGCAAGAACAGCCCGGCAGCAACGCCGAGCGAATGGTACTGAGTAAAATCATACCGATAGCATACCGCCACGCTAACGAGTGCTAGAGTGGCGGTTACTTTGGCGTGCGATTTACCGTTCACGGCTTCCTTTGTGTATCCATCCAAGACGCGGCTCAACAACTCTCAACCAATCTCCGCGCGTGATCGTGACGGTTACGCTGTCTCCGCAGACTATACCGAGCGACTGGCTATCAATGCGCGGAAACTCGCGGATGTGCCAACAACCGGCGACGCCGTATGAGTAGCGTGATAGTGTTGGCACCTGGCGCGGCTGCGCTATTAGTGTTTCTAATGGTTCAGCCGTTTTTGTTGGCACGCTAGCGGAAAGTTCCGAGTTTACAGGAACATACATACCGCATGCCATTGTCAAGATTGCCACTAATAAGATTGCCACTAATTTACTCATGGTTGCCACTAAATCACGATCTCGTCATTGTAGGTTATATCGTTGCCACTAACGCCGATCTTGTCGCCAGGCGGGGCGATAACCTTGATGAACATTTCAAATATCGTTTCCCCTTCATAGTCATGCGCAAGGCTAACGAACTCAACATAGAAACCAGCCTTGCGAAGCGCAAGCGCGTCATCCCGCAACTTTGCCACTAATATCGGTCTATTGGCGGGGTTTGTAATTAGCGCACTCGGTTGGGAAGACTTCTGTGGCTTGCTCCCAACTTCCGATGTATTTGCTTTCTCTTTTTCGTTTTCCATTCTTTGTAACGCTCCTGCGTAACTGCCAGAAATTGTCTTTCTTTGATTTTGGTTCTACTCGCCATGCAGTAGGATTGCCACTAGTGGCTTCTGTCTTTTGTTCTTTGCCACTAAGCCACTCTTTCAGGTCTTCCGTTAGTGGCATTAGTGGCAAGTCTTTCAGTGCCAACGGCGCAACCGCTACCGCTGGCCGCGTGCGTTTGGGCGGTCGTCCAGTTCCTGCATATCTGCATCGGCTGCAATTGCGGTCATTTCTACGCTGGCGGGCTTATTGAACAATGTGCCGAACGCATCCCTTAGTGTCGGAGCGCTTTTATCAGAGCGGTCTTTGTTATGCTGTATTTCTGCGTAGGCGTTAGCTTCTCGCGTTGCGATCTCGTTTGCAATGCTGACCGCCTTCTCTCGCTTCGCTTTCTGGATAGCCATTTCAATCTGCCACTCAGATAACTGCTCGTCCATTGCCTTCATGTTATCCGCGTCCATAACATGATAAGCGAATGTAGCCACGATATTCAAACCAATGAGCATAGACATTCCCATAACAGTCATGCGGACTTCTTCCGGCGTTAGCGCCAAGACAAGGCCATTATTACCTGACTGCATTAGAGTATCAACGGTGAATAGCGAAATCTCCCCAAGTACATCAATGACAACCATCACAAGCGCGATGCCTTTTTGCGCAATGCCTTTTGAGTTATACAGGAAGACGGCGAGCCAGGCAATTGCGCCGCCAGTCGTGGCAAACAGAGCAAGATACCCGATGATCTGGTCTTGCTCTCCAAGCGTGCTGTTTACAAAATCTAACGTGCGACTAGCAGCGTAAACAATAAGCGCGATAGCCATCGCATAAAATAACAACTTGCCAACCCATTTCATTAAATCTTTCATAATAATCCTTTCCACGCTTTCAACATAAGCGCGATAAAAATAATAAGCACAGCGAGAAACGCCATGCCAACAAAATACATCATCACATTTCCGCTGATGATAAATGCGTCAAGTGTGAAATAAACCAGAAGCGCAACGCTTCCAATCGCTGAAACAAAAAACGATAACCACTGCATGAACTCTGTGATTTTATCCATCCTGTCTACCAGAAGAAACCAACTGCTTTTGTCGCTAGGATAGAAACCGAGCCGAGAAACCACGCACATGATATTACTGAGCCATAAATGATGACGTAATCAATCGCGGTAGGGTAGTCAATAGGCTGCACAAATAGAAACGTAAACGCGGCGCACAGAACGAAGCTGATAACAGCGGCGGAAGAAAAGAACTGACCAACTGCAAGAACCCAACGAGCATGTTCTTCCTGGTGATCTTCAATGCTTCCCTCATATGCGCTCAGTCCGCTTCCAAATAAATCTTTCATAGTGATATTTTCTTGAGACTTTGATAATTCTTTTATCATTGTATTTCCTTTCGATTGCCTGAATACATATCACAATTTTAATTTAATAATCAGTCTGCTCTGTAATAAAATCAGCATGACATATGTCACTAATATAAACAAAAAGACCGTTGCTAGTAGATTGCAGCGGTCTTTTGATTTGCCGATGAAACGCGAATATGTGAGAGGGTGGGCGTTGCGTGTCGGCGTGATTATTATAATCTAGTTTATAGCTTTCCTATCCACATCCTGAAAAGTTCAAATACTGATGATCCAGCTTTAGCTAATTCGTCAAGAACGATATACGAGCCGACGATAACGCTCAGTGTCTGCCCGGTGCGGTTTTTGAGAAGCCAGGTGATAGACGGATAATCTATCAAGTATTTCTGCGTGCTTCTTATCCACTCCACGATTCCGACGCGGCCATTCTGCGGATTTTTGTCGCCCCGCATGTCCGTTTCGTACTGGTCTATAAACGAACGCAGGGCAATAGTGAGCGCGGTGAGTTCTGTTTTGATTTCTTGGTGTTCTAGTGCGTTTAGTTCGTCTAGTGGACCAGCCATGTTTTGCCTACTTTGAACTGAATACCGTAACTCGTAGTTTCGGTTTAATAATAATTTCTGCTGTTTCAAATGGTATCGCTTCGAGCGTGAAGCCGTACTTCTTTACTAGCTTTTCGTACTCAGCAAGAAACTCTTGCGCGCGTTCTTCTGGGGTCTTTTCAGTCATATCTTACTTCTTTCTTTTAGCATTTGCTAAAGTATGTCGGGTCTGTGCTATTCCACTCACGGAAATAGCTATTGCAGATTATACCTGTATTTCTGGTCGCCTTTGACCTGATTTCTTCACGATCTAATCCGCATATAACATTCATGTTATCTACTAAGCAATAATTATCGCCATCTTCAAACACGCTTACAACGTGCGCGCTGTACTCTCCAGCAAGACTGCGCCAAACCGCTGTGTATTGTTCAGGATTGCGGTCATGCAATTGCGCCCAATATCCAGCAAACAAGGCGAAGTCTGTACATGTTCCCGTCTCGGTAAAGTATAGCTCGGCAGGCATGCAAGCGTA
>FLOH01001113.1_pt1 | contig 44324 bp, 35 predicted proteins | sample 756751 | NCBI WGS metagenome assembly FLOH01 (sample SAMEA4026879, study PRJEB14308) | marine metagenome | biome: coastal water; material: water | depth 74 m
TACGCTTGCATACGAAAATTTGATAAAGAAGAATATCTACTTACATCAGATAATAAAAAATGTATTTATCATTGTAAAAAGGAAAACAGTAACTGGCAAGATAGACAAAGTAAATATGTAAATTATTTTTGGGATAAAATATCATCTTATACCTATAAAATAGTAGAAAATTTTGAAGAACATAAATCTATTGTAAAAGAATTTGAAGATGAATATAATTTTCAAATTTATAAGTTTGCATTTAAAGATATAATATTTCCTATTTTCCCAAATAGCCTAGAATCTGGAGAATCTCCATTTTTTGAATTAATTAAATTAAATATTGAATTTGAGAATTGTATATTTACATCTAATGCAGACTTTTCTTTAATTTATAAAGCAAAAGATATTACATTTTATAATTGTATTTTTGAAAATGATGTACGTTTTAATAAGGCACATTTCAAAAATAAATTTAGATTTAAGAATTCATACGTTAAAGGTAAATTTTATTGTTATGATACAAAGTTTGATGATATCTTTGATATATCAAGTTCACTATTTCATGAAGTAGATTTTAAAAAAATTATATTTGATGATATATCTGTATTTAAATATACAATTTTCTTAAAAAAAATTGATTTTATCTATTCTATTTTTAACCAAAGAGCACTATTTTTGAATACAACTTTTATTGATGGGGTTAATTTAAAAAATACTACTTTCAAAACTGAAGCAAATTTCCTCGACATTAATTCATATATAGATTTTAATAGACTAGATGCCTTACTGAAAGAAGATATAAATTATCCTTTGATAATCAAGAATGAGATTAAAAAATTTAAATCAACTAATAAATTAAATTTATTAAATAGAGAAACAGCGAGAATAATAAAAGATTCCTTTGAACGGCAAAATAATATAATCGAAGCAAATAGGTTTTATACATTAGAAATGAAAGAACGTGAAAAAGAATTAGAAGAGGAAGTTAATACTAAGGGAAAAAGAACATTTAATTCATTTTTGGATTATTCAATTTTTAAATTTCATGGTTGGTCTTCCAATCATTCTCAAGATTGGTTTTTAGCTTTCTTATTAATATTTATAGTTGGATTTATTTCATCAATTTATGAGTACTCAAATATTATTACACATACAAAACTACTAAATACAATAACTGTTAATTATAATGTTGATATCTATAATATACTTATTGGGATAGGAATATTTTTAAGTATATGTACATTTTTTGTTTCTATATTTAATGACCATCTTAGGTATAAATATATATTTTTATTTTGTATGTTTTACTCAATTTATCTTGGTTATACTAGAGATATAAAACTTGTGCTTTTCACACATACAATAAACCCCTTTTCTATAATGACTAGTGGAGATATAATTAATGGATTACAACTTTTTTTTAAAATCATTATTGGCTACTTGTTATATCAACTAATCATATCCGTAAGACAAAACACAAGACGAAAATAATTCAAAGCAAAAAGTCTCATGGCTATCTCCCTGCCTTTGTCAAAGCCGGAAGTTTTGGTTTTATTTTCGAAAACCGCCCGAAGCCTGTTTGACCGTTAAGAAACGTGCTATGATGCACGTTTTAGGGAGTTCTGCAGGGCCGAAGATAACTCTAAAACTGTAGGGAAGCTCCGCCTTTGACAACCGGCAGTCTTTTTTGCTTACTTTTTTGAGACCAAAAAGTAAGAAGAGCGAAGACCTTTAGTGTCTTCAAGAGCAAAAAAGAATCAAATTAATTCTAAAATTTCATATTAAAAATACCATAATGTGACAATGAAATTACTATGTTAAGATATACTTTATGAAAGAAAATTTATTTTAGGAAGCAAGTATGAAAAAAATAGTTACAAGTATATTGGTATTATTGATTAGTACAATATCCTGTGCTCAAGAAATTAAAGGTGCTGATATCTTAGATATGTTATCAGGGAAAACACTCAAAAATTATCCGATTAAAACTGTAAAAGGGTATGTATCTGATAATGGCACTCTTACTATAAAAGTTATGCATAATGGCTCAAATAAAAAATACAAAGGAAAAATTACTTCTGATAATATTGAATGGACTAAAGGAAACTCTGGTAGTAGTACATTAACTTTAGTAAAAATAGATAGTAATAATTGGAAATTAAAAGACAGTAATGGGTGGGAAACACCACCATTCTATCTTAAAGAGGGTAATTATTATAAATATTAAAAGTTGAAATAGTATTCGATATCTTTAAACTTTAGGACATAAGGAAATACTCTATGTCCTTAACAATAACCAGTTGCTTACTTTTTTGAGACCAAAAAGTAAGAGAGCGAAGGCCTTTAGTTTCTTCAGGAAAAAATAAAATACTCATTTCGCATAAACTTCCAATTTAATTCTCATTTATTAGCAAAACAACAATTTCAATATAGTAATATGCAAATATAATAACCATTAAGGATGAGAAAATGAGAAAATTATCAATTGTTGCAACCTTAGTGTTGACTTCAACCATAGCCTTTAGTTTTGATTTTGGTAGCCTTACAAAAGGTGTGATGGACAGTGTTACAGGTGGAGATAAATCATCTGCTTCAACAACGGTATCAAAGTTGAGTAATTCTACGGTGAGCAGTGGATTAAAAGAGGCATTGAAAGTAGGGGTTAAATACGCCGTACGTGAACTGGGTTCAGATAATGGATATTTATCCAATGCTGATGTTAAAATTCCTTTGCCTGAAAACTTAGCAAAAGTTGAGACGCTTATTCGAAAAGCCGGTGGAGAAAAAATGGCAAATGATTTGATTCAGTCTATGAATGATGCAGCATCTCAAGCAGCACCAAAAACAGCCTCAATTTTTTTAGATGCGGTTAATAAAATGTCGGTACAAGATGCCCAAAAGATTTTAGCAGGAAATGAAGATGCGGCAACTTCTTACTTTAGTTCAAACACTACTGATTCTTTGACAAAAATGATTACGCCTATTATTCAAGAGACGATGAAAAAAAATAGTGTGGCTACATATTATAATACGATTAATGATTTTTATAAAAACAATGCAAAAAGTTTTGTTGATAGCACCTCTGTTATGAGTATGGCAAAAAGTTATGGAGTGGATTCATTTCTTCCTGGAAGTAGCAAGGAAAATTTAGATGAATATGTTACTGCTCAGGCTATTACAGGATTATTTAAAATGATAGCAAAAAAAGAGGCACTAATTAGAGCCAATCCCGTTGAGCAAACCAGCTCAATACTAAAACAAGTTTTTGGAAAATAAAAGTTTTTCTATTATTTTCCAAAATAGGAACTTATGATTTTATCATAAGTTCCATTCTCTCTTATCTCTTTTAATTTGATAATAATACTAATAAAGGGGAACTACAATTGTAAAACATACACCATTTCTTTCTCCACTGCTACATTCAATAGTACCCTTTAATGTGTTTGTTACAATATTATAAATCACGTTTAAACCAAGACCGATATCACCTTTTATTCTATTGGTTGTAAAAAATGGCTCAAATATCAAAGGAAGATTTTCTTTTGATATACCTTTACCATTATCTTGATAAATTATTTTTAAATTATTTTTTTCAATAACTGATACATCAATAGTTATTACACCTTTTTTATTTTGCATATATCCATGTTTTATTGAATTCATTATCAAGTTTGTAATTATTTGTGAATAAGCCTGATTGTAAGAATGTAAAGTTATATCATCTTTACAATTAATAATGATTTGTAAATTATTTTCTGTTATTATACTTTTCAAGCAAAAAATAATCTCCTCTAATAAATCTTTTACATTAAATTTATCTTTTTCATCATATGAATCATCTATAGCTATTTTTTTAAAACTGTTAACTAAATGTGCTGTTCTTGTAAGGCTTTCATTTATGAGTTTGGCTAATACTTTTGATATTTTTAAATACTCTTCAAATTCATCTTTACTCATATTATCAGATAAATAGTTTTTTTCGATATCTTTTGTTATTTGTAAGAAATGTGTGATTCCTGTAATACCAGTTCCAACAGGAGTGTTGATCTCATGCGCAACCCCTGCAACCAAACCACCCAAGCTTGCCATTTTTTCAGATTCTACCAGTTTTTTTTGAGTATCTTTCAAATTTATAATAGTATCTTCTAATTCTTCATTTGACTCTTTTAATCTTGCCGTTCTATTTTTTACTTTTTCTTCAAGTGTTATATTTGTTTCATTTAATTTCTTTTGGATTTTTTTTAACTCAGTAATATCTATGATTGTGCCAACAATTCCATCTACTTTATTATGAATATTATGAAAAATACTTTTGTATGAGATAACATCTCTTAATTCACCATTAAAATTATATATTTTACTATGTAAAGAATCGTCACCACCTTTTTCCAATATTTTTTTATCATATTCTTCATAATCACTAATAAATTCATTTTTTTGAAGTTCACTAATTGTTTTACCTAAAATATACTCTTTTTTAAAACCAAAAAAATCCAAGAATGCTTTATTGCATCCTATGTATTTTAAATTTGTGTCTTTAATGTAAATTGGTACGCTAACAGTATCCATTAAAAGTTGTTGAAATTCAAGTTGTTGATGTACTTCATCAATTCTATTTTTTAAAGACTTTCGCATGATTTCAAATTTATTAGCCAAAATACCAATCTCATCATTTGAATTAATTCCAATTTCGTATGATAAATTTCCTGATGCAATTTGTGTCGTTGCATGAGTGAGTTTTTTAATTGATTTTGTAAATTTTTGTATAAAGTAAAAGATAACAATAAATAATATAATAGTTAGAAAAATAGAAAATTCAATTATATTGTTTTGATATTTATTGATATGATTATTAATAATATCTTTGGTGTAAAATATATTTATTTCACCCAATATTTGGTCATCTTCTTTTAAAATAATATTATCTTTAATTAAACTATCATTGGTATATTTTTTAGAATTTAGTAAAAGGTTTAAAGTATTGCTATTATCAATTAGTTCAATTTTAGCAATTTCTGGGTCTAGATATAAGGAAGCGAGATTTGAATGAAGAATATCTTTATTAAAGTCAAAAAGAAGTTGAGAACTTGTATTTTTATAAATGACTTTATTATAGGTAATTTTGTTATTTAGCCTTGTTATGGACTCTTTTGTTTCAATGTCAATAATGTAAGAATCAAACATAACAAGAAATATAGTTGTCATTACGGAAATAGAGAAGAATATTTTAATAAATATACTCATAGTTTAACCTTTAACTTATCAAAACTAATAATGTTAAGATAACTTAATCTAATCTAAAATATAATATCATTAAATAATGTAAATAAAACTTAATGGATAAATCAAATGAATATCATTAAAGTTAGTATGTTTCTATTAATTTTTTCATTATATACATATGCAAATAGTGTCATTCATATTATACCTCCACAATCAAAATTTGACAGCAGTCATAATTATTTTTACACTTTATTGGAAAAAATATTAGAAAATACTAAGAAAAAATATGGTCACACATATGTATTATTTAGTATGAAAATGGAACAAGGCAGAGCATTTGCAGATTTAAAAAGCAGAGAAAATATAGATATTCATTGGGCAGGAACTTCAATGCAAAGAGAAAAAGAATTTATACCAATTCGAATCCCATTACTAAAAGGCTTATTGGGATATAGGGTGTTAATAATTAAAAAAGATAAGTTAAAACTTTTTGAATCTATAAATACGTTTGATGATTTTAAAAAATTAAAGGCTTGTCAAGGAACACATTGGCCAGATACAAAAATATTAGAAGATGCTGGAATAAATGTAGTAAAAAATACAAATTATGAACTTATGTTTTTACAAGTACAAAATGACAGATGTGACTATTTTCCAAGAGGTATACATGAAGCTTTTTCTGAAATAGAATCAAGAAAAGAAAAATACCCAAACTTAATGATATTTGACAAATTAATTATTTATTATCCTTTTCCAATGTATTTTTTTGTCTCAAATGAAAATAAAATATTAGCAAAAAGAGTTGAAAAAGGGTTACTAAATATAATAAATGATGGTAGCTTTGATAACTATATAAAACAACATGAAGTCACAAGACATCTTTTCCCTATCAATAATTGGATAAATACAAAAACATTTAAACTTGATAATTTAAATATCTCAAAAGATACAGATTTAAAAAATGACAAATTCTGGATATTCTTAAAATAAGTAGTATTTATTCTTTAAATTTTTTTTATTTTCCAAAATAGGAATTTATGATGTTGTCATAAGTTCCATCTCTTTTAATCTCTTCTAATACTTCATTGAATTTTTTGATGAGTGCTTTATGATTTCGTTTTTTTGAAAATCCAAGATAGGCTTTATTATTTGTTAATATTGGAAGCAATTTTTTTACGCTGTATTGTTCATTGGTTTTTTTGAGTTCATGTACTACAAAATATTCATTATCGACTAAAATATCAAATCTTTTGTGTAGAAGTTTTTTTAGGTTTAGAGTTCCTTTGTTTGACTCTTCTACCTGAATGGTATTTTCTTTTACCGCATTATCAAAATATTCTCCTGATGAAAAACCTCTTACTCTTCCAAATGTGTATTTTGATAATTCATTTAAATCTCCACTATAAGTAATATTAGAATCTTTTTGTATGTACATCGTAATTGGTTCAGACGTAAAACTATTTGAATAGTCTGCAAATAACTCTCGTTCACTATTTTTAAAAAAAGGAAAAATAGCATCAGCTTTACCTTCCCTTACCATTACTACAGCTCTTGCCCAAGGATAGATTTTATAGTTTATATCTATATTCATACGTCTAAAAATCTCATTTAATATTGCTGTATTAAAACCTTCTATTTTCCCATTTTTCTTATAAACGTATGGGGGAAAATCGGCTGCTACAAAAGTCAGCGTTTTGGAAAATGCGGAGCTTAAAAATAGAAAAAAAATACAAAAAACAAAGATAAAAAATTTCATAAATATAGTCCTTTTTTTATAATCATTATATCACTTTTATAAATTTTTCACAAAGGAAATCATAAAAGTACTCTATTAGCGTTTTTTAGATAAAATACCCGATTAAATAAAAGATTTCAAAAGGATAATCATGGATTGGGGTAAGGTCACTTATATTTTCTTTTCACTTATGTCATTAACTACAACAGCAGGGTTTATTTATGAACCAAATGCAATTGCATTATTTTTAGCAGCTGGTGTAAATATCATTTCAACAATTTTAAAAATTGGTGTTAAAAATTTATTGGCAGCAGAGTTACTCGCAAGCTCACTTGTAGCAGACTTACATCTTATTCCTGCGTTCATGGTTTTTACTTTTTCTGGAAATATAAGAATGGCTATTGCCTTAGCTATTGGAGCAATTGTAGCAAATCTATTTTCTATTGCTTTAGCTTTAATAGAGAGTGCAAAAAGTCAAGATAAGGAAGAATTTTAATGGAATATAGTCCAAAAGACATAGAGTCTAAATGGCAGAACTACTGGGATGAAAACGAATGTTTTGAACCAGAAGAGAATACAACAAAAGAAAAAAAATTTATATTAAGTATGTTTCCATATCCAAGTGGAAGAATCCATATGGGACATGTTAGAAATTATTGTTTGGGTGATGCTTTTGCAAGACACTTTAGAAAAGAAAATTTTAATGTATTACATCCAATTGGTTGGGATAGTTTTGGAATGCCAGCAGAGAATGCAGCAATCAAAAATAAACTTCATCCAAAAAAATGGACGTATGAAAATATTGATTATATGAGAAAAGAGTTGACGGGACTTGGTCTCTCTTTTTCTAAAACCAGAGAGTTTGCAACCAGTGATGAACTTTATACAAAATGGGAACAAGAATTCATTATCAAAATGTATGAAAATGATTTACTATACAGAAAGTCTACAACAGTTAACTGGTGTGAAGAATGTCATACTGTATTGGCAAACGAACAAGTAGAAGAGGGATGCTGTTGGAGATGTGATAACGAAGTAGCTCAAAAAGAGATGCCTGGTTATTATGTCTCAATTACAAAGTATGCTCAAGAACTACTTGATGATTTAGATGGATTGAAAGAAGATTGGCCTTCTCAAGTTTTAACGATGCAAGAAAACTGGATAGGAAGAAGTGAAGGATTAGAGTTTAATTTTGAGTTGACTCCTGATTCACGATATAAACTTGATAAAGAGTTTAGAGGATTTGATGTATTTACAACAAGACCTGATACTATTTTTGGTGTTAGTTATGCTGCTTTAGCACCTGAACATCCAATTGTGCAATATCTTGTATCTCATAATTTATTAACAGATAAAAAAATTAGAGAAATAAAGGCGATGCAAAAAGTTAGTGAAAGAGACAGAGCGACACAAGATAAAGAGGGATTATATTTAAATATAGAAGTAATCCATCCACTAACAGGTGAAAAAATTCCTGTTTGGGTAGCAAACTTTGTATTGGCTTCTTATGGTGGGGGAGCAGTTATGGCTGTACCAGCACATGACCAAAGAGACTTTGAATTTGCAAATGAGTATAACTTACCAATCAAACAAGTCATTATAAAAGATGAAGTTATTGAAAAAATGACTGAAGCTTATACAGATGCGGGTGTTTTAATAAACAGTGGTACATTCACAGGTTTGAAAAACTCAGAAGCAAAAAAAGCTGTTGTTTATCACTTCACGCAAAACTCAATTGGTAAGAAAAAAATCAATTATAAATTAAGAGACTGGGGCGTTTCACGTCAAAGATATTGGGGTGCACCTATTCCTTTTATTCATTGTGATGATTGTGGTTTGGTTGCTGAAAAAATTGAAAACTTACCCATTGCACTACCAGATGATGTTGAAATAACAGGTGAAGGTAATCCTCTTGACACTCATCCTACTTGGAAACATTGTAGTTGTCCAACATGTGGAAAAGATGCCTTAAGAGAAACCGATACCTTGGATACATTTGTACAATCAAGTTGGTATTTTTTAAGATATGCAACCAATCCTTCAAAATGGGAAACCTTAGGTATTGACAAAGAAGACAGTAATTATTGGATGGATGTTGACCAATATATTGGTGGAATAGAACATGCAATTTTACATTTACTTTATGCCCGATTCTTTACAAAAGCATTAAATACTCTTGGATATACAGAATCTAAAGAACCATTTAAAAGACTTTTAACTCAGGGAATGGTTTTAAAAGATGGTGCCAAAATGAGTAAATCAAAAGGTAATGTTGTAGACCCTGATAAACTTGTTGAAAAGTATGGTGCAGATACTGCAAGACTGTTTATGATGTTTGCAGCCCCTCCAACTAAAGAATTGGAATGGAATGATAGTGCAGTCGAAGGTGCTTATAAATTTCTAAGAAGATTCTCGAATAAGTCTTCTGAAGTTGATGGTGCATCTATTGAAGATATCAATGCAATTGACCATGCTTTACTTTCTAAAGATGAGAAGGAAGCAAGAAAAAAAGTATATGAAGCTTTACAAAAAGCAAATGATGTTTTTAATAAAACATATGCTTTTAATACATTAATTGCTGCATCAATGGAAGCAATTAATGCATTAAGTACTCAAAACAATAGAGCGGTTTGGGCAGAAGGATATTATATTTTAACAAATATAATGGAACCTATTGCCCCTCATTTATGTTGGGAATTAAGTGACAAACTTTTTGACAGAGTTAATTTTGATAATCCTTTAGAAGTAAAAAAAGAAGTTTTTGTTCTTGATACTATTAACTTAGCTATTACAATAAATGGTAAAAAAAGATCTGAAATAGAAGTAAGTCCAACTGCAACAAAATCAGAAATTTTAGCAATGGCAAAAGAAACAGCTGCTAAATGGCTTGAGGGTAAAGAACTTATAAAAGAAATTGTTGTACCAAACAAGTTAGTTAACTTGGTAATAAAAGGATAAACATGATGAAAAGTATTATTAAATACAAAAAGGTATTGTTAATACTTTTTATTTGCCAATTTTCATTTTTTACTTTTACGGGTTGTGGTTATAAACCTTCTTCTTATTATGCAAAACAGGAAATAAGTGGTAATGTATTTGTTGATGTTGTTGTAAATTTAGAAGACCCAAAAAACTCAGTATTGGTTAAAGATGCATTAAATGAAATCGTTATCAATAAATTTGATAGAAAATTAGTTTATGAAAAAAGTTTGGCCCAAACGATATTAATCATTGAATTAGAATCTGTTAGTACAAGGGAACTTCAAAAAGATAAAGATGGGTATGTTGATTTATATAGAACCAATGTTAATATAAATGTAAAATATAATGGCCCTGGTGGAAAGGGAGAAATAGAAACTGATGGAAGTTACGATTTCTCTGTTGATGATGGTTCAACCGTATCTGATGTAAAAAGATTTGAAGCTATAAAAATAGCTGCAAATAAAGCTTTAGAAGAAGTAATCTCTAAAATAGCTATTGAAACATTTAGAAAAGACAAATAGGGTTGATGAAGAAAGAATTATCTTTAGTTGGGTTTCTAGATAAAAAAGCATTGTATTATGACAAAATAGATTATTCTACTATAGAAAAAGCTTGGAATGTTTTAAAACAAGACATAACGTTGCCCTATATTATTCATATCGTAGGAACAAATGGTAAAGGCTCTACTGGAAGATTTTTAGCGCATTATTTATATAAAAAGAATTATAAAATTGTTCATTATAGTTCACCTCATATTCTTAAATTTAATGAAAGAATTTGGATAAATGGAAGTGATAGTAGTGATGAACAACTCGAATCTGCTCATTTGAAACTTCAAGAAATTTTAGACGAAGAACTCATAACTAAATTAACATATTTTGAATATACAACACTTTTATGTTTTTATCTAAGTTCATCATATGATTATTTAGTTTTAGAAGCAGGACTAGGTGGTGAATTTGATGCAACCAATGTTGTTCCCAATGATTTGTCACTAATTACAACAATTGACTATGACCACCAAAGTTTTTTAGGGAATAGTATTAAGGAAATCGCGACTACAAAATTAAGAAGTTGTAATAATAAAATGATTGTAAACAGACAAATTCATGATGAGGTTTATGAGATTGCTTCAAATTATGATTACATGAATGTAGAAGAATTTGACCTGTTTATGTTTGATTTCCTGCCAGAGTATTTATTGCAAAATTTAAAGTTGAGTTTAACTGCATTGAAATATTTAAATATAGATATAGACTTAAATGTCTTTTTAGATTTGAAACTGCAAGGTAGATGTGAAAAAATAAAAGAAAATATAACAATTGATGTTGGACATAATCCCTTGGCAGCATTGGTTATAAAAGATGAATTTATTAAGAGAAATGGAAAAATATCTTTGATATATAATTGTTTTAAAGATAAAGATTACAAAAAAGTTTTAGAGATTTTAAAACCTATCATTAATGAAGTTTTGATAATAAATGTTAAAGACGAAAGAATGGTTAAAAAAAGTAATTTAATGCAAGTGTGTGAAGAATTAGATTTAATTGTTAATGATTTTGAAAAAACAATTGAAGAAAAAAATTATTTGGTATTTGGTTCATTTAGTGTTGTAGAAGAGTTCTTAAGGACAGAGATTGAGAGATAGATTAATAATAACTGTAACAGATGTAAGTGGGACTAAATCTTATAACGTACATCAATTCATAAAAAAATTCTTTTTAATCATACTTGTATCTGTAATTTTGATAATCAGTGGAAGTTTTTGGTTGATAACAATTTTACAAGACGATGTTTTAGTCGTAAAAGATGAAAAAAAGAAGGCTTTGAATGTCTTAAGACACAAAAGTGAAGTTGTTTTAAATGAGTTAAAATTAAGAAAAGAAATAGAAATAGAAACTCTTGAAAAAAAACAAAATGCCTTAAAACAACAAAATGATATTTATTCAACTAGGATTCAAAATAAAATTAATGATATAGAAGAATTAAGTTCAAAATTAGATGATATCGAAGAAATAATTGGTTTGAAAAAAAATGATGAAGCTTCATTAATTCAAAGAGTGACCCTCGCACAATTAACTTCTGCCCAAAAAATGTTTACACTTCAAGCGATACCAAATGGGAAACCTTTAGATAATATAAGCATAACTGGAAGTTTTGGTTATAGAAAACATCCTTTAACCAAAAAAAAGCAATTTCATAGAGGTATTGATTTAAAAGCAAAGTATAATAGAAAAATCTATGCCACAGCTGATGGTGTTGTTAAATACGTTCAAATACATAATGTAGGTAAATCAGGACGTGCGATTAAAATTGCGCATAATTTTGGATTTGAGACGGTTTATGCTCATTTAAATAAAACAAAGGTTAAAATAGGAGATATTGTTAAAAAAGGGCAATGGATAGGTTTAACTGGAAATAGTGGAAGAAGTACAGGACCACATTTGCATTATGAAGTGAGTTATGCAGGAAAAGCTTTAAATCCAAGAGATTATATTAAATGGAATTTAAAAAATTATGAATATATTTTTAATACACAAAGGAGAGTTCAATGGGAGTCTTTGGTAAGTCTGATAAACAATCATCACAGCAAAATGGTGCAACGGTAATTCCATATGGTACTCATTTAATAGGTGGTATTGATACAAAAGGTTCTATTCACATTGATGGTAAATTTGAAGGTGTCATCGCATCTGCTTCTTATATTAGCATTGGAAAAACGGGTGAGTTTTATGGAAAAATAGAAACAAAAAGTATCAGTGTTAGTGGTTTTGTTGATGGTAATATAGATTGTGACGAAATGAATATTCTTTCAACAGGTAAAGTTATTGGAGATTTAACGTATGAAACGTTAACAATTGAAGCTGATGGGATTTTTGATGGTAACAGTAATAGAAAAAACTTTTCAATTGAGAGTCGTTATGATGAAGTTAAAAAAAGAATTCAGGGTGGGTTTTTGAGTCAACCTTAGGACTTTTATCTAAAATGGAAATGATTAAGAAAAAACTTCAAGAACTTTATTCAAAAAAAGAAGAAATCCAAAATGAGATTTTTTCTTTAGAATCCCAACTTAAAAGTAAAAAAACTTTTTCAAAACAAGAAAAGATAGATTTGTTTAGACAATTATTTGTTGGAAATCAAGACGTTTACGCAAAAAGGTGGGAAAGTCCTGACAAATCAAAACAGAATTTTTACCCCATAACAAAAACTTTTAAAGGTGAAGATTATATTCCTTTGGGAAATGAAGAAGTTGAAGCTCATTTAAGAGGTCGTGTTCATCTTGCAACGTATCCTATTTTATACAAAAATCTTTCCAAATACTGTGTTATTCAAATCTTAAAAAATGATATATACAAAATAGAATTAATTTTACAAAAAATGAATATTTACGGATATTATGAAATAAATTCAAATTCTAATATCAATGTTTGGATATTCTTTGATGAGTTGGTTTTAGCAAAAATTGCATATACTTTAGGTGAAAAAGTATTAAAAGAATCAAATATTCAAGGAAAAATATTTCCAAATCAAGACTTTACCAATAAGTCAAATTTAGGTCTGTTTCTCGAACTTCCTTTGCAACTAACCTCCAGAAATGAAAATAAAACACTGTTTATAAATATAAAAACAATGGCAGCAATAAAAGATCAATGGTTGTATTTATGGCAAATTAATAAAAATTTAAAATCATACATCCAATCTCTTGTAAATGTTGAAACTAAAAATGAACCTTGGATACAAAAAGATGAAGAAAAATTAGAACTTCCAATGGGTAAAATTGAAATGGTTCTATATGATATGATTTATATCAAAAATGACTTTTTATCTAAATCTTTTTTAAATAAGTTAAAAGAGTTGGCCAGCTTTGAAAACCCACAAATTAAAATCCTTTTAGGCCTTCGTAAACCTTTATTTAATATTCCTAGAGTTATCAAAAATTATGAAGAAGATGAAAATTATTTAAAACTTCCACGTGGTTTAATATTAAAAGTTAAAACGTTATTTGACCATTATAAAATAAAATATGAACTCAGTGATAAGAGATTTTTCAAAGAAGAAAAATTCCCTGTGGTTACATACACGTTAAGAGAAGAACAACTTATTGCCATTACTAATATTTCGAAAAACGATTTTTCTATTTGTGTGGCACCTCCTGGATATGGTAAAACATTAATTGGTGCAAAGATTATTGAAAAACGCGCTTGTAATACATTAATAATAGTCAATAAAAATATGCTTTTAGACCAATGGATTGAAAGATTTGTTGATTATTTTAAGATGGATAAAAAAGAAGTGGGTTATTTGGGGAAAAGTAAAAATAAATTAAATTCAAAACTTGATATTGCTACGATGCAAAGTCTTAAAAACCAACCTGAAGTTATAGAAAATTATTCCCAAGTTATTGTTGACGAGTGTCACCATATTCCAGCAGTTACCTTTGAGCTTATTGTAAAACAATTTAGAGGTAAATATATACTAGGACTTAGTGCAACGCCCAATAGAAAAGATGGATTACAACCAATACTGTTTCAACAATTAGGTGATATCGCTTATGAATTTAAGAAAAAAAGAACAGTTACCAATGAACTTCAACTTATTAAAACAGATTTTGAGAGTACAGCGGATAACTATTCTCAAATAATATCAGAGATTTGTATCGATGAAAGAAGAAACCAACTCATACTTCATGAGATTATAAAAAATTCAAACAGAAAAATTCTAATACTAACTGATAGGTTGGAGCATATAAGCGTACTTGAAAATTTGTTGAATGAAAATGAAATTGATTATGTCAGTGTTCATGGAGGATTAAGTAAAAAAGACCAAGTTGAGAATATAAAATTGGTATATGAAAAATCTATTATTTTAGCAACGACATCATTTTTTGGGGAAGGAATTGATTTTCCACATTTAAATACAATTATTTTTGCTACTCCAATATCATATTATGGTAGACTTATCCAATATTTAGGACGAATTGGAAGAGATGGACAAAAATGTTTGGCAATAGACTTTTTTGATTCAAAAAATGCAATGTTGAGCTCTGCTTATAAAAAAAGAAAAGAGGGTTATAAACAGATGCATTATAAAAATAACTTTAGGAACTTTTAAATGTTGGGAATTATCGTATCCACACTTTTTATATCTATTATCATTAATCTCATTTTAAAAAGGTTCAATTTACCTACTATTATTGGGTATATTGTAACGGGAACAATTATTGCTTATGCGTTTGGTTTACATGATGTTGTTGACAATAAAGAATTAAAAGAGATTGCAGAATTTGGTGTTGTTTTTTTGATGTTTACAATTGGCTTAGAATTTTCAATTGAGCATTTAAATAAAATGAAAAAAGAAGTTTTTATTACAGGAAGTTTACAAATTGTAATAACGACTATTTTTGTATTTATTATATGTAAATATATTTTGGATTTTGATTTTAATACTTCTATTATTATTGGTGCAGCGTTATCATTATCTTCAACGGCGATTGTTTTAAAAATATATAATGAAAATAAAGAGATAAAAAAACCTCATGGAAAAAGAGTACTTGGAATTTTAATTATGCAGGATATTGCAGTTATTCCAATTTTACTGATGTTGTCTATCTTTACAGCCAAAACCGATTCAAATATTGCTGTTCTAATTTTACAAACTATAGTTTTGGCAGTTGTTCTCATTGCACTGTTATATTTTGCGGGTAAATATTTATTGGAGCCATTTTTTAAATATGTTTCAAATTCTAAATCAGAAGAACTTTTTGTGGCTTCTGTTCTTCTTGTGGCTATGGGTGCTTCTTTTATTGCACATTATTTTGGTTTTTCATACTCCCTTGGAGCGTTTATTGCAGGAATGATGATTAGTGAAACAAAGTTTAAACATCAAGTTGAAGCCGATCTTATTCCTTTTAGAAACTTACTCTTAGGAGTTTTCTTTATAACTGTTGGGATGCAAATAGATTTTTCAATTATTGCAGAATATATATTTACGATTTTACTTCTATTGCCTATTTTATTGACTTTAAAATACAGTATTATTTACTTGGTCGTTCGATTAGATGATACAAAAAGGGTTGCATTTAAAACAGCTGTTTCTTTAATTCAAATTGGTGAATTTTCTTTGGCTATTATAGAGTTGGCAAGAAGTGGAAATATGATTCCGTCATCGTACTCTCAAGTGTTAATTGTAACCATTGTTATTTCAATGATTTTAACCCCCTTACTTCTTAAAAACCTTTCATCCATGGCAGCGACATTACTACCTGAAGATTCAATGATTGTTTGTAATGCTACTTACGTTGATAAAGATACAAAAGGACATGTTGTCGTACTTGGTTTTGGGCATTTGGGTCAAGAAGTTGTTAATAAGTTAAAAGCCAATGGTCAAGAGTATATTATTATAGAACATAATATGAAATATTTTGAATTGGGTTTAAATCAAAATGAATCCATTATTTTTGGCAATGCAGCAAGCAAACATATTTTAAATGCTGTAAATATTCAAAGTGCTTGTGCCGTTATTGTTGCGATTGAAAATCCTGACAAATTACATCTTATTTGTGAAGTAATTGATGATTTAACACATAATACAAAAACAGTTGTAAAAGTAAAAAGACCATGTGAAAAAGATGAATTAAAGGGACTTCACTTAGAACATATTATTGTTTCAGATGATGTAGTGGCGCAAGCTTTAGTTGATGAAACAAAGTTTTGCAAAATAACACTTTTTTAAAAGCCATCATCTTATTTTGCTTAAAAGAATATTCTAATTTCAGATGCAAAAACTATTTAAATAAATAAATGATAAAATATTTTTTCAAAGGATATAAATGATTTTAGATTATAAAGATGTTAATGGTTTAAATAGATATAAACTGATGTCAGATACCGTGGTTCCTAGACCAATTGCATGGATTGTTACACAAGATGGTGATATTATAAACGCTGCACCTTTTTCTTATTTTATACCACTCTCATCCGATCCCGCAACTCTGATTGTTTCTATTGGACATAAAGAAGATGGAAGTCAAAAAGACAGTTTGGCTAATATTTTAAAAAATAAAAAAGCCACTATCTGTTTTGTCAATAAAGACAATGTTGAGCAAGTGAAAAAATGCGCACTTCCACTTGATAAAAATGAAAGTGAAATTGAAAAATTTGAAATAGATACCCATCATGTAATAGATGGTTATCCTCCAATGATTAGCAGTTCTCAAAGTGCACTTTTTTGTGATTATTATAGTACGGTGGAACTTCCAGGGAAAACAGTTCCTATCATATTGGAATTAAAACATCAATTTATTCAAGATGATTTAATAGATGAAAAAAGTCATGTTTATGTTGATAATCTTGGAAGAAGTGGAGCTGTTTTTAAAGCAATGGTTGATGTTTAAGATATAGTAATGCGTGATGAGTGATGAGTGATGAGTAAAATACCCATGACCCATCACTCTTCACCAATTTTAAGCAACGATTTGGTGTAATTTTGAACAATGTTTTAAATGTACATTTGCCCCACTCATATCATTCATAATATCTTGAAAACTATGAATGTGACCATTATAAACATAGATAAAAATTTCATCTTCTTTTTCTAAAAAATGTTTTTTTCCAAAATCAGCATAGGCTGTTGCCCCTGCAGCTATTAATACACCTTTGCTTCCTTTGATATTTTTTATGTAGGGACTTAACGCTTCTAAAGGACCACAATCTTCTTGATTGTTTATTTTTTCAATCATCCAATCTTTTAACGTATCAAAAAAATAACTGTATGATTTAACTGCACTGGTTGTTCCATAATCATGTAAGATACCATCTCTTTTTATAAAAGAAGTGATATGATAATCATTTAAAATACCTTGTTCATCAAAACGATCTATTTCTATAAATTCATTGGCAATTCCTTTAGAGTTTCCACCCCAATTTTTTTTTGTACTTAATTTATTTCCATCATTTACTCTAATACTACAATCATTAAATGCTGAAAACATTCTTGGTTTTAAATCAATTAATTTTCCATTTTCATACTCAAAGTCACATAACAATGCAACTTCTGCTTCAACTTGCAAATTTTCACAATTATTATAATTGATACTTTCATTACAAATAGGAAATTCTCCTAAAAAGCCTTCATGATTGGGGATGTAAAAAGGAAATAATCCTTTTGGGGCATCTTTTTCTTTGGTTTGAATCTGCGAAAATTCATCACCTTCACCTGCTTCATCTAAGTGGTTAGCAAAGTTACCCGCAACACCAAATCCTAAATAATCTTTTAAATCTTCTGAATTATAAATATGTTTTTTCATAGTTTTGACCTTTTTTCTTACACAAACACCAATAAGGTGTAATAATAGAGCATTCGCTCAACAATAATATTGACAATAAAGTTTAATGTGTGATTGTTAAATATGATGAAATATTAAGTTGGTGGGAGTTTTCTTTATGTAAGGTTTGACTGAAGTTTGATTTTTACAAAGGTTAATAACCTTTGTAAAAATCTAAATCTTCATGCCTAGAAACCTTAGTTTGGAAACACCCACCAGCACAATCGACGACCTTGACTCTGGCGGCCTTGACTTTGACTGGATTGAATATGAGGTTAATAATAATCTTGAGTGCTTCCATAACTTGTTCCTTTAATTTTGAGTAATTATATCTTCTTATCTTTTATGAAAAGAATCTTTTTTCAACTAATTCTTGTAATTTAGCTCCACTAAAGTGTGCTCTTTGTACCAATTCCCAGAAATATCTGTAGGTTGCACGGTCGTGTAACTCACCATCATACTGAATTGGTCCCCACTCGTGCTCTTGTGCTGCGATTAAAATATTTTGAGCAGCTTCAAGCTCTGTAAAATCTGGTTTCATAGCATCAACAATAGCTTGAATTTGAGTTGGGTAAATTGACCACATTCTCATAAATCCAAAACTATTTCTTGCAACTTCTGCATCTTTAAATGTTTGGTAAGGATTTTTTAAATCAAGTGTTACGTTGTGACAAGGTATTACATGATTCGAAATTGCTGCTTGACAAACATTTGCTTTTGCTCTACTAATTAATTTATGGTCAAATTGACCTGGACTTCTCATATTAGATGCTGGAATTGCACCTTGGTAACCAGAAACAAAGTCCATTAAACCAAAGTCTAATACTTGTAACCATGGAAGTGTTGCCAGTTGTTCAACATCTCTTAATGCTCCATGTGTTTCAATTAATATGTGAATTGGAATCTCTCACTTAATTCCTACTTCTTTACATTTGGCTCGGATATATTCAATTTGTGCTTTGGCATCTTCATAACAATTTGATTTAGGCAATGTAATATATGTTAATTTTTCACCCGCACCTGGTACCAAGATATCAACATCTTGTTTCCAATCTGGATGTGAAAAATCATGGATTCTACAACCAGCCATATTATATTTATTGGCTTCAGAGTTAACAACTCTTACAATCATTTTTGCATGTTCTACTTCTTTTCCAGTTTCTGCTCCATCTTCACAATCACAAGTGATATCAAAAATTGGTCCAAGTTTTTCTTGCATACTCATTGCTTTTAATATTAACTTTTCGCTTCCTGCAAAGTGCTCACAAGAAGGGATTATTGGTAAAGATTTTCCTGAATCAAATAGTGCTTTATTTGGGTGTGTCATAATATTTCCTTTATATTCTAATTAATTTTTATTTTTTTTGGTATAACTACTGTGTAGTCTAAATTTAAAACTACATTTTTGATATATTTTCCATTTTCATCAAAAAGTGTTTCAACATCATTTGGTTTTAGATTTTTTAATCCAATCGTTCTTAGTCTCAACAATCCAATATCATCTCTTGTATGTTCAATTTTTTCAATAACTTCAGTAATTGCATAAATGGTATCTCCTGCAAATGTAGGATTTGCATGAGTTCCTGAATTTATTGCATATATCCATTGCGCATTTTGAAGTCCATTAAAAGAGATACTTCTTACAATAGATATGACATGACCTCCGTACATCAAACGTTGTCCCACAGGAGTGCTTTTCATCATAAAATCATCAAAATGTACTTTTGCATTATTTTGATACAATTTGGTTGCTAATGTGTGGTCACTATCATCAACAGTTATACCTTCTAAATGGTTTAATCTCTCACCTACTTCATAATCGTCCCAAAAATACTCACCACCTGTTGCAGCTGTATCTACAACTCCTAATTTTGGGATATTAATATTTTCAACAATTTGTGTTGTCTCTTCAAAACTTGGTACTTGGTTTATATTGGTTGTTACATTTACATTTCTTTTATGAACCATAACCCATCTTTTCAGGTTTAAAATTTCTTCATCTTTTTGGTTATAACCAATTGAATGTACGTAAACAACACCACTTTTACCATTTGAATTTTCTTTTAAACCAATAACTTTGGTTTCAAGTTTAACCGTATCTCCCACAAATACAGGATTGGGGAATGAAACTTCTGCATATCCTAAATTTGCAATTGCATTTAAAGAGATATCTTGAACTGATTTTCCAAATGTTAAATGAAACATTAAAAGATCATCAATTGGTTTCTTTTCATAGCCAAACTCTTGCGCTAAAATATCACTTGAATGAAGTGAAAATCGGCTTCCAGTTAGAGCGATGTACATAGATACATCGCCTTGTGAAATTGTTCTTGGTAAAGGATGAACTATTTTCTGACCAATTTTAAAATCTTCAAAATAATTTCCTGAATTTATTTTTGTACTTATTTTTGTACTAATATCAAACAACATAATCTCCTTAGAATGAGCTTTTGCCAATTTCTTTAAATCTATCATAAAGTGTAATTGTTCTTTGTGCCCAGTTTATTCTTGATTTATCAATTAAATCACAACCAAATTTAATAACTTCTTTACCATTTTTTAGACCTTCATTGAATGCACTTATCATCTCTTTTGCATTTTCAACTTCTGCTTTTTTAGGTGTAAAAACATCATTTACATATTCTAGTTGAATTGGATGTAAAACTGCTTTTCCATCACACCCTAAGTAAAAGGCATCTTTGGCACTGGCTTCACAAGAAAACTCATCTGCCACATCAAAATGAGGACCATCGATAACAATTTTACCATAAGCACGAGCGGCTAAACAAATTTGAGACATGTAATGAAACATGGCTTTTGGACTGTGTTTTATATTGATTTGCAACTTATTTGCCAAACTGTTTGAACCAATTATGATACATTTTAAACTGTCACTTGCTGCACAAATTTCTTGTATGTTTAAAACACCCAATGGTGTTTCAATCATAATCATTAATTCCATTTTTGGATTAATGGCTTGTATGATTTGTTCTGCTTTTATAACATCTTTTGCACTCTCTATATTTGAAAATAAAATCCCGTCTATGTCGATATCACTGATTACTTCTAAATCTTTATCAAGGGCTTCTGAGTCAATTTTGTTAACTTTAACTATTTTCTCCGAATCTCCAAAGTTTGAATCTCTTTTAAACTCTTCTTTTATTAATTTTCTAGCACTGCTTTTTTGTTCTTCTAAAATTGCTTCAAAATCAAAGATAACTGCATCTGCTAAAACAACTCTAGATCTTTTAATGTTCTTTTCATTGTATGCTGGAATAAAAAGCATAGAACGTCTTGGTCTGTAAACTTCAGGTTTGTATAATGGTTCTAAATCATTACCTAGAGATTCAATTTTTTTAATTAAATCTTTTCTTAATACTTTCCCATTTTTAGTTTTTGGATATTCTTTGAATACAAATATCTTTTTAGGCGCTTTATATTTGGCTAAGTTTTTTTGTCCAAATTCTAAAATTTCTGCTTCTTGTTTTTTACTTAATTTACCATTTGCAATTATTGCAATAGCTACTATTGTTTTGTTTGAATCAATATCAAGTCCAACTGCAACACAATCAGCTACTTTATCATGTGTTTTTATTACTCTCTCTATTTCATGTGGACTTACTCTAAATCCAAATGTATTGATAATATCATCTTTTCTACCTAAAAACCAGATGTAACCATCTTCATCTTTTTTTGCATAATCACCTGTAAAAAAGTAACCATTTCTTTTTACTTCTGCTGTTTCTTCTTCTAAATTCCAGTATTCTAAAAACAATCCTGGATCTTCAAGACCAACACAAATCATACCTTCTTCTTCAACACCTACTTCTTCCAATGTTTCAGGATTTAGAAGTTTTACATTATGTCCTGGTTGAACAAAACCCGCACTTCCTGGTCTAATTTCTCTGTATTTTGAATGAGAAATATAATAAGAAAATTCACTCATTCCAATGGCTTCATAAATATCTTGTTCAAATCGCTCACGCCATAATCCAACCATTTCAGATGATAAATGCTCACCCGCACTCATACAGTGTCTCAAACTTGGACAATCTTTGATTCCAAAGTCTGTTTTTTGTATAATTTGTCTATAAATAGTAGGCACGCCTATAAATATAGTACATTTATGTTTTTTAATTAACTCTACCCAACTTTTTGCGTCATTTTCACCTTCGTAAGCAATAACTGTTTGTCCTTTATATAAAGGGTCCATAAGTGCTGAACCTAATACATATGTCCAGTTAAATTTTCCAGAGTGCATGATTCTGTCGTTGTCTTTAAAATCAAACCAGTATTCACTAGCAGGTGCTCTTCCCATTAATGATCGATGAGAGTGTAAAACACCTTTTGGAAAACCAGTTGTTCCTGATGTATAAACTAAGTATGCTGGTTCACCTGATTTTGAGTTATAATGGTTTGGTGTATGATGCGCATTTTCAACCTCTTCTTCAAAACTATATAATGTTGCACCATGTGGTTTTTTCAAACTACTTAAATCTTCTGCTCCTGAAACAATAATATGTTGTAAGTTATCTAAATTTTCAAGATATGGTAATAAATTATTATACATAGACGCTGATACTATTATAGCTTTAGCTTGAGAATCAGTTGCTAAGTATTTAACTTCTGGACCACTTAAAAGTGTTGAAGTTGGCACTGCTACGATTCCAGCTTTAATACTTCCAAAAAATGAAACAGGGTAAGCCAGAGAATTTTTTAAACAAATCAATGTTCTATCTCTTGGCTCTAATTTTATTTTTTGTAAAAAGTTAGAAAATCTATCAGATTGTTGGTTTAACTCTTTATATGTGATTTCACTTGTTCCTAAGGCACTGTCTTCAATAATCATTGCCGTTGCATTTTCTTTTGTTGTACCCATATGCGCAGAAGTACAAGCAGTTCCAATATTTAAAAATTCTGGAACTTCAATTTCTAGTTGTGGATATTGTTCTAATTTCATTGTGTACTCCTTTTTATATTTGACCAAATGGCCAGTTTTCTTTAAATGTATGTAACGGCATTTTATTTAATACTGTTAATGCAAATGCCTCATCTTCTTTACTTAAGTTTTTAAGTGCGTACGCTCTTAAGATATTTTGTAAAGATTTACCAAACATAGGTGGATCTAACATTTCACCTTTGTATCTGATTGCTCCGCTTAAAAGTGCATCATGTTCAATTGCTGCTTTTAATATATCTACATCATTTTGAATCTCATTAGGAGATGGTGTAAAAGCAACTTTACAAATATTGATATGATTTGGTGTAATAACTTGTTTCCCTGTTAATCCCATCGCTGTTTCTCTTTTAGCATGAGCATAAACATGTCGTGATGCATCATCCCCATGTAAATCTAACCATCTTCTGATATCTTTTTTCTCAACACAAGAATCGGGAAGTGAATTGGGTGTTAAAAGTACTTCAACTCCACCAATAACTCCACAACCTTTTATCCTAGCTTCCATTGTTAACATATTAAAGAATGTCTCTAACTCATCAATCCAATTTTGTGGAGTGATTTTATAAGCCATCGCTTTAGAAAAATCATGAATACCAAATACAACATGTTTAACTGTTGAGTGACTCATTAGTTGATCGGCAATTTTTAGTGACTTTGGATGTTCAATAATAGGTTGAATTGTAATATTACTTCCTATTGAAACCAACCAAGAAGATAAATCTCTAATCTCAGCATCTCCATAAACTTCACCTGCTTTTGCAAGAACTAATACATCAATATTTTTATGTATTTGTTTGATTAGTTTTAAATCCTCTTCATACTCTTCAGTTCTAAAAGGATTAATTCGTAGAGCTATTTGAAAATCTCTTTCAGGGAACTTTGGAAGTTCTTCTAAAAGTAATTTTCTACTCATTTCTTTCATCCTACATCCATCTTCTAAGTCAAATAAAAGTGTATGTGCTTTTGTTTTGTAAGCGTGTTTTTGAAGCCGTAGTTTTGCTTCTTCCATACTTTCATAGTTACCATCAAGTGGATTAAACTTAATAGGTGGGTAGTAAATCTGGATACCTGGCCAATGTCCACCAAGTATTGGGGATAAGTCATCGTTTGAAGTTAATTTTGATAAATCTATTATAGATGAAGTCATAATTTATACCTTTCGTTTATTGTTTTAATTTTTTTTGTTTAACGGTTTTATGAAATTTGTTTTGCGGTGTTGTTGCAAAACAAATTTCATAAAATCTATTTATTTATTTTTCATTTTCTATTGGCAATAAAAACTGATAAGAGAATTAAACCATACATACCATGTTCTAAAATAAAAATTTAAAAGATAATTTTTTTAATTAAGACAAAATTTATCTTCTTTACAGAGCCTATATAATAGGACTTTTTAGTAAAGTTGATAATTTTTTTCCCATATAATGAGATTTTTTTAATAAAAAATCTAGTATATTGCAATAATAATTTCATAATTTGTAAAAGAATTTTAAATAATTTGCTTAATTTTATAAAAAAAGTATATATATTATATGTTTTTGTATGATTATTGATGTAAAATAAATAAAAAAAGAGAGTAATGTGCAAAATCAAAATAAATCTTTAACAAGAGGGTTGCAAATTCTAAAAGAAATTGTTTTTAGTAATAAACCATTGACTGCTGTAATCTTGTGTCAAAAACTTGATATTGATAAAAGTACAATGTCCAGATTAATTACTTCTTTGATGAAAGAAGGGTTCATTAAATATGTGGACAATACAAAAGAAATAATAAAAGCTGATATCCTAGAATTGATGACTTCTTCTTCAATCAGAGAGACCCTTATACAAAAATCTCAGAAATTACTTGAAGATACTTTTACTCTAACAGAAGAGAGTAGCTATTTAGCTGTTATTGAAAATGATTCTTTGCTATACCTCAATCAAGTGGATAACTCTACAAGAGTTATAAAGATGAGAAATAGCGTAGGACTAAATGCTCCTTTACATTGTACAGCTTTTGGTAAAGTGTTATTGGCTTATTCTAATTTTGATATCAAAATGCTCGATTTATCTGAATATACACCCAACAGTGTAAAAAAAACAAGATTTTTACAAAAAATGTTAGATGATGTAAAAATAAAAGGTTATGCGATAGAAAGTGAAGAGTATGAATATGGATTAAGTTCTGTAGCTGTTCCAATATTTAATAAAGAAAATGAATTCTTAGCAACCATTGGAATTGCTGGATTAACGGCAAGGTTAAGTAAAGAAAGACTTAATGAATTTGCTTTGGGTCTTTTAAAATTAAGTAGTGGAAAAATATCAATTTAGATTTTCAGATTTAATATTTTTGCAATATTTGTTGACGTTGATATGATATTGTCTTTTGCATTTTTTAATGTTTCATCTAATGATGAAACAGTATGAACGGTATCAAATACAGCATCAATACCATATTTATAAACTTCTTGATATCCTTCTTCTACCGCACCACATATTGCAATTACAGGCACATTGTATTTTTTTGCACGTAGGGCAATTCCCATTGGCACTTTACCATTAGAAGTTTGAATATCCATTTTCCCTTCACCTGTGATGACCAAAGAGGCATCTTTTAAATGTTCATTTAAATTTATTCTGTTTAAAACAATATCTATGCCACTTAATAAAGAGGCATTTAAAAAAGTAATCAAACCAAAACCTAATCCTCCCGCAGCACCACAACCTTTTATTATTTTCGTTTTTCGCTCAAATTTTTTCTCACATAAAAGTGCAAAGTTATAAAGACTGGAATCCAGCTCTTTCATCATCTGTTCATTGGCTCCCTTTTGAGCTCCAAATATATAAGTTGTACCATTTTTTCCACACAATATATTTGTAACATCACAAGCAACTTTAAATTTGATATTTTTTACTCTGTGGTCTAATTTTTTTGTATCAATGTATTTAATCTCTTTAATATATTGTGCTCCAAATCCAATCTCTTTTTTTTCTTTGTCTAAAAATTTTATGCCCAATGCTTGAAGCATTCCAACTCCTGCATCATTGGTTGCATTTCCTCCAAGTCCAAGTATAAAAGATGATATTCCTTTATTTAAAGCATCAAGTATGAGTTCTCCCAAACCATAAGTTGAAGTTAACATGGGATTTTTTTCATTTTCTTTTAATAGTTCTAACCCACATGCCGTCGCCATTTCAATGACCGCAGTTTTCTTATCTCCTAGGATTCCATAATATGAATTGATTTTTTTGCCAATTGGATTTTTTACAGTGGTTCTAATGATTTGACCCTTTGTTGCATCAACTAAAGCGTGAACCGTTCCTTCTCCTCCATCTGCAACTGGAATTTTTATATACGTAGCATTTGGATAAACTGTTTTAAATCCAATCTCAATGGCATTGGCAACTTCTTTTGAGCTTAAACTTTCTTTGAAAGAATCAGGGGCAATAATAATTTTCAAAATTTATCCTTTAAAATTATTAATTATACACTTTTTTTCAAAGTATTAATTACAATGATGTTACAATCATCCAAATTTTGTTATTTTAAGGGTAAATAGTGTTTAAAAAGTTAAGAGTTAGTACCAAAATATTAGTCCCAATATTGGTTATATCAATTATAGGAACATTTATTAGTAGTTATATTTCTATTGATAAAATGAAAACTCTCACAAGAGAAAATACTGTTAACTCTTTAGAAATGTTATCTGATTCAATTTTTCTAACATTACGAAATGCTATGAATACTGGTGATCCTCTTTTAATTAAAGAAGCAGAAGAAAAAAGTAGAGATAAAATACATGGATTAGAAAAACTTTACGTTGCTAAAAGTAAAGGTACTATTGAAATGTATAGTCCAAAACAAACATTTACAACCGATGAAGATATTATAAAAGTATTTGAAAATAAAAAACATAAAATTCTAGATGTCTATGAAAAAGAGTCTCATTTTTTAAGAGTACTTAAACCAATGATTGCAACAAAAGAGTGTTTGATGTGTCATGCCAATGAAAAAGAAGGTAATGTCATTGGTGTAATTGATTTGTCGTTTTCATTAGATGGCTCTGATGAGAGTATAGCGAATACGTCACTGTTTTTATTAATTTTGTCTATTTTCATTATTTTTATAACCTTTTTAGCTGTATTGATAGTTGTTGGTAAAGTAACCAGTCCCTTGAAAATACTGCAAACTGAATTAAATTTTTTCTTTGAGTATATTGCAAAAGAGAGAGAGACATTAGAACCATTTAAAATTCATACTCAAGATGAAATCGGAGAAATGATGGAGTCTATAAATAAAAATATTCAAAAAACAATAATTGGAGTTGAGAAAGATTTTGAAGCAATAAATGAAAGTACTCAAGTATGTGAATTAGCTGCAAAAGGAGATTTAAGTGTTCAAATATCTTCAAAAGCTAATAATCCAGAAATAAATAATTTAATAAATATTGTAAATCTTTTACTCAAATCAATGAACTACAACGTAAGCAGAGTATTAAAAGTACTTGAGCATTATGCCCAGGATAATTATAATTCAAAAATAAATTCAAAAGGTTCAACGATTGCAGATATGAAAGAATTATTTGGAAAAGTTGATTATTTGGGAGATACATTGATTAAGTTAAGTTCACAAAATTTAAAAAATGGATTATCTTTACAACAAACAAGTGAAGAGTTTTCACAAAATGTTCAAATGCTTTCAGATTCTTCAAACCAACAAGCACAATTGCTGTCAAATACAACAAAAGATATTGAAGACGTAACACAAAAAATTAGACAAACAACAAAAAATAGCGAACAAATGTCACAATATGCTGCAAAAGTTAGAGACTCTTCACAAGAGGGACAAGGTTTATCTTTAAAAACTGTTGCTTCTATGGATCATATTAATGAACAAGTTACTGCAATTAATGATGCAATTACCGTGATTGACCAAATTGCATTTCAAACAAATATATTATCTTTAAATGCAGCAGTAGAAGCAGCAACTGCAGGTGAAGCAGGAAAAGGATTTGCAGTTGTTGCCCAAGAAGTTAGAAACCTGGCTTCAAGAAGTGCTGATGCTGCTCGTGAAATAAAAGAGTTGGTACAAAGTGCTTTACTTAAAACAAATGAAGGCAAAGAAATAGCCAATAATATGATAGAAGGTTTTGAAACTCTGAATGAAAATATTAAAGCAACCACTGAAGTTATTGAAATTGTTGCAAAAGATAGTTTAGAACAAAGCCAAATAATTGAGTTGGTTAATAGTACTATTTCAGATATTGAAAGACAAACAAAACAAAATGCAAGCATTGCAAATGATACCAATGTCATTGCACAAAAAGCCAGAGATATTTCAAAAATTATTGTTGAAGATGCAACCATCAAAGAAAATTGAAATAAGATGAAAAAAGAAACCCCTATATAAATTAAATAGGATGTTTCTTAAAGTAAGCATCTTATTTTGAGATTTGTTATGGTAAAATCCTTTTTTTAAAAGGAAACATTAAATGAACAAATCATTAATAACCAACATCATTGCCAGTTTTTTTATATTTTTTGGACTCGCTTCAAATGTAACATACGCACATGATATTTTTATAATAGGACTTTTTGCTCTAAGCGGAGCGATTACAAATGCATTGGCGGTACATATGCTTTTTGAAAAAGTTCCATTTCTATATGGAAGTGGCGTTGTAGAGAATAGATTTTCACAATTTAAACTGGCAATTCATGCCCTTATGATGAATGAGTTTTTTACAAAAGAAAATCTTGAAAAGTTTTTTGAATCAGAATTAACAGATGAAAAATCTCATTTTGATTTTACAAAACTTTTAGATAAAACTGATTTTAGTCCTGCTTATGATTCTTTGAAAACAGCAGTAATGGAATCATCTTTTGGTGGTATGTTGGGTATGTTTGGAGGAGAAGCTGCACTAGAGCCTTTAAAAGAGCCTTTTACTATTAAACTTAAAAGTGCAATGAATTCAATTGTTCATACTCAAGCTTTTCAACAAACACTACATGAAAATATCCAAAATTCAAATATAAGTGATGATATATATAAAAAAGTAGATTTAATCGTTAATAAAAGATTAGATGAATTAACGCCAAAAATGGTCAAAGAAATAATTCAAAAAATGATAAGAGAACATCTTGGTTGGCTGGTTGTTTGGGGTGGAGTTTTTGGTGGCTTAATTGGTTTAATTAGTACAATAGTAGGATTATAAAATGATAGAAGTATTAATATTATTAGACGTAGAAAATTTAGAAAACAAAGAAGTTTTTGAAAAACATCTTCAAAAAGAAGGATTTGTTATTGTTCCTGAGGAACCTTATGTCTATACAGGAGAATCAAGTACAACGACTTTTTCAACAAAAGCATATATTCTTGAAGTATTTAAAAAAGGTTTACAAAAAACGACTTTTGACGAGTGCTCACTGGTATTTTTATTAAATGAAACACCATATCCTCCTTATGTGTATGACAAAAATACCAATGACTTTGAGTTAGCGCCTGATGAATAATATTTTCGACTTTTTTAGTACTAAAAATGATTGTCAACTTTTAATAGTAAGTGACGATAAACAAGCACAAATGGCTTGTGATATTGCAAAATTCAAAGGACTTAAACCTTTTGTCTTGGCAGATTTTAGAGCAAATTATGGAGATGATTTACTCTCTTTTAGTGAAGAATTACAACAAATCACAAAAGAGTTAAATGCTTATTATTCCTACAAAAAACTAAACAAAATTTTAATTGCCCCTCTTAGGACTATTTCATTTTCAATGCCAAAAGCACAATGTTTTGACTCTTTTGATATCGAATTTGCAAGTACCATTAACATTGAAGAATTCAAAAGCAAACTTTACAATTGGGGATATTATTTTGTTGATATCGTTACAAGTGAAGGAGAAGTATCTGTTCGTGGTGATATTATTGATATTTGTCCCCTTGGAAGTGAAACAGGTTTTAGAATTAGTTTGTTTGATGATGAAGTTGAGAATATCAGACGTTTTGATATAGAAGACCAAAAGTCAGAAAAGGAAGAGTTGGATAAAGTTTCAATCTCACCTGCTTTTTTAGCCTTATCAAATGAAGACTTTGAAAACATCAATGAAACCATAGAAAAAATAGAATCAGATGCTTTTATAAAAGATATACACTCTCTTGGTTTTTGGTATTTAAATGATTTAGGAGAACATCTTCCTTCAAGGTTAACTTCATATGTAACACTTGAAGCACTGGATGAAATAGAAGAAGCGTATATCTTTGAAGCAAAAAGATTGACAAAAGATAAGTTTCTAACGCTTCCACAAGTAAAAAATTCAAATAAATACACCCTAATAGAACCTGCAAATGTAAAAGAGTTTTTGACTTTTCATGAAGGTAAAAAGTTCACTATAATTTCTGCAACCCAAGCCAAAGTAAAATCACATGATTTAGACTTATCAAGTAAGAAAATAAAATATGTTTTTGCTCCTTTCATCATAAATCTTGTCAGTGATGATGAGGTAATAATTTCTTTAAATAAAGAGATCAAGAAAAAAAGAAAGAAAAAAGTTAGGCTCATACTTGATGAGTTAAAAGTTGGCGATTTTGTCGTTCATGAAACGCATGGAATTGGGCAATTCTCTGATATAAAACCCGTAGTAGTCATGGGTGCAAAAAGGGATTTTGTTGTTATATCCTATGCAGGTGAAGACAAACTTTTAATTCCTGTTGAAAATATAGAGTTAGTAGACAGATACGTTGCAGATGGAAATTCATATGCCACGTTAGATAAATTAGGTAAAGGAAGTTTTGCCAAACTAAAAGAAAAAGTCAAAGAAAAACTTTTTGCGATTGCAAATGAAATCATTAAACTGGCTGCAGCAAGGGAACTTATAGATGGTATAAAAATACCATTAAATACAAGTGCCATCAATAAGTTTCAACTTAATGCTGGATTTGATTATACGAAAGATCAAAAGCGTTCAATCAAAGAACTGTTTGCAGATTTAAATTCTGGAAGAGTAATGGATAGGCTTCTTTCTGGTGATGTTGGTTTTGGAAAAACTGAAGTTGCAATGAATGCAATTTTAGCAACCATATTATCTGGAAATCAAGCGTTATTTGTCTGTCCAACAACATTACTTGCCAGTCAACATTATCACAGTGTTTTCAAAAGATTTGAAGAATATGGATTTAAAATAGCAAAACTTGATGGTAAGACAACGACAAAAGAAAGAGCCCATATCTTAAAAGGTTTGGATTCAGGAGAAATGCAACTGGTCATTGGAACACATTCACTTCTTGGCATTACTGCCAAAAATCTGGCCCTTGTCATTATCGATGAAGAACATAAATTTGGTGTAAAACAAAAAGAGAAACTTAAAAGTTTAAGAGAAGATATTCATATTTATTCAATGAGTGCAACGCCAATTCCAAGAACTCTAAATCTAGCTTTATCAAAAGTTAAAGGAATGAGTTCACTTCTTACACCTCCTAGTGAGAGATTGGGTGTGCGTTCTTACGTAAAAGAGTACAGCGACAAACTTATTAAAGAAATCATATTAAGAGAAAAAAGAAGAGGTGGACAAATCTTTTATGTTCACAATAACATTGCTTCAATGGAAGCAAAAAAAGCAGACATAGAAACAATCCTACCCAACATAAAAGTAGATATCATTCACTCGAAAATTACACTTGCCAAAGCAGAAAAAATTATAGAACAATTTGATGAAGGGAAAATCGACGTTTTACTGGCAACTTCAATAGTAGAATCAGGTCTTCATTTACCCAATGCAAACTCAATGATAATAGATGGTGCAGATAGATTTGGAATTGCAGACCTTCATCAGCTTCGAGGAAGAGTAGGGAGAGGAACCAAAGAAGGTTTCTGTTACTTTGTTGTTGAAGATAAAAAGAAAATCACCAGTGATGCTGTTAAACGTTTAGTAGCTCTCGAATCAAACTCATACCTAGGAAGTGGAACAGCCTTAGCCCACCAAGATTTAGAAATCAGAGGTGGTGGAAATATTATAGGTGAAGCCCAAAGTGGACATATCAAACAAATTGGATATGGGTTATACCTCAAAATGTTAGAAGATACACTGGCTATCTTAAGTGGTGAAATGAAAGAAGAGAAAAAAGCAGTTGATATCAAACTTGCCATTTCAGCTTATATCTCAAGTGATTATATCACTGAAGACAGAGTAAGGTTAGAGTTATACAGAAGACTTTCAAAAGCTACCAATAAAGAAGAAGCTTATTCTATAGAAGAAGAGATGGAAGATAGATTTGGTAAGCCAGACCTTCCAATGAAACAATTTATTGAATTGATTATCATTAAAATCATGGCTTTAGAAAAAGGCATTAAGATGATAGGAAGTTATGAGATGAATGTGACGTTTACGTATGAGGGTGAAGTGAAGCAGACGATTAAATCTCCAAGTCGGGATGATGATGATATTATTAATACAACACTAAAGTTTATACGAAAAAAATAAAAAAAAGGTTGATATAAAACCGCAGCTTTTCTCAAAACTCTGCGTTGAAGATAAATTTTAAATGCTCACGTACTTCGACGTACGCTCCGCTTTAAAATTTATCTTCGCCTTGACCTTTAATAAAATCTACAATTTTCTATCAACTTTTTAAGTTATTAATCTGAATAAATCCAATTCTTTGGTTTAATAAAGTTACAAGTCACACCCATGAAGTTGAATCTCCACTTTTTTAAAATTATAATACAAAACAATTAGTAATTAATAGTTAATAGTTACGACAAAACTAATATCATATTACTAAGCTACTTCACAATGATTCTTTTTCTTTTTTTAACCGTAAAAAAATAAAACAAAAAAACTCTTCCAACGGGTTATTGAAGGTCTGCGACTTCCTAAGTTTTCTCCATCTGAAAGCTTGATTTTATAACTCACTCTTGTTCTTGCACTCTCTTTGAGAAAACATGCTCCCAGCATGTTTCTTTATGCTCAAACAGAAAAAATCGGGTTATCCTTTAAAATGGAAAAAACTTAGCTTCAACAAAGGCTGGATTTTTAAGAGCCATCCATACCGTTCATAGTTTAGATATTTCCATAAATTTATAGCTATCTATTTAAAAATACAAACATTAATACTTTTCCCTAACTTATTATATAATGGAACAGAAGGTTAAAAATGAATAATAAACTCACAAAATTAAAAGAAAAATCGGCTGATATAGTAAATATTACTAAAGAAAAATTTACAAAAAGTTTTGATTATGCAAAAATTAAAAGTCAAAGTGTTAAAGATAAAGTATCATTCAAAATAAGAGAAAAGGCGATTTTAGCTACTAAAGCACGATTGGCTGAAAATCACAAAACATTTGAAGACTTCAGTGATGAAGAATTGGAAATTATTATTTCAGATGAAGAAAGAAAAATTAAAGATGATTTAAAAACAAAATCCTTAGTGGCAGCACTGGCTATTTTGGGTTTAGATTTTCTGATATAGGACATTGGCATGTTTAAACAAGCAAAATCTGCTTTAATCTGGTATCACTTATATAAGTTTAGAAAAACACTGATTGTTGTTGTGTTACTGTTGTCAATGGTTCTATTCTCCCAGTGGATTTATAGTGATATTGTTGAATATTTAAAGCTCAGAGACAAACTTCAATATTTAGACATATTACTTCCTTTGAAGTGGGGCATCATATTTTTTAATATTGGTTTATCTGTTTATCTGGTTTTATCACTGTTTAAAGGTGAAAAGAAAGAAGATAAAAAAAATACAAAAAAAGATGAACCTATAATAAATGAAGAAAAAAAAGAAGAACAATTCAGTGACAGAGAAAAGAAGTTTTTATATAAGAAAAAACTAAAAAATAAAGCGGATGTGTTATTGGATGAAAAGTAAACTATAAAGTGATGTTAGGATAATAATTTATGTGAATTTTATTAAATAGAAAAAATACCAAAGAAAGATAGGAGAGAACTATGGCAGTAGTTATAACTCTTTCTTTGGTACCGTAGAATTAAAAGTTTGGGTTAGCTACAACGTTTCCACGAACTTTTAAATCTTTATCGTGAAATAAAATTTCTAATGTTTTATGATCTGTTTGTGGATCACTTGCAACGATTCTTTTAATTTCTACTGAAACACCATTGTTTAAATACTCTGCAGTTAAATCTGCATATTTATCACCTGCATTTAAAACACTTACTATTGAACTTATTACTAAAATTGATGTTAAAAATTTTCTCATTTTCAACTCCTTTTGCTTTTTTGATTTGAGAAGTTTAGCAAAAGAGGACAATTATTGTCTTGATTTAAATCAATAAGAGGACAAATATTGTCCTCTTTGAAAAGAACACCTATTTTATAGGTACTTAGGGATAAAAATATTTTAAAAAATTGAAATATTAATTATTAAAGTGCTAAATAATGAAGACTAATTTTACATAGAAGATAAATATTTAGACAAGAAGAGAAAATAAGTGTTCCTTTTTTCTAAAATTAAATAAATATAATAAAAAACTACTAAATTTATCACATAAGTTATTGACAAAGATAAGTTTTTTTGTTACTATTTATTATCTTTCTATAAATTTAGGTTTAGATGAATTTTAAGATACTTGTGCGCACATTTATTTTTTAATTTGTCTTTGCCTTTATTTCTCCAGTATCCCCTTTTTCATATTTAAACTACTTTTGACTTCATTATATATTTGATATAATATGTAAACAACTTAGGAGTATAGTATGCAAAAAGATATTGTTATTATTGGTGGTGGAATTGTTGGGCTCATGAGTGCATATAATTTATGTAAAAGTGGAAGACAAATCACGATTATTGATAAGAATGATATTACAGATGGTACTTCATTTGGAAATGCAGGTTTATTATCTGCTTTTGGTAAAAATCCCTTGAGCACACCTGGTGTTTTATATGATACCTTTAAATTGATGCTAAAAGGAGAATCTCCTGTTACTCTTCATCCCTCGTTAGATTTAAAACTTTATAACTGGTTATGGAATTTTGCAAAAAGCAGTACAGCTCAAAGACTTAAAAGAACACTTATTCTTTTTGAAAGATATGGTCAAATAAGTTTGGATATTTATGCACAAATGACTCAAGAAGATAAAATGGATTTCCACTTTTGTCAAGATGGACTCTTGATGATTTATACAGAACAAAAAAGTTTTGATAAAAAAGTAAAATTATGTAATGATGAACATAAATACGAAATACTTTCTCCTGAGAAAACCAAAAAATATATGCCTATTGTAAACAATAATATTATTGGCTCTGTTTTGCTTAAACAAAACGGACATATAGATTCTGGTTTATTAATGAGTGAATTAAAAAATTACCTTATCAATAATGGTGTAGAAATCATTACCAATGAAGAAGTCCAAAAATTAGAATTTAACCAAACAAAAATTTCAAGAATTCATACCCAAAAGATGACTTATGAAGCAGACACTTTTATTCTTTCAACGGGTGCTGATGTCAAACTTTCTCAACAAGCCAAAACAAATCTTTTAATGACTCCTGCAAAAGGTTATAGTATTACTTTTGAAATGCAAGAGCCACTTAAACCAAAAACATGTGCGCTTTTTGCTGATTTGTTTATTGCAATGACACCAAGGAAAACCACTGTAAGAATGACCTCTAAATTAGAATTGGGTACAACGAATGATACAATAGTTAAAAAACAAATAGAGAGCATTCATCATAATTTATCTTTATACACAAACCCATTTGAAATAAAAAACAGTGTTGAATGGACTGGTTTTAGACCACTAACTCCAAATGATATGCCTCTTATTGGTTATGATGAGACCTATTCAAACCTTGTCCATGCAACAGGACTTGGCTGGTTGGGTATGACTTTTGCACCTGCTATTGGAAAAATAATCAGTGATTTGGTTATTAGAGACAAAAAAAATAAAAGTAATCTTGATATCTTGCTTTTTTCTGGATTTTATCAAGGTTAAAAAATCAAACTTAATGTTCAATTTAATTTAAAACAGTAGAACAATACTATAGTATGTCACGACATAAAAAAAGGTATAAATATTAATGTTAATTGAACTTCTCTCCCACACACCCTTTTACATTTACTGGATATTTTTCAGCTTACTATTCGTAGGAATTTCTCAAACTAAAACACGACAAACTGGACTAAAACGAGGTCTTGGAATACCTCTTCTTTTGATATTTGTTTCACTGTATGCTATTGTCTCTGACTTTGGTATCAGTGCTTTAAGTGCTATTTTTTGGTTTTGTGGAATTATTTTTATTGTGATAATAAATAAAATAGTAAAAAGTCATAAAGAAGTCAAATACTCTTCTTTGACCAAAATCTTTACAATTTCTGGAAGTTACAAACCTTTGTTTATGATGATGGTGTTGTTTTTTACCAAATATACAGTTGGAGTGGCAACGGCTATTCAGTCTCCTGATTTGAACAATCCAATATTTATAGGCAGTGTTTGTTTGCTTTATGGTACTTTTAGTGGAATGTATTTTGTTCGATTTTTTGTCTTGATTAGTAAATTAAGTTATCGATAGTGTTATTATAAAGTAAAACTGTATTTTAACAAAAAATACAGTTTCTTCCTTGGGCTTTTGCTTTATATAAAGATTCATCTGCTTCTTTATATAAAGCATTGCTGGTTGAGAGTAGTGAACCTTTTTTAACAACAAGACCAATCGAAGCTGTTATATAAGGACTTATGCTACTTTTTTTGTGTTCTATTTTGAGATTTTCTATCTCATTTTTAATTAAATTTGCAAATGCTAAGGACTTCGTATTATCATCTAAAGAAAAGATGATGGCAAATTCTTCTCCACCCAAACGAAATGCAAAATCACTGGCTCTATTGGTGTGCTTTTTTAATACAGCAGATATGTTTTTTAATGCTTTATCACCTGCTTGATGACCATAAGTATCATTATATTTTTTAAAATAATCTATATCTAACATCATAAAAGAGAGATAATAATCTTCCCTTTTTGCACGGCTTATCTCTTCTTCAATTTTAGTGTTAAAATATCTTCTATTATTAAGTTGGGTAAGTTCATCCGTAATTGACAAATATTCAACCTTTTTTTTATCTGTTATATCATGCCTTATTGAGGTGTACCCAATAAGATGACCTTTTTCATAGTTGGGCTGAATGGTTGCTTGAACCCAATAAGTTTGACCTTTTTTATTTTTATTTTTTATTTCGCCTGACCAAGTTTGTCCACTTTTAAGTTTTTCCCACATTTGGACATAAAATTCTACTGGAACTTCAGGGTGTCTGATAATAGAGTGAGGTTGACCAATGAGTTCTTCTCTCTCAAATCCAGAAAATTTACAAAAGGTATTACTCACATCTGTAATGATACCTTTTGTATCTGTAACGGTGATACTTACATTGTCATTAATTATTTTGACATAATCTTCCAATTTTGATTCGGCTTTATTTCTTGAATCAAGTGTTTTATTGATGTTTTTAGCCAAAACAATAAATTCTTTAAAGGTTAAATTATTGGTATCAATTTGTCTATGTATTTTTGAGGCTTTTTTAAATGATTTTATGAGGTGTAAAATATTAATATTAATATAACTTGATATTTTTTTTGAGATTAAAAATATACACACAGCAATTAAGAGTAAGAAAAATAAAACAGTATTCATTTGACCTAAAATAGCATTTTTGAGTATTTCTTCTTTTCTTGCAATTTCGGCATCAATATCATCAGTATAAACACCACTTCCTATAATCCATTTCCATTGATTGTATGTTTTTACGAAAGCTACTTTGTTAAATTCTTCGTTGGTGTTTAATTTTTTAAATTTGTAAAATAAAAAGTCACCTTCTGGATGTTTTTGTGCATTTAATTGTTGCTCAAAAAGTTTATCATTGCTGTAGTGTTTTGGAGTTTTGAGTTTTTTTCCATCAAAAACCAATGCTTTTTTATTTAAGGTATTAACAAAAATATATCCATTATCTCCAAAACGTATATTGGAAATTTGTTCTAAAATATCTTGTTTGGTTTGGTAGAGCATATCATCCATATATTCTCCCATTCCAATGTGCCAATTAAATGGTTTAAAATGTTTGATAAAAGAGAGTTTTGGATATTGAATATTATCATTTAAATCGGGTTTGATGAAATAATTGGTAACAAAACCTTCACCACTTTCTAAAGCAAGTTCGCTTTGTCTTCGAACAATAAAATTACCTTTGATATCTTTTAAATCCCAAACATTTTTGTTGATATCTAAGCTAGGTATTTTGTTAAATAAAATAGCTTTTCCCGTATTGCTGTTGATAAAAAAATAAGATCTTTTTTCGTTAAAAGAGATATTTTTAAGTGTGGTCACGATGATTTTTTTTATATCTTCATCACTTTGTTTACTTTTGTATTCTTCATAAATAGCTGTAGCAATAGAGTGGGCTTGTTCAACTCTTATTTTTAATTTTTCTTTAACTTCTTTTTCAATGAGATTTTGTCTGTGTTTTATAGTGGCATGGACTTTTGAAACTTCTCTTTTTATCTCTTCTTTTTTAACCTTAATGAATTCTTCTTTGATGTATAGTCCATCATTTTTGAAACTGTTATATTGAAAAAGTATAGAAGTAGCAAATGCAAACAGTGTAGAGATAATAGAAATAATAAAAATGGCTTTTAATATTAAGTTGGATAATTTCATCACATAATCTTTATTTATTTTTTATACAGTATACACTAAATAAATTTAGTAAGAATTAAAATTCCAGGCGAATACTATTTCTTGATAACATCCACTCTCATAAGATTGGTTATTCCAATGGCACTGTTTGCACCTGAGGTTAAGACAACAATATCATTGTTATTAATAAAATTATAATTTGCTGCAATTTGTATGGCTTTATCATGAAAATCTTCCACATCTTTAACACTATGGATTAAAGTAGCATATACTCCTCGAGCAAGTCCGAGTTGATTGGCCGTTCTTTTGTTTGTTGTTATTGCCAAAACAATGGCGTTGGGTTTAAGTCGTTTAATATTTCGGGCGGTTTCTCCACTTTCTGCTAATATTACAATGGCACGTGCACCGATATCATCTGCTGTTTTAACCGTACCACTGGCGATGGCTTCACTCAGCGTTAGATTTTTACTGATGGTTTTATGAATATTGGCATTGTCTGTTCGAATACAAATCTTAGCCATAGTTTCAACTGCCAATTCGGGGTATCTTCCTTTGGCTGATTCCCCTGATAACATAACCGCATCCGTACCATCTAAAATGGCATTGACCACATCTCCTGCTTCTGCTCGTGTTGGTCTGGGGTTTTTTATCATTGAGTCCAACATTTGCGTTGCGGTAATAACGGTTTTTCCTACTTTATTGCATTGCTCAATCATGTGTTTTTGCGCGAAAGGGACATCTTCAATAGGTATTTCAACGCCTAAATCACCACGAGCAACCATAATTCCATCGGATAAAACCAATATTTCATCAAAATTTTTAATCCCTTCATCATTTTCTATTTTAGAGATAATTTGGATATATTCTTTGCCATGTTTTTTGAGTTCATCTTTTACTGCTTGTACGTCACTTCCTTTTCTTACAAAAGAAGCGGCGATAAAGTCAACATCCATTTCACAACCAAATTGTATGTCTTCAATGTCTTTTTTTGATAGAGCAGGTAATTTAACACTGATACCTGGAAGATTTAATCCTTTATTTTCTCCCAAAAAACCAGAATTTTTTATTAAACACGTAATCTCATTACCATTGATATCACAAACTTCTAAAGCAATCAATCCATCATCAAGAAGTATGGTATCTTTTAGTTTTACGTCTTGTGGAAGATTTTCATACGTTACTGCAACTTTATCATAGTTTCCTATGTGAGAGGTATCCGTTGTTAAAATAAATTTGTCCCCTGTTCGAAGAGCAACTTCTTTTGAATTATGAAGTTTCATTGTTCTTATTTCAGGACCTTTTGTGTCCAGTAAAATGGCGATTTGTTTATTCGTATTCAAAGCGGCTTGTCTCATGGTCTCTATTCTAAGTTTATGTTCTTCATGAGAACCATGTGAGAAATTTAGTCGCATTACATTTAATCCCTTTTTGATTAAGGATTCCATCATTTCTAATGTATCTGAAGCGGGACCGATGGTTGCGACTATTTTTGTTCGTTTCATGAGTGACCTTTTAATTTAAAATAAATTGTGTAAATATGTAAGAAATAGTATTATTTCTTAATTTTGCTAAAAATTAAGACTAGAATAGTTACCAAAAGATAATATTTTAGTATAATGAACTCTTAATGCATAAATTTAAAAAAGATTGTTTTGAGGGAAAATCATGAGAATATTAACCCTGCTGTTAATCACACTGTCACTTTATGGTGAATATATACAAAAAGGAACGAAACAGTATCCTATTACCATCGAAGGGCAACAAGGTCACGAATTTTACCGAGGCTACAGTTTGGATTATGGTTTTTTCAGTTCAAAACATGAATTTGATCCCAAAAAAGGTATAGAGCTTTTAAAGGTTGCTGTTTTGAAAAATGATGTTCTTGCCATGTTTGATATGTATGAGATTTATCAAGAGGGTATTTATGGTGAAGATGTTAATACGGCAAAAGCCAATGAATTGTTAAATAAATCTCTTACTGGTATTCAGGTATTAGCAAAACATGGAAATATAAGAGCTATGGCATTGTTGGGAAATATCTATCAAAAAGGGTTAGGAACAGTTGAAGTTAATAAATCTGAAGCCTTAAAGTTATATGAAAAATCAGCTAAAGAGGGAAATGCTTTGGCATACTATTATCGTGCTGCTTGTTATCGGTATGATAACTCTTGTGGTACTAAAAAAGATATTGATTGGACTTTGGATTACTACAGTCAAGCAAATAGTAAAGGTCTGAAAATTGCTGCTACTGAATTGGGAATACTTTATTATTTTGGGAAGGAAGGTATTGCTTTTGATATAAGTAAAGCAAAAAGTTTTTTTGATGATGCACACGGAGAGTACCGCGCCACTTCATTTTTGGGCGGTTTATATCGATATAAAAAACAGCCAAAAGAAGCGTTTAAATTCTCTCAAGAAGCTGCGCAATTAGGATCTAAGGTTTCCCATTTTAGATTAGTTGAATATTGGTATTTTGAAGACAGATATAAAATGGGTACAAAAGATTTATCCAAAGCAAAGTATCATCTGCTTGAAGCCAAAAAAAGAGGTTGGAAAGAAGGGGATGAGTATCTAGAGCAATTACGAACACCTTCTGAAAAACTCTATCATAACTTAATGCAGTATAAAGGGAAACAAACCAAAGAAAAAGTTCTATTATTGAACAAAGAACCCCTCTTTAGTTCTCAAAAGCAGATAAAAATATCTGATGATGGTAAAAAAGTAATATTAAACAACAAGGTCTATCGTGTAAATCCTTTTGAGTTAATATATGAGGAAAAACAAAAAGACATAAAAGTTATGGACTTTTTTAAGAATGATTATTTATTTATAGCTACTTCAAAAAAATATGGACTCTACTCTTTAGAGGATAAAAAGTTTAACTACCAACACTTATATACTAAGGTTTTAAAATCGGTATATTATTCTAATGGTATTGCAAGATATACGCTTGAAGATAAAAAACAAAATAAAAAAGGCTTTAAAGGCACTTATATGCTTTATTTTGAAGTGACATTAAATAAGCTTGATGAAATTAGTATTATGAATTCAACTAGACATTTGGAAGATGATCTGTTTGTCAACGAAGATAAAACAAAGGCTCTACTGTTTAATGATTCACAGTTATTGAGATCTGATTATAAAATACCCTCTAGAATTGAATTGCTAGATTTAAAAAATGCTGACCGCACTTATGTTTCAAAAATGAGTGACAAATGTAAATCAACCAATATCAGATTCTTGTCCAAGAATAATTTTGTATGTGGTCAATACTTTTATGACTATCAAACCAAACAAGTCAATCAAATTTCAGGTGAATTTGTTTTGGATGAAAAGAGATATTTAACCTATGACTTTTCTAAGGTGGGTATTTATGATATCAAAACGCGTAAACGACTTGATGAAATACCTTTCAAAGATTATGTTCGCAATGATAATATGGTACTCAGTAAAAGCAATCAACTTATGGTTGCCCGTACGAGTAAAGAAAAAATGTATAATATTTATAATGTAACGAATTTTCTGGGAAATAAAGAATCAAAAATCATCAATCAAACTTGGCTTGAAGTAGGTAACTTAGTTAATAATGGTTCAAAGTTAAATGAAAACGAGTCACTTGAACAAGCTCTTGCTACAGCTTACTCAAAAGATATTCAAATAGACTCTTCTCATTTTAAATACAAAGATAATAAGGTAGAAGTAACGCTTGATACTTTTGGTACAGTAACTTTTAAAGCAGAAGATATTATTAACAGTTTATCCAATACGTATCTTCTTAAAAATATAAAATTTGAAGTTCAAAACGATGATATCAAACTTATTGCAGCTGATTTGTTTCCCAGTGATTCAGGATATATTCTTTCATATGGAAGAGCAACTCCAGCGTATAAACAATCACTTGAAGATTTGCAAACAAAATATAAACTGAGTTTAACAGATGAAAAAAGAGTAAAAAAAGCAAACAAAATGTATTTGGCAGGTCTGTTTGATGAAGCAGAATCTCTTTATGACATTGTGATTGAAAAAAACCCCATTGGTTTTGATGGAAATAACCGAATTAATCTACTTTCACATAAATCAATAGGTACAGTAGGCGTAGACAATATTCTTGAAGCCCTGGGCTTGGGACATCGGTTATATACAAAAACAAAAGTCAATATTATCAAAGAATTAAAAAGTCAAAAAAAGATGAGGTTAGGACTACAGGTTGTTGATGTGGATGATATTAAAAAACAGGGTGCTTTGATACAAAAAATCTTATCAAATAACTCCGATTTAAAAGTAGGAGATGTGATTGTCTCTATTGATTCTAATACAGTAAAAAGAGCCAGTGATGCTGCTGAAATTATAAACAGTTTAGAAAGCAGTTCAACACTTGACTTAGAAGTATTAAGAAATAATGTCAATATAAAATTTAATATTCAAGTAAAGAGTGTTTTTAAGTATCCTTCTCAACTCTTAAGATATTATAGGCTATATATTCTTAGGGCAATTGATGCAGAAAAACCAGAAGCAGCTCAAGAAGCATGGAGTGAACTTCAAACTTATATTAATGAGGGAACTTTGTTAGTAACTAAAGTTGAAAAGGAAAAGAATCTTTTAATAGAAGCTTTAGTTTTGATAAAAAATAATAAAGAAAAAGAAGCATTCAAAAAACTTTTTGCTTATGATGAAGCGTTTGAAAAAGAAAGTATAGAGGTATTATTAAAAAGTAATAATCCTGGGTGGGGTCATTTGCTTAAATATAGAAAAAAATTCTCAATATTATTTGATATACCCAGCAATAAATTTAAATCACGTGAAGCGTCATTGGGCAAATATGATATTTATGATATAAACGGAAATCTTGTAAAAAGTGATGAAGTTAAAACAACAGTGAAGAAGAAACTTCAACCCACATCTCAAAAAGGTGGAGTATTAGAATAGCATGGAAAATATATTGGTACTTTTATTTCTTATCTTCTCTTTATGGACTTCTGATGTGCAAAAAGGAAAGAAACAATTTCCTGTTACAATTGAAGGACAACAAGGTCATGAATATTATCGGGGATATTATTTGGATAAGAGTATTGCTATCAAGGAACATGTTTTTCATCCTAAAAAGGGAATCGAGTTTTTAAAGCTGGCAGTAGAACGAAATGATCCCCTTGCTATGTTTGATTTAGCAGAGGTTTATGAAAAAGGTATTTATGGAGAAGACGTTAATAAACAAAAGGCCAATGAGCTTATAAAAAAATCGGTTGATGGAATTGAGTTTTTGGCCAAAAAAGGCAATGTCAGAGCTCAATTTTATTTGGGAGAAATTTATAAGTATGGATTGGCAAACTTTGAAACGGATGTATCTAAAGCCTATGCTTTACATAAAAAAGTAGCTGAGAAGGAGAATCCTTTGGGATGGTTTGCATTGGCTGATTGGAATGTAATCATGTATGAACATAATGTCCGAGATATAAGATATAACTTAAAAGCACTAGAATTGTATAAAAAAGCA
>FLOH01001114.1_pt1 | contig 44205 bp, 45 predicted proteins | sample 756751 | NCBI WGS metagenome assembly FLOH01 (sample SAMEA4026879, study PRJEB14308) | marine metagenome | biome: coastal water; material: water | depth 74 m
TACGCTTGCATTTCCAGATGGTCGTGGGATCCCTGTTCGACGCCGAGGACGAGGCGGCGCTGCTGCGCTTCCTCCAACTGCCGTTGGCAGACATCTATGTCGAACTCGTCGAGAGGAACCTAGTTCATCCGCGGGGCTTCTCAATCGACCGACTCAAGAAGATGCACAAGGCGTTCATCGACTCGGTGCCCCAACCCTTGCGGAAGTGCGTCGCAGCGCGCAAACCCCCTAAGACGGTCACCGAGAAGAGGCAGTTCGACGTCCTTCTCCAGGTGTGTGAGATCGACAACGCCTACGCGCACCCAGAGCTCGAGCAGGCGTTTAGCTGCATGACGGACGGCGATGTCAAGCTAGGCATCGACCTGGGGCTCGTAACCCAGAGCACCCTCCCGGAGATCTGCGCGTTCCTTGAGGACAGCGTGAGCTTCTCCATCCCCGCGGCCGGGCTCCTTTTTTACCACATCACGTTCATGGACATCAGCTTCATGAGCAACGATGAGGTCCAGTCCTATCTCAAGACTCAGAAGCCGTCGAGCCGCAACATGCTGGCTCAGGCGCTCGGGCGGCCGATAGCGGACATGCGCCTGATCATCGGCCTGGACGCTGAGACTGACACCGATCACGCACTGGCGACACTCCGCGGTCAGGCGACCCAGCAACTCCTTGCCAGCATGATGTTACCTCAGACCTCCGAAACCAGGCGCGACGCACACCTGGCTATGAAGAACCTGATGATGCTGGTCGATCGCGAGGATCGCACCAAGATCGCAGCCGACAGGGGCGCAGGCGGTATTAAGCTGCCCGATGTCTTCCGTCAGCTGGAGTTGAAGACCTCGACCATGGAAGGCGGTCTTTTTCGGCTCCCCGGACCTGAGGTAGACGAGCAGCATGGCTGATATCGACTTCGGAGGAACCCAGATCATGCCTGACCGGCTAGAGCTCTTCCACCAGCTATCGGACTTCTCCAAGGACGACGCCAGCATGTCCGAGGACGATTGGGAGTCCATGGACTGGTCGTCTTACAACCAGCAGGTCGAGGACCACACCGAGGAGCGTGAGATACCGCAGAACGCCGAGCTTGAGGCGCGCCTACACGACGGCGGCGTCATCCTGGCCAGGATCTCGGACATCGTGGCCAGTCTCCTGACGGTGGACCAACTGCCCTTCGACTTCAACGGCCGTGAGTACCTCAAGGGTCTTTACGACCCCGTGGACGAATACCCCGCTGGTAGTCGCAACCAGGTGTGGCTCGCCGGTCGCCAGGTCGAGAAGAGTACGACGCAGAGCGCCAAGTCTGTGTCCCTGGGTGCTTTGATCCCCAGCTACAAGACGCTCTACGTGGCTCCCCGGTTCGATCAGGTACGCGTCTTCAGCCAGCAGCGGTTCAGGCCGATGTGCGAGGACAGCGTGAACCTCCAGCCGTGGATCAAGCCCAGCAGGACCCTGTGGCAGGTATCTGCGCGCGAGTTCATGAACGGCTCGTTCTTCAACTTCCGCAGTTGCTACCTGTCTGCCGACAACGCGCGTGGCATTACCTGCCAGCACCTGAACATCGACGAGATCCAGGACATCGTGTCCGATGCGATCCCAGTCCTAGAGGAGTGCCAGTCGCACGCGTCCCTAGAATCGCGATTCAGGTCCTACGCAGGTACACCCAAGACGTCGAGCAACGTCCTCAGCCGCCGCTTCAAGAACAGCTGCCAGTTTGAGTGGCTTTCCAAGTGCGGGGCCTGCAACCACTGGAACTTCCTAGATGAGCGCATCGTTGGGGACACGTTCTTCCAGTGCGTGCAATGCGGCCGGGAGATCAACCCCAAGGTCGGGCAGTTCGTTCCGCAGAAGCCGTCGCTCCTGGATAAGTGCTGGGGATTCCGGATCAGTCAGCTGATGGTCCCCTTCCAGAGCCACTCTGACATCATCAAGAAGCGCGACGACCCGAACATCAGCCAGCAGCGTTACTTCAACGAGTGCCTGGGGCTCGACTACGACGAGGGCCAGTTGGTCCTGACCGAGGCCGTGATGCGGGAAGCCTGCACCGACGAGCCGATGATGACCATAGATGCCTGCGCGCGCCTATCCGCCAACGGCGTCCCGCTGTTCGGCGGCGTAGATTACGGCCCAGGGGAGGGTGATGACCCGTCCTACACGGTCATGACCATCGGCTGGTGGCATACATCTGGGCACTTCCAGGTCCTGTGGATGAGGAAGCTCATCGGCCGCGAGTCCAACCTCGCGCGCCAACCCGGCGTAATCAACCGGATATTTACCGAGGCCGGCGTTCGCTGGGTTGGGGCTGACTGGGGCTTTGGTGCCGCGATCAACGAGCAGCTGATTCAGGAGCACGGGTGGGCGCGGATCGCATCCAACCGCTGTCTTCTCGAGTTCCAGTATGCAGGCCAGAAGGTCATGGCGTCGTGGAACAACTCAGCCCGCCGGTATATCATCGACCGCAACCAGGGGATGGAGAAGCTGATCGACAGCATCCGTACCCACAAGCTTCGGTTCTTCCGCATGGACGAGATGGCACCATTTGTGGACGACTTCACGACGATCCACGTGGAGTTTGACGAGCGCCGGAACACCCGTAAGTACGATCACGACCTGCCTGACGACGCGTTCCACTCAGTGAACTATGCTTATATGGCCGCGCAGCAGTTTGCGGGCAAACTTGTTCCAAGCTGGCTGTTGCCGCTATCCTAATGTTGACCCGGACCGCCAGCACCGTACGATTTGGGGTAAGGGCTTCCGCCCCCCTCTCTCTAAACCCTGATAGTGGAACCCACTATCAGCCTAAGCCCAGTGACCACGAATGAACCCAGTAGCCCTTTACTTCATGGCCCGCAACGCTGCCCGCGACCTGGTTCAGCACGCTACCCCGCTGAACGATGGGATCGCGAAGCACGCGTCTGAGCAGGGCCTTAGTCAGCTCCAGATCCAGCGGGTGGTCGAAGCGGCTAACCACGAAGCCAACGCCCTGCTCACGAAGCAGGCGGAGCAGAACACGTTCACATTCGATCTAGCAAGCCTGGACGGAGTCCTTGCAGCCCTCACAGCGGGTGCCGCAGGACACACTGTTAGCTTCCTGAAGGTCGCAGAGGCCCTGGACCCCGTCCTGATCCTCCAGGACGACTTCATGACGCGCCTAGACGCTCTGCCGACTCAGAGTGCCGAACAAGTCGCTGCGGACCTCAGGGGCGCCGCCATCCAGCTAGAGAAGGTCGCTGCGCGCGCAGACAAGCAGGGCCGAGAGATGCAGGCATCTCGATACAGCCGCCTCACCAAGTGCGGCGAGTCCATGGACCTGTTGATCAGCCGCTCCCGCGAGTACATCCAGCGAGGTGGCGAGCTAATCGACCTCCAGAAGGTGGCCCACGAGGTAGACCCGACGTTCATCAACGGCTGGGACACCCTGTTCGGCCGCGTCCAGGAAGAGATCCGCAAGCTGGGCCACGCATATGACGGGGAGCTTGCTTCACGTACTGATCTGATCGCCGATCGCGCAGACCGCCCCGGCGGCGCGCTGAACGTGCGAGCCAAGGTGCAGGTCCTGAACGGGCAGCACACCATCTGCGGCGAGCTTCGACAGCTACGGGATCACGTGACCTTCCTGGAGCGCCTAGGCGACCGGACGCGTGATATCGACAACTTCGCCACTAGCGTCCGCGTGGCCCAGATGATGATCAACAGCAACGAAGACGTCGATACATCGATCTGCAAGGAGGCTCAAGTCTTGTTCGATCTCAAGGACGACGAGCTCGCCGGCTACATCGCGGGGGTCTCCAAGATCGCCGGTGATGACAAGAAGAGACCATCAGACGCTCGGACGGCCATACGCGGGGCGATCGGCGCAGCCATCGACCACACAGGTAAGCAGAGCATCAAAGCCGTGATCAAACGCGGTACCAACGATTGGGTACCGGGCGCATTCACCGGACCCGGGACCCCAGCAGCCTACAAAGGGAGCTAAACCGTGAACGACATCATGACCAAGTACGCCGGGGTATACGGCGGGCCGCTCAACTCAAACGAGCAGGCTGACGTCGGGAGGTTCGCTGCCCAGCTAATCAAGGCGGCGGCCGCAGGCGACGGAACCACCGTTGTGACCATGATCAAAGAGGCTGCGGCCTCTGTGACCGACGTTGACGACTACGTAGCGCTTATGGGGATGCTGGAGCACCTGGAGAAGGAAGGGTCAGCAGGCTACAGGCGGGCACTCCTCTACAGTCTGCCGATCATTGCCGCTGGCCTCTCAGCCGTCCCGGCCATTGCATCTACCGTCCAGCACCTGGGCCGTAGGAAGCGCATTGAGACCAGTAGGGAGACGGTTCTCCAGGAGAACCCGTCACTGCGTGACGACGGTAGCTTCGATCGCTACTTCGACACCGTGACCCGGTTCGCGCCTGACGTAGCCGCTGACCCCCTGATCGCCGGTAACATCATGGTCGAGATGCACCGTCTAGGCCCAGCAGCCATGACCCCGACCCGCATCAATGATCTCCTTGGCCTCCAAGGGCGCGTCGGCGACGCTCGGCAGGCCGTCCCCGGCCAGATCGCTGCGATCGGGTCAGGCATCGAAGGCGCCGCCAAGTCCTACACCAGCATGAACAAAGAGTTCAACACGGCTCCGAAAGGGGCGGACGCCACGAAGAAAGGGCCGCGACGCCTCAACTACTAGCATGCAGTCGAACACCCTCCATCAAGGCCCGAGCGCGTCGTCATCCTTCATCAAGCGGGACGACAATGCGCGCCTTGGCCAGACCAAGGAACCCGAGCAATCCGACGAGGATAAGCGGGGTCCGGTGGAGAATACGAAGCAGAAAAGCGGCACCTGGCGCACCGAGGCGCTGGCCCGCGGCCTCATGAAGAAGGCTAATGCTCTGCTGAAAGCGCAAAATAAGACAAGCCCCGCCGACCTTCGACGCTATCCTCAGGCTAGAGACGCAAAGTGACTCATATAGAACAAGCCCTCGAGAAGTACGTTTCAGCCGGTGACAGCGATGCACCCGGCTGGGGGCCGAGCTATGTACCGATCCACGGAGGTCAGCTCGAGAAAGTAGCCAGCAGCCTGTACACGCCGCCTGAGCTGTGCACGATCATCGACAAGCTGCGCCCACGCCCTGAGGGACGCTACATCCTGCTGCACGCTATCGGGGCCTACGAATACTGGGGAGCTAACCGCAACGGAGACGCGTTCCCAGAGTGGAGCCTGCGCTCCATGAACCCGCCGACGGATGTCAAGGCAGTCCTTGACGGCCCCGTGCAGAAGGCCTCCCCCGGGTTCTGCCAGCCCGACGGGTCGCGATACGGTTGCTCAACCTTCGTCCGCTACGCTCACGTCTACCGCGGCCACGCGAACAAAGACCCCCTCAAGGCCTGTGGCGACGTCATCGCAGCTGCGTACAACGACCGGATGCACCGCATCGAGCTCGTGGTCTTCGTCTACAAGGATCGCGCACCCGACGTCATTGGCCGCATCGACCTCGGCGAACCTGTGGCCTGGTCCATGGGCGCGAAGCTCCCCTTCGACGTCTGCTCGATCTGCGGGAACGTCGCCAAGACCCGCTTGCAGTATTGCGAGCACCTCCAGTCACAGCTCGGAACGGTCTACCCGGACGGAAGAAAGGTCTTCAGCTACAAGTATTTCCCAAGATTCTTCGACATCAGCGAAGTGGGCGTCCCGGCCGACCGCAGCGCGTGGACCTTGAAGAAGGTAGCCTCGGCCACTCTGCTGGCTCGACCGCCAGCGAGGCTCCCGAAGCAGGCCTCGATCCTGAAGCGCCCGGCCGTCGAGGCGGCCCAAAACCTAGGTAAACAGCCTGTAGACCCGAAGTTGATGGACTTCATCAAGAGCACGGTCCGCGAGGACTACGACGCTTGCGACGAGCTTCCCGACGTTCAACTCATGGCTATGAAGCGTCACGGACTCGCCAAGAGCCTCGCGGCCAGCGCCATGATGGGCATCATGCTGCGTCCCAGCGAGGTCGATAAACTGGCTTCAAGTCCCTTTCAACTCCCGGATCAGCTTGAGTTTGAGGGCGTAGACCGCACACTGGTAACGAGTCTTGGATCTAGTTTGCGGAGCCGATCGATGTTTGAGCCCTTCCTAACGAAGCGCGCAGCCCGTCGACTGGCCCGGCCGACAGCCTCAAACTCACCCCGTTCTAACCACTCACCGGCATTCGAGAAGTACGCCAAGCTCATCAGGTCCATCGACCTGGCTAAATGGGCCGCGGCCGTCGATTCGGATCCGGCAATACGAATGGCTCTTGACCCCGACGCGCTGGCAACAGTTATGACTGGTCGTCATGAGTCTCTCCCGCTGTGGCTGCCCTTCGCGGTTGGCTCGGCAAACCTCTTCTAGTAAGAACCCAAGTAATCCCATGAAAATGAAGCTGGATCTCGAAACGATCTTTGCACAGGTCCACGCGGCTGCGAGTGGCGACTCCGTCGACAAGGTCGCCGAGGCCCAGCCTGCATCAGAGACCTACACCGATATCGAAAAGTTGGCTGAGGAACTCCGCGCAGGCGGTGAGCTCTTTGCTGACTCGATCATCGACCGACTGACTAAGCATGCCGAGCAAGTCCCGGCTGGTGGTGGCGGCATTGAGCCCCGCTCCCTTGCTGAGCAGATCGCTGACCGCATCGCCAAGACCAAAGGCAAAGGCATGACGCCGGGCGACGACACGTCGATCCGTGCGGAGGCCAACCCGACTCCGGGTGCCCAAGGTGTCGCCAATCCCGCCACACCGCTCGGCTAAGCCGGAACCCCTAAGGAGACTGACGTGAACACACTCAAAGAGATCCGCGACAACATGCGCGTGGAAGAATACCAAACCAAGTTGGCTGCTGTATCCGAGGCATACGAGGGCGACGACGTGCGCCTCTCGCTCCTCGGCGAAGCTATCGACATCATCAAGTGGGCGGAAGCCAACGGCGAGATCGAAGCCACCGACGAAAGCACCACGCTGACCATGGCGGTTCAGCTGGTGGAAGACCACATCGCTAAGGAGGCGTCCTACGAGGATACCGACGAGTACGATGAGGACGATGACCTCGACAAGGAGGCTGCCGCGCAGGTTGGCGACATGGCCTTCGTCGTCGGGCAGATCCTAGCCGAGCGCGGCATCACCCAAGAGGACCTGGATAAGGTCGCCTCGGCTGATGAGATGCGACAGATTGGCGAGTATTGCGCCTGTGTCCTCGTTGACGAGCTCAACGCGGCCGAGGAAGCAGAGTAATCATGCTTAGCACCTCGCTCGACGAGTTCTTCCTCAAAGCCGCGTCCGCGGACCGAGAGGATGATTCTCAGGTCAAGGAAGCCGAAGCCAGTGATGGCGACGAGCTCCTTGATCAAATCAGCGAGGCGCTGGGTGACTCAACCAACCCGGTGCTCGAGAAGCGCGCTAGCCGTCTTGGCATTGCCAAGATCCTGGCGTCTCTCGACATCCTCGCCAATAACTAACTGTGGCTACAGAACGTGACCTAAAGACTCTCCTGCGCTCTGCGCGGGGCGTCATGATCAAACAAGCTGCCGAGAGGGATGCGTCGCTGACTAAAACAGCGGCGCTTGAACTCGAGGTTAGCGTGTTGCGTGACGTTCTCGACCTAGTGTCGGCGGGCCTTTTGGACCCAGATGACGCCACCACCAAACTTGCTGGGTTCATGTTGGACCCTGCACAACTAACGCTTATCAAGCAGGCATCCGCTGCCGGGTTCGTGGTCTCAGCAGACCTCGGCCGGCTGGGTGACACTGATCCGGATGTGGTATTTACGGCTGACGCCGACCCACTGGACAAGCTTGCAGGCCGCCTTCGAACTATCCTCGACCAGTAAGGAACAACCATGGCCCGAAAAACACAATCGACCGTCGCTCTCAACGCGAAGGTCTCCAGCATCAACATGATGGCCGTCGGCACCGATGGCTCTCAGTCATTCCTCGAGGGCGCACCCTTTGCCCGCGACACCACGACTGGTAAGGCCATCCTGCCTACCGGCGGCGACACCTTCCAGGCAGTCTACTGCAACTTCGTTGACTCGAGTCGCTCCGACATCGCGTTCAGCCAAGGCGACCCGACCGACGACGCCGCGCCCTCGCGCAGCATCCAAGGTGGTGGCCTGACTGGCCTCGTCGGCTCTGGCGGATACGAGATCGGCCTTGCGGCCGCCTCCTGGGACGGTGGTGCTCTTCCGACCGTCGGCCATATGGTCACCGTCACCACTACCAAGTTCAAGGCCATCGCGGTTGGCGCGACCATGAACCACGGTATCGTCACCCGGATCGAACAAGGCTACGCCTTCTTCCTCTTCCGCAGTGTTCCGGGCAACGGCGCCTAGATCAGCTGAACCCACCCGGGTCTCTGCTTAGCAGGGGCCTGGGCTCTCTTTCTTTTCCCAACCGAAACAACACAACCCTACCAGAGGTGATATAGACATGTCCGAAATCAGCGCGACAGAGTTCAACTCGCTCTTCGGGGAAGCGATGAATCGTGGTGGAGAGGCTCTCGATAAGGTGGCATCTGTCACCGGCTTGTACATTCAAGACAAGCTCCGCGAGTCATCCTTCTCCCGCAAAATCCTTCCTCCTGAAACCGTCACTGCCAAGGAGCTTCAACGCTCCGTGTCTGACGAAGGTCTCGAGTACATCGACGACATCGAGCCCGACAGCTTGGCCATGCAGGTCAACTGGCGTGGTGAGCCGAGCAAGACCTACATTGAGGCGGCCCGCTATGCGATCCGTATCTCCACGGTCAGCTCAGACAAGTTCCAGAAGTCGATCCAGGAACTGCGGTCCTACCGCATGCCCTTGATCAAGGTCATCGAGCAGAACACGGTCAAGGATATCCACGAGATCCAGGACCGTACCTTCATGGAGCACGTGCGCACCGGCTTGATGCTGGCGTCGCGTCGCCGCATGAACGATCTAGTCGATCGCGGCTCCGTCCTCCACGAGGGCGACGCCTTGACCAGCACCGGCGGGAAGAACTTCAACTCGAAGGAGTCATTCGCCTCCTACCTCTTCACCCGCAAGGTCGCCGACCTGGCCGCTGGTGGTGGTTTGTCCTCGGACAGCCCCATCTACGCCTCTCCTGGCGGCCACGTCTGGGGTCTGACCTCCACCAGTGATGCGCAGTACAACCCGGCTAACGGTGTGTACTCGAACATCGTCATGAGCGAGGAGACCGAGTTCGGTCGCGCCGTTCTTCGTGATTCTGTTCGTATCCAAGCCAACCGTGAGATGAAGGCCAAGGTCTTCCTACTTCACGAGACGGACTGGCTCTCGACTGTCGGCTGGCTTGACAGTGAGGCAGGTCTCGAGATCACGTCTGAGATCGTCCGCGACGGGTACAAGTACTCGACTGTGGCTGGTTACACGTTCGTGACCACGATCCGTGACAACCCTGACATCCTTCAGCCCGGTCAGATCTACACATTCCCTAGCCCCGAGTTCATGGGTCGCTTCCTGTTGCTTGATGGAACCCAGTTCCACATCAACAAGACCGGCCGCTTCATGGAAATGGAAGCCTGGGAAGACTGTGGTGTGGGCTTCGGTAACATCAAAGGCTTCGGTCTCGTGCTCCTTCAGGGCGCCGAGGTTACCTTGCCCGCGATCTGGCAGAACACTGCCGGTACCACGCTCGACAACACGGCTGAGTTCCGCCTCGTCAACGACGTGGCTGATCCGGTCCCAGCGTAGATCGCCTGATCTGAGGTGATTCATAAGGGGCTCCGTCGGTCTATTCAGGACTGACGGGGCCCAGCACCCAACCAACCCAACGTGATACCATGGCAGTGAAGAAAGCAACCTGGTTAGGCTCTGGAACGCTCCGAGCACTAGCCATCCCAAGAGGCCGCACCAAGACGGTCCATAGTTCCCTGTTGACCGGCGCAGTCCTGCGCCTCCACGGAGCTCACCTAATCATCCAAGACGCACGCACTGGCCAGATCGAGTATCAAGGTCACGCTGTGTCTGACGCCGACGCTCTCGGTATCAAGGGCGTCACGGGGTATCACCCTCGCGCCCGCCGGCCTGAGCGAGCGCGGGTTCGGGCGATCCCGAGGGCCCAATCAAAGCCCGGTACTAAGCTGGAGCCGACACCGGAGCGTCCTACGACCGAGAGGCCGGAGCCGGAGCCTACGCGCCCGGAGATGCCACCCACACATACGATCCCGGAACCGGATCCCACACGCCCGAATACCACGCGGCCGCCTGTTGACCCCCCAGTGGATCCGCCCACAGGCGAGCCCACTGAAATCGTCTCCGACGGTCACGAGGACGTCTCCGACGATGTCTTGTCCATCGCCGAGCTGATGGACCTCTACACCCTCGAGGGTCTGAAGGAAGTCGCCGACCTCAACGGCGTCGTCTGCACCGGCAACAAGAGGAAGATCGCCACACGCCTCGTGATGGTGACCGACCTCAAGCTGCCTGAGACTGTTGAGGACGTCGACCCTCTCGAGGACCTGTAACCCAGGAGCTCTAGGTGCCTGAAGACCCGTCAAAGATACCTCTCGCCCCTAAGGCGAACGTAGAGGTGAGCCACGCACGCAGCGTACTGGTCCCCGGTGGGTTGGTACGCCAGCTGCGTTCAATGCTCGCCGATTACCCGCAGACCAATGAGGTGTTCTCGGGCGAGGAGAACAGCGACGAGAAGCTGGCGCGTTATATCGTGTTAGCCTTCGACGACTGGAACTCGATGCCACCCCTCCTACGGCTCAGGCTCTCCCCCATCGACGTCGTGGCATCGGAGAAGTACATGATGCTTAGGTCCCTGATGCTGGATAAGTCCATGGTGCGGATCCTGCGGAGCACGATCGCCAAGCTGGCGCGGAACGATGTTCCGTACCAGGCCGGCAACGTCACGATGCAGCGCAACGCTGTCTGGCGCGGGCTCATGGAGATCGCCAACCAGATGGACGCAGACTACGAGCGCCGGGCTCAGGCGGCTAAGGTCGGGATCAACGTCAGCCGTGGCTACGGCGACGGAGGCTATCGCGCCTCACTCACTGAGTACTACGACGGCATCGAAGCCGACGCCATCATGGTGGTCATCTAGTGAAGTACGCCGAAGCTTTCCTTGAAGGCCTGCTGAAGGAGGCTGGTATCCAGGACTTCCTCCGGAGCCAGAGTGAGGGGTCCAAAGCCATTCGGGCGTCTGACCACGGCCTCAAGCGGTTCCTCGCTAGCCGAGAGCACGTTGACGAGCGCCTAGACCGCGGACTTGCCGGCGCAGCTAAGGTCGGGATCCCTGCGACCGCTGCTGGCGCTCTGATCGGCGCCGGCCTTGCGCTGCTCCTTGACGGAGACCCGTTGGCAGGCGCAGGACTCGGTGCTATCCTGGCGGGCTCTGGCGGCGCGGCCATCGGCCAGGCATCTGGCCAGCTCGAGGCCGACGAACAAGCCCTGACACGCTCTGGGCTCAAAGGTGGTATGCCGAATCCTGCACGCTTCGCTTTACCGTACCTTGTTTCTAGCGTCCTGGCCGATCCGGGGCACTTATCTATCACCAAACAACCCCTTCCTCGATAGTCCGATGAACAACAACGATCTCTACATCATCTTCCAAGAAGCCCTCTGCGACACGCTTGAGAAAGCAGCAGCCACTGAGGACGAAGACGTCCAACGCACCGGGACTAAGCGCCTCGCCGCTGGCGGCGCTGCTGTCGGAACCTACCTAAGCAACCGAGGCAGTAATCTCAGGACGAGGCAGACGATAGGCTCCCGCGCAGCGCGCGCCGGTGCCCGTGTGCAGCGCGGCTACCAGCGTGTCTCGAGCTGGACTCCAGAGAATAAAACAGGCACTCCGACGACCCGCATGCCTGCTAAGGCTATGAAGACCCCCACACGCGGCCGAGTACGCTCTGGCGGTAAAGCGCTCGTCGCCGGTCTCGCTGCCAACTACCTCGCCGGCAAAGGCTACGACGCTGTCAAGGGCGGCAAGAAGCAGGCTGACTAGGTGCCGTACGGGCCTCTGATTGAGGGCTTCGTCGAGAAGCTCGCTGGGTTATCGGCTAATCGCCGAGCTACCCTCAGTCGCGCCGAGAGCGACGAGCTTGTGCTGGCTACCCGTGGTGGGCAGCTGGCCGGCGCTGCTCTCGGTGAGATGGCTGCGCGTAAATACATAAGGCAAGCGATGAGGGGCCTAAAGTCTAACGGGCGCGTCTTGTCCAAGACCCGGGTCAGTGGCCTAATGTCCGCAGCTAAGGCTACAGGCATCGTGGCTGGCTCTGTAACAGCATCAGGCCTCGGTACGCGCAAGGCTATTGAGCGCGCCCAGACGTGGCGTCGTGATCGTATGGAGGGTATCCCTGCGACCCCCATCAAGGAACACGCCCGCCGCGGGGCCCAGCAGGTGGTCAGCGACGCCAAGCAGATCGCGGACCTACCGCGCGCCTACGGGAATCTACGCAGGAGGGGCTAGTGGCTGCGACCAGCGCACGTCTCGTCGAGGTCCACGTCTTCCAGCAGTCATCCGAGGCCCAGGTCATCGGATGGACTTACGCTGCCGTAGGCGGGGCGAGCGCCGGGGCCACCATCCAGATCGAGCGGTCCTACGTCCACAACGACGGATTCGATGTCATCGAAGCCTCGATCCCCGCGTCCCAAGGGTTCTATAAGGACCTGACCGTGATGCTCGCGGACCAGTGGCGGAAGGTTTACTACCGGTTGACGATCGACGACGGCACGAACGATCCGGTGGTCGCTGGCGTCTACCACATGAACTACGAGGTGCCAGGACCAGTCCGGGGCCTCATCAGGAACACTGAGACACTGCTTCGGCTGGGCGGCGTACCGGTCCTGATCTTCCAACGGATCTTCGACCTCGATGCGCGCTGTAGCTGTTGGGACCCGGTCATGGGCCAAGTGACGTCGAGCTCGTGCGAGCTGTGCTTCGGCACCGGCTTCACTGCGGGCTACCACGATCCGATCCTGACCCTGGCTCAGATACAACCGGCCACCAAGCAGTCGGTCCCCGGGGACACGCTGAGGCAGCCTGTAGTCACGACTGGCCTGTTCAGCAGCTACCCGATCTTGCGTCCCAAGGACCTGATCATGGTCGTCAATACAGGCCGGCGCTATCGGGTAGGCAACAACATCGCCCCAGCCGAATACCGAGAGGCACTGGTCAACCAGTCTGCGGTGCTTGAGGGCCTCAACCCTTCGGACATCGAGCACACAATCCAGCAGCCGGACGCCAGCTTACTAGCGCCACTGCTCCTCCAGGTGGGGCCCGTGTCGCACCGCCTGATGCTTACCGATAACGATGCTGGGTCCCCTGGGAACCTAACCATCGGCCTCGCTGGGGGCTAAACCACCGAACCACGTACGCGCTTACCTCTTTTGGGCGTAAGCTATTGACGAACATGGGCCAAGCTGAAGACCAGTACCTTGAACGAATGCGCGCCGCGCTGCTCCCCGATACCCTGGGAACAGGGCGTGTTGAGCCGTCGTCTGAGAAGATTGCGGCTGACCACAGCCTCGGTCGGAGTACCGGCTTCCTCACGGAGAAGCAGCCAACGATGCAGGCAGCGGCAAAGGGCGCGCTCATCGGCGGCAGCCTTGGGTCGCTCGCTGCGACCGGTTTTAGCCTTGCAAGTAGAAAGATACACACGCCCGACGCGCAGTACGCGCGGGGTAAGGCGAAGCATATAGGCGCCGCCCTGGCTCGGCAGTCGGGGCCGGTATCGGAAGCATCAAGCAACGTCGATCGGGCTACAAGTCGCACGATGAGCCCCTACTGCGGGGCGCTGCTGCGGCTGGCGCCTTGACGGGCGTCGGGACCGCGATCAAGCATCTCGGGCTGCGCCGAGGGGCCGTACCTCGGGCCGCCCTTCTCGCTGGTATCGGAGCCACAGCCGCTTTGGGTGTTACCGGGACCGTGTTGGCCGCTGCCCGCGCTATCGGTCGACGCAGGATCGGGCAGTCGGGTGAAAAGCTCCCATCCGCTGGGGCCGCTGGGTCCGTCGCCAGCCTCGCAGCCCTCGGGGCACACTACGGTAAGAACATCGGTACGCGCCAGGCCGTGAAGACGATCCCAGGGAACAAAGCTGTGAAGGACGCCGCAAAGAACATCTTCGCCCGGAAGACCTGGGCCTCCGTTACCAAACCGTTCACAAAGAAGCGTCGCGTGGCGAAAGCTTTCATGCACGCTCAACAGTCCACAGTACGATCATTCCATGCCGGCCACTTCCGCCCAATCGAGCGGAGAGCAGCCGGTACTGGCGCACTAGTTGGAGCAGGCCTGGCGTTGGGCCTGCTGGCAACTGAATCAAGGCGACGCAAAAACCAGAAGAAGACCGATGACCCAACTTAATCTTGAACAAGACCTGATGCAGAAGATCGCTACGATCCTCCATGATGACGATCAGCGGCACCTGCCATCGACCATGATCCTGGCTGACGGCCTCGGTGCTCACGTACCTGAGGTTGACAAGATCGCGTCATATAAGCATCAGCCCAACCCGGCACCGATTGCCGAGCCTAAGATCGCGTTGGCTGGTATGGGCGTGGCGCAGATCATGCACCAGCCAGCCTTCCAGGCGGGCGTCGAAGCGCGCATGGCCGAACGCTCCGGGGAGCTGATAGACGCCTGCACCAAGCTGGCCGGTATGGTCGACCCTGTGCTGCGTGCTGCGCAGAAAGTCGCGAAGAAGGCGGGCTTTCGCATCGCGTCGCCGGACACGATGAACAAGGCTATGCAGATGAATGCCAAAGGCATCAGAGGCACCATCCGGCGTAACCCGCTCAAGACGCTCGGCGGTGGGATGCTGGCCGCGGGTGGCGGCGTTGCGGCGTTCAGCAACGGGCGTAAGGAGGCGGGTGCTCGGAACCCTATGACGGCCAAGAAGTCCATCACGACGTTCATCGAGCGGGCCAAGGGCATGCGCGGATACATCCAGGAGCATCCCGGCAAGGCTGCTGCCGGTCTCTTCACTGGCGGTGCCGTCGCTGGCGAAGCTGCCGGCATAGCCCAGGGTCGGCGCCGCGAGCGCAACGAGGCCTAGGACCTCGGTGACCCATGGCTTCACAAGGCGCTCCAGACTTCGGGGACCTGAGCACTCAGGTCTTCAATCCGATGATCTACCCGCGAAGGGTGATCATCGAAGTCTTGAGGAACGTCTTCTCACAAGCCGTGTTCGCCGAGTTCCCAGGCCAAACAGCCAACCCATTTCAGTTCATCACCGAGGGAAACGGGTCGATCAGCAAGAGCAGCAAGCTAATGATCGCCGACACCTTCAGCGACGAACTCAGCCGGGCCGACATGCGTCCGACGATCCTAGTAGGCCGCGGGCCCTTCCGATTTCACGACGCGACGATCGACGGACGCAGCTTCGGGGGCGCACTCCCCGCGACCCTGCTCAAGCCCGACGGCGTGACGGCTGTGAAGCATATCGGCGACAGCGGTTCCACGCAGCAGCGGTTCCAGGACCTGACTTCGATGCCTTTGGCCATCAACTGCTACGCGCGGAAGAGCCAAGAGGCCGAGGCGCTGGCCTGGCACGCGGGCGGATTCATCCGCTTCTACGAGCACGAAATCAAGGTGGGGTCGCAAATCAGCCGTCTCGACAGCCCACACATCGGCGACGTAGTGCCAGTCAAGTCCGACGCACAGCATGATTTGTTCCTGGTACCCATTACACTCGAGGTGTATCAACTGATCTCCTGGGTCAAGTCGAACACCGCGAGCGTCGCTCAGATCCTTGCGGGTCTAACCAAATCGTCGGGGAGCATCTTCCCAATGGTTTACAGTTCATCACCGGGTGTGAGTGCCACAATAAGCACCATACCCTTGCCTATTGCCGACAGTCCAAGCCTCTTGGACCAGTGGTTCAACCTGTCACCTTCTCCCTGAGATAGACCATGGCCCTCGATAATCTACGACCCGACCTGAAGATCGAGCAGAAGTTCGTCACCGCAGCCCCGCTGGTGCCGGCGAGCACTCTGCCCGTGGTCCTGATAGGACTCAACCGCGACCTCCGTTACCGCGCGCAAGCAGCGGTAGGCGCCTGGAACGGCGGCACGGCTGTCACCAACGTGGCCTTCCCCGGCTGGCTCGGGGGTGTTGTTGAGGACGTAGATCAGGTAGACACCATTCTCCGCCCGATCGTCGAGGTCTTCCACGCGGTCTACGGGTGGGCAGCGATCACGGCTGATGTGACCTTCCGCAACCTCCCCACCAGTCCGGTATTCGACATCGCCCTGGGGGCCGACGCGGTCTTCGAGGTAGCGTCTGGAACCACCGGGGTCTTCGCGGTTAGCACCGATACGCCGACATCCAGCCAGTTCATCGACAACAACGCTGACTTCATCGCCGACCACGTGGCCAGCGGTGACGTCATCAAGGTTGCGGGAGTGCCCACCTACGAGGTCGGTACCAACGGCCTGGTCAGTGACGCTGAGCTCACAGTCCGGCGCCTCGATAAGGGTCCAGGAACCGCAGGGGACGCAGAGGCCGCCAAGGTTTTTGTTTCGGCCGAGGACACCAACGACGTCCGCCTGATCCACAACCTCTCTGTAGGCTTCGCAGACGCCGGCGGATTCGTGAGCTCAGGCGTCGCCGTTGGCGACCTGGTCCGCTTGGATCACTGGAACATCGTCAGCCAGGGCGCAGGTATCACCTTCGGGGCGGTCGGGTCCGACCTGACCACGGCCAACGGCGCGGCTGATACTGCTTCGGCTACCGAGCGTGTCTTGGCCGTCGACTCGACCACAGTAGGCGCCTGGAACAACACCCTGATGACGGGTGGGGTCTTCTTCACGGCCAACGCTGACGGCGACCTGATGCCGGCCTTCCGAGCTGTTTACGCCATCGCTGGCGAGACGGTGGCCATCGTCGCGGACTACGCGGCCAACCATCTGCTCGACGTCGAGGACGCCGACTTCGGTGTGACGTACCAGCAGTTCAACTACCTGTCTCTTATACACATCTGACGCTGCCGACGAGTATCGTGGTTCAACTACACCCTTCGGACCAGCAGCGCGTCGACCACCGGAGCCTTCACGGCTGCTGACGCCGCAGGCATCCGGTCGTTCAGCGACGCGGGCCTCGTGAACTTCGACGGCAGCCCGACAACCGTCTTTATCGGCGACCACATCGCGATCGCTGACGCCGATGGTATCTACCGCCCGGTATTCAGGGTGGTTGGCTACGGCGACCAGAATAGCCCGACAGGCGAGAGCCCCGACTCTGACGGCGTACTCGCGGTCCAGCAGTTCGGAGACATCATGTCCGATGCATCTAGCGCATCGAACGTCGACTATGTGGTGCTCAACGCCGCCGTCGATTCCGAGTACCTAGGCGCGACGGTCTCCGCAGCGGGTGCCGATGCCTACGGGACCGCAACCCGCCTGCTCGAAGCCGCTGGTGAGGACTTCAATGCCGACGGCGTTGTCCCCGGCGACCTAGTGTTTAGCGACACTGGAACCCTAATGTTCGTGGTCGTCCAGGTCGGCGACACCGTCAGCCCGTCGACCTACGACACGCTCGTCGTGATCGACAGCCCGAACATGGGTACGGTCATGGTCCCGACCGACACCATCGCCCAGTTCGGCTTCAGTGTCCGCTCGAGCCTCCGCGCTGACTTCCGGGTCAAGCGGGTGGTCGACGCCGACACCCTGGAGATCACAGCCCTGAGCACCACGCTCAACGTGATCCCCGGAACACGCTCGATGCGCGGAGTCGTCTACTACCAGTCGGCAGTGTCCATCGCAGCCAGCCCCGACGAGCTCGGTACCTGGCCGGCGCTGGTCACAGCCGGCGACTCTGCTGCGGCCTTGAACTACACCATCGAGAAGACGCTCACCGGCGCCCTTCTTGAGGGTGACGTTTACACGACCTACGCTGAGGTGCTCAACACAGCGGCGAGCGGCCTCCTCGAGATGACGTCCTCAACCTACGCCGACGTCGTGGGCGCCGCTGTACCGGGCAACCCCTTGGGCCTGGCAGCGAGACTAGCGACGCAGCAGACGGCATCGGTGATCTACGCCATCCAGGTGACCGCGGACACGACAGTGGCCTGGCAGGCCGCCCTGGACGTGGCTAAGACCGACACGGTCTACAGCCTGGTGCCGCTGACCCAGAGCGATACGACTCTGGCGCTGTTCCAGACCCACGTCGTGAGCCAGAGCCTCCCGTCCAACAAGCGTGAGCGCATCAGCTGGCAGAGCAAGTGGTTCCTGAACCAAGATGACCGAACCGCGTACGACTCTGGAGTCGATACGGCGCTGGCTACCGTCAGCCGCACGATCCTCGGTGTCCAGACCGTGACGGTATCCAAGGACCTCGTGTCCCTGGGCGTGATCGTAGGTGACGAGGTGACGATGACCACGTTCAACGGATCGACCGAGGTCGTAGTCACCGGACGCGTCACAGCCGTCAACAACACCACACCGTCGGTTCCGATCCTGACTATGGTCCCGGACGGTAACGTGCCGCTCTCGACTACTGATCTCACGGTCCTGACCTACGACATCAAGTCCAAGCTGCTCTCAGCTACCGACCTCAAGAACTCTATCGTCAGCTACCTGACGGCGACATCTGAGCGCCGTGTCCGCAACATCTTCCCCAGCCGCTGTCACGTGACCTTCACCGACACCACAGGCCGCTACGACCCAAATCTCGGGGATGTGGCGGACTACGAAGTTGGTGGCGAGTACATGTGCGCGATCGAGGCAGCCAAGCGCCAAGAGCGCGGCCCAGCCCTCCCATTGACTAAGGTCGGAGGCTCCGGCATTCAGCTGGTACTTGACCCCTTCAGCAAATCGATCGACAACCAGGACGCGATCATAGACGCGGGTGGTTACTACATCGAGCAGCCGCAGGGCGATGGCGGCGTAATCCAGGCGATCCGAGCCTTGACGACCGACACGACGACTCTGACCTTTGCTGAGGAGTCTGTGACATCGCAGATCGACAACTTCGCTAGGAAGCTGAGAGCGGCCATCAAGCCGATCCTCGGCCCTTACATCCTAGATGAAGGCTTCTTCACCTTGATCAGTACGATACAGGCGGGAGTCGTGCGCGCAGTGGTCCCCAGCGAGCTCAAGAGCGCCCTGCTCTTATCCATCGACGAGGACCCCACGGCTGCTGACAGCTTCATCATGAACTACCAGGCTGGTGTCTGGTTCTCCGGTGCCCGCGGCACTGTCACCATTTTCGTCTAACCCCACACCATGCAAAATACTGACGCACTGATTGAAGGCTTCATCGAGACTCTCAAGAAGCAGGCTGGAATGGTCGACCGCGATAAAGCTCGGCAGGCTGCTGGGACTGCTCAGTTTGATCACGCGTACGGTACGGCTGGGAAGCTGAGTGCGCGCCAACGGGCGGATCGTCGGGAAGCGCGCACGCGGGCAGGTTCTCGAAGTAGTAACCGATCCGCGGGCGGCGCAATCGCGGGCATCCTTGCTGGCGGCTTAACTGGCGGCCAGCTAGGCGCACACGCGACCGGCGAGCTCAACGGGATGCTCGCGGGGCAAGCAGCTGGGTCCCTGGTCGGTAACTTCGCAGGCGGCGCCCTTGGGCGAGCGTCGGCTGGTCGTCGTAACAAACGAGATGGCCGGCGCATGGCCGAACGGCACCGCCTCGAGCAGCGCCGCAGCAAGTAACGCATAAATGAACTGCGACATCGACCAGACGGCGTGTCCTGAAGTAGCATTTCTCACATCAACAAGGGCACGACATGGGCCCACGTCACTAACGGGTAAACACAAATGAGTAGCTTAGCAAACTGGTCCTGGGCCTCTGAGCACGTACAAAGCGAGATTCAGAATGGCGAGTATGTCAGCTCGGAAAGCACCCTAGTGCTTGCTGGGCCGTCGCGCCTTGCTCACCTAGGCGGGGGCACCGGCCTTAGCCAAGCGGGCTCTACGACCTCGATTATCCCTTTGGGGCTGATCCAGAACATCAACGTCGCGCAGCAGCGTCAGCTCAACCGGTTGTTCGAGATTGGCTCCAAGCGCGCGTACTTCGTGCCCGGCCGCCTGTTCTCCCAATTCACGATCGGTCGGATCCTGTTCTACGGGCCTAGCCTCCTACGTCTGCTCTACGCGTTGGCCCCGCTGAACGCCGACCAGTTGGGTCAGTTCGGCACGCCCCTGAACATGGACGACGACGGCGGTAAGGAGGGCGTCACGATCCCGCCTCCTTACGCAAAGCTGTTCCAGAAGGAGCACCTCCTATCGGCTCCGGGCGCCGGTGGGACCACGAATGAGACTACGAACCGAGACTTCTTCACCAACCTGGCGAGTGAGCTATTCAACGTGCCCTTCGGTATGATCCTGGTGTTCAAGGACACCCGGAACCGTCCGTACGGCGCGATGTTCCTGGAGGACTGCTATATCGAGACCCACATGATGGGCGTCGACGCGAACTCCGTGGTGATCGGTGAGAATGCTACCGGCCAGTTCGACAGCATCGCACCCATCCAGCTGGCCACCACCAGCCAAAGCGTGTAGACCACACGCCTAACGAGTAGAGGTCCCCCCCCCTCTTGACCGGAGCCGGTCCTTTTTGGTTTTGCATACGGCTCCGGTCTTTTCGTATCCAGGTAAAAGAGAAGCCCGAAGGCTTCCGATCCCCGGAGGGGTTACAGCGCCTCGCCTTCGTCGGCGCGTGCGTCGATCAGCGCGCAGCGGTCGTCAGCGACGTCGAACGCGCGCTGGGACTCCTCGCACTCCTTGACGCCCTCCGCGTGGAACGCGGCGGCGTCCTCGGCGGCGAAGCGGTCCCACATCTCTCGAACTGTTTCGGCTTTAGCCATGGTGAACCTCCTAGGTTCGGGGTTTGCCTGGAAGGGCGGAGCGCAGCCAGATGGCTACGGAGACGGCGATGCCAACCGCCCACAACAAATGGGTCGTGATGGCGAACGCGTCGTCTGCGGACGTAAACCAGTCAAGAACTTTCATTGTGTTCGGGTGGGGGTCGCAGCGGTGCCGGGGTATCAGTTCCCGGTCACTAGACTTATGCCCTCTGGGGGCCTAGATACGCGCTTTTGTGTACCACTAAAAGAGAAGCCCGAAGGCTCCTCTACGACTGATACTGGGGCCCAGTATCAGCCTTCTGTCTTGGCCTGCTCGCGTTCGAGGAGCAGGTCCGCCACATCCTCGTCTCTGAACGTGAAGCTGTTCTTGAACTCGATGTCGTAGTTCATGCCTTCACCTCCCCAGAGCCGTAGCATTCTCTGCACTCGCCGTACCTGTCGGCAAACTCCTTCGGAGTCCAGCCGTGCTCCTTCTCTTCCGCAGTGTAGCGGCAGTTGCAGTTGTGCGATGGGTCGTAGCACCAGTCGCACAACTTGCCTGCCCCGTGGCAGTCGGGGCATACCCGCATCTTAGGTTCGGGTTGGTCGTGGTGTGTCCGACCGGGTTCAATGACGCTCATTGTGTCCTCCGTTTTTCGGGGCTGGGGGTTGGGGACTTCGAGCTTGCGATCGCAAACGTAACAGTACGCTTCAGGGGCGGCGCACTCGTCACCGGCGTCGCACTCGTCACCGATGGAACGGTTCCACCCGTAGACGATTTCAGGGGCTTCGGGTGTGACGTCTTGGGGCTTCTTCATGGCTAGATTACTTCGTGAGGTTGAACTGGGCGTTGGAGGGGAGGGCCTTGGAGAGTTGCGCTTCGAGTCCTTCGAGGGTGCCACGCACACGGGCGGCACCGGCGCCGCTCATGCGGGCTTCGTGATAACGGCGGCGGCAGGAACCGACTAGCTTTTGAAGGCGGGCAACGTGGCGGAGGGCCAGTAGGTCGGTGCTGCTAGTCTCGGTCATCGGGTCTGGTTGTAGAGGTTGTCGGTAGTCAGCTTGCAGGTGTGACACTGCTTCTGACCACTGGGACTGGTGTAGGTACTGGCCTTAGTGCGCCGGTGACCGTTGCGGCAGACCCGAGGGCCGCCCCAAGGCTGGCCGGCGGTCCAGCCCCGGGCCTCGTGGCGTTCTTTCTTGTAGGCCAGGTGGGTCTTCTTCTGGCAGGTCTTGCAGGTCCATCGGAGGCCTCCGGGGTAGGTGTAGGTGTTGGCATCAGTGCGGCGGTGACCGTTGCGGCAGTGGGTCTCGGTCGTCATTTGACTTACCATCAGACGTAGAGGCCTGGGACTAAGGACCAGGTGAGGATGGTAGTCTCAGGCTGTACTGGCTGCCCGTGATGAGCACCGCCGGTCCAGACCCAGTGAGCAGCCTTGGGGTGGTGCTCTGTCGGGTACTGGACGTGCGCCAGGTAGATGCGCCGACTGTCATACCACTTGACCAGCATGACGCACTGGTCGCTTTGCTGGAAGGAGCAGCCGGCCACCAAAGGCGGTAGCGTGTCCATGGACTGCCACGTTAGTACGGTGATGTCAGGCAGGCTAGGCTCGGCCTTAGGTAAGAGCTTGGGCAGGTGCTCAAGCTGCGAGACATGGGCAGGGCCGGTTGCGAAGTCGAGAGCTGTCCAGGCTAGGCAGGGTGCGCAGGACCCGCACATCTTGCGCGGGTGCATGACGTAACCGGCCCTACCACAGCCCTGGTGGGCAATGGTCAGCAGCGCGGCTTCATACTCGGTAGCCACGCGCCTGATGCTCGTCCCTTCGGGTTCGTTGGATGTGATACTCATTGGGTTCTTTGGGGTTAGGGGCACCGGATGTGGGTGATGGCGGGGTCATCAGAAGGTTGTGGGGTGAGGTTGGTTTGAGTGCCGATTAGCATGCGGAGGAGGGGTGTGGGTGCGTAGAATGTGTGGACCTTGTAGTACTCCACGCCGTAGCGCAGGCTGCCCCCGGACTGCGTAAGCGCGGTCCACTGGCTAGCCGTCTTGGCGATCGCCAGTAGATAGCGGAGCATGTCCATGTCCCGGCTAGGGCCCTCGTGCTTCTCCTGGATGTCGAGCGCCTTAGTGATAGTGGAGCGGCTCATGGCGTCCCCCAGCGCAGGTGCCGTGGTACTAGTTGCCAGGCACTGGGCCCAGGCATCTGCACATCACCGCAGTGGGCGCAGCGCAGCTCGTAGTCAAGGCAGATCGAGAAACCTACCACCTCATCGGAGTTGAACTTGGTGAGTGTGGCCAGGTGCCAGATCTGGGTGTCGGGCGGAGCGTCGTGATCGTACTTGTGCCCTCGACGGGCGCATTGGAGAGTGCGCCAGAGGCTCTTGAAGACACTAATCACGGTTGACCTCCTTGATGTAGGGCTTGGTGTGGGTGTGGCGACCCGTGATGGTCCCGTGCGGGGGTGAGGGGCGCGGGCCTTGTTCCGCGTCACAGCGGTAGCAGTAGCCGTGGTAGGCCTTGTAGCGGGCCTGCGTCACGCGCACCTGTTCGGGGCTGCTGTAGAAGGGGGCTGAGCGTGTAGGCTCGCGGAACTGGGCAGGGCCCGACCAGCGGTGGCCGATGATGCAGCAGAGGAGTCGTTTGAAGAAGGTCATCGTGTGAGGGATTTGCTGATGGTTGGGGTGATGCCGCCGAGTTCCTCGACGCGGGCCATGATGCGGAGGAGTACCTCGTGCTCACGGATGCGGACATCCTCGGCGTCAGGCTTGCCGATGGCGCTCATGCCGGGGGAGTCGAGGTGGATCTGCCAGCGGGCCAGGTCGTAGAGGCCGGCCTTTTCGACAAGCTCGAGTGTTGGGTAAGTCATGCTAGATCCTCGGCCTCGGTTAGGGCGTCGTGCTCGGCTAGAGCTTCGGTAAATGCGGTATCGAGTCGATCAAGAACAGCCCAATCAGCGTCGGGCTCTTCCTGCTCATAGAACTCCCAGTCACTGCCATCCCAGGCGATGCCCGAGATCCCCACGTATTTGATGTGGGTGGCGAGGGGCAGGGCGTTGACCTTGGCGCGGTCCTCTCCGTTGGGTGAGCCAAAGCGTCGACCGTCGGCCAACTCAATCCACAGACCATAGCAGGGACAGGAGTGCCGCTCAATGGCGCGGAAGCACTCCCCAAGGGTGGTGCCAATCCCCAGCTTGCGGAGCAGGCTGTTGATGCTGCTGGCGGCGTAGGGGATGTGCCCGGGGTAGCAGTCGGGGTCGCCGACCTTGCCGCACTCGGGGCAGCCTGGGCAGGCGCAGGAACTCTCGGCCACGTCGATCTGGTTCAAGCAGACCGGGCAGCCCTCGGGCAAATCGAACTCGGGCGGGTAGGGGTCAGACATAGCTCAGGTGGTGGTAGAAAGAGAAATGGGCGTCAGTGGACTCATGCCACAGACGCCCACCGATCTGAACCTGATACTGGGATCCACTATCAGTCAGCGCTACCGTACAGCTTGTCGACTGTCGTCTTGAGGGCTGTGGCGATCTTCGACATGGTGGGCCACTTGGGCACGAACCGTCCGCGCTCGACGCCGTGCACGTACTGACGCTCCTTGTCGATGAGCTTCGCTAAGGCTGTCTGCGTAAGCCTTTGCTTGGCCCGCCGCGCGCTGATGCGCTCTCCTGGAGTCTTCGTCATGGTATGAACTAAACGCGGAGCGTTGGCGCGTTGGCGAATGACCGCATGGCGATCACCGCTCTGAAGTGGATGAGGCCTTGACTGTCAACTGTGACGGTGGGCGCTAGGTCCGTGATCTGGTGAAAGAGCTGGGCACTGTCTGCCAGCTTCCCGATATCGAGTAGGTGCTCGGCCTTTTGAGCCTGGCCAGGGACGCTGGCTGTGCGCTCGTACACGCACTGGAGTGTGAGAGTGTGCATGCCGCTTGCGGCCACCGAGGGGGTCAGCCGGGTGTCGCGCATGCCTATGATGTCCAGGTCACGCATGACGCTCAGCAGATCATTCGCCACGTGGGGCTCGATCATCGGGGGTCTCGAAGCGTACCCCTCGTCCCGGGACGCCGACGGGTTCTTGTCGACCGCACGTGACTTCTCATCAGAACCATCGGACTCGGGTATCCACTCGGTGCCGTCGAAGTCTGCCCTGACAGGCTCATCGTCGTCATCATCATCATCATCAGCGAAGCCCATGGCGTCGAGATCAGCGAGGGGGTCAACATCTTCGGCCTGCTCGCCCGCGAACTCGGCTGGGTCATCCCCGTGTTCCACGGTGTCGATGCCTTGGAGCCAGAGCCATGTGGCGCAGTAGGCTACAAGCACCCCGACGTGGAAATCGGACTCACCTAGTTTGCCAATCGTGGCCCCTAGATTAGGGAAGGTCTCGGCGACGCGCGTGATCAGATCAGCACTCTGATCCTGATCATCGAGCAGCGTATCAGCCTCCGCCTGATCACTCATGGTGGGGCCCACCAGATCCAGTGACCCGAAGGGGAGCTCGCCGAACTCGCCCTCGAGAGCCGTGTAGACGTGATAGAAGCCAGCTAAGCGCCCGTGGGTCTCACCAGCTGACTCACAGTCCATGCCCTCGGCGATAGACGCCAGGAGCGGGAAGTCCTGCCCCACGAGCATGATGTCGGAGGGGTCGGGCCGCACCTCGGGGGTGCTGTTGGTCGGGGGATCAGCGACGAGGAGCGCGCTGATGAATGGTTGAATGTCCATGGAGTTAGTCAAGGCCCTTGTGTTGGGTTCGTTGTCGTGCTGTAGCCTACAACATACCACCCCCACCTTGTCAACATTCCTGTACGGACCTTTGGTGTATAGCTCTGGGCTGGGGGGTCGTTATAATCCGAACAGCCCGCGCACCCTAGCCCTGGAGAACGCGAACAAGATGGCGGCCGATACCCCGAACAGGTTCAGCGTCCCGGTTGAGACACTGATCCTTCAGCTCCTAAAAGAGCAACATCCTCAACTACACGTGGCCCCTGGGTCCGCGACGTACGACACCATAGTCACCCCAATAGCCCTGGTGTTACAGCCGTTTAGGGACCACCTACGGGTGATTCAGCGGAACCAGAGCCTCAGCAACGCGCAGACGATGCTGCCGGAGGAGCTCGACCGACTGGTCAGCAGCTTCCTGGTTGACAGGCGACAAGGGACCAAAGCCCTGGGCGTACAGCGTGTCATCTTCCCATCTCTCCAGACGGTGTCGATCCCCGCAACCGCCGTCTTCACTGATGATCGAGGGAACCGGTTCAGGCCGCTGAGCTCCACCCAAGTCACGATCAACAGCCTGGCGAACAGTACTTTGTCAGAAACTGGTGAGTATTATGTAGATGTCTCGGTCATCGCCGAGAAGGCGGGTGACGACTCGGCAGCCCTTGCTGGCGCCGTGACCGCATTCACTGGCATAGCAGGCGCAGCTCGCACGTACAACGCTGCTGATTACTTCCAAGGGTCGGCAGGCGAGAGCAACAGCCAGCTGGTCGCCCGGGTCAAGAAGAGCCTAGCCAACCGCGAGCTGGTCAAGAAGACAGCGATCAGCAGCCTGCTGCTCGAGACCTTCCCCAGCGTCCGTGACGTCTTGGTCCACGGCTACGGCGACAGCCTCATGAGTCGGGACACGGTTGACGTGGTCCTAGCCAGCCACAAGCTCTTCGAGCAGTCCTTCGCCCAGAAGGTGAACCTGCCCTTGGATGCGAACGGCGAGGTCCAGTGGACAACCGACGCGGGGGCAGCCATCACAGCCCCCATCGGTGGCTTCGTAGGCGCTGTCTACGACCTCACTGGTAAGGACTTCAACGCCCTAAGCATCACACTCGATGGCCAGGTCTACGAGGTGGTCAGCGCCCAGCCAGGCAACATCCTGCGCTTCCTTGACCTTGACGATGCTGACGCCGTTGCTAATGACTACCGCATCACGCGCGTGGAGGAGGTGGCTGTGGCTCCTGGCGGGACGCCTGTGAAGGTCCTACGCCTCGACCGACCTCTGACCGACACCACCGAGGTTGACGTCAGCACGGCCCTCGACACGGTCCCCTACACCGTGATCGGGCGCTTCAACACCAGTCGCTTCCACGTAGGGGGCAAGGTCGACGTCTACGTGGACTCGACAGCCGACATCACACAGAAGGTCGTGGTCAGTAGCCTGCCGCCCCTCAACAGTCAGACGCTGGACGTGGCTGAGATCCCACTGACCCAGTCGTTCATCAACGCGGCGGGCAACAACCTGTTCGAGGGTAACGTAGGCTTCCAGGCTCCCGTCATCGCTATCACTAAGGTCGAACAGATCGATCCGAGCAACGATCAGGTGGTCGTGCGTGTCCTGGTGCCTGACACCCACTACATCCAGGTGACAGCGGCGTCGCGTGGTCGCTTCACCAAGACAACCAACGACGTGTTGGTGATCCGCGGGACCGAGGTGGACCCGAGCACGGCGACAACACTACCGTTGTTCGTGGGCCAGCGCATTCGAGTGACATACGTCACGAACCCCGACGTTCCGCTGATCCAGGAGTTTGTGAACGCTGACAATCAGCGGGACCTGACGAAAGACATTCAAATCTTGACGCCGAGCATCGTGATCTTCAATGTGGACCTAGAGTACGTTGGTAACCTCCCTGCCCTCGAAGTCCAGACGATCATAAAGGAGTACATCAGCTCTAAGAGTTTTGGAGCTGCGGTATCGGTCAACGAGCTTGTTACGATCCTTGCGTTCTTTGGAGTCGTCGACGTGCGCATGCCTATGCGCCTGCGAAGCCGACAAGACACGGGTGGAGGTTCCTTCACTTTCGACGAGAGCGACGACCGGCTGTCCATCGGCAGTGCTTCGGTCTTCGTTCCCGACGAACAACTCAACATCACCAAGCTTGGATAATCACTGATGGCCTCGGACAAGTTCTTCCAGTCAGATCCCCTCTTTGACTACCTTCCGAGCTTCTGGAAGGCCGATTTTGCGGATCGATCAGTCTTGGAGACGGCCTACGAGGCCTTAGTGCGTTCGATGGACGTCGATTGGATCCGCCTACTGTCGGCCGACGCGTCGAAGGACCTAAGCACAGCCCCGGTCACCGTCTTGCACCCCCTGGTGCACCAAGAACTGCCGAGCTGGGAGTCACTCGGTGTCCCGCACGCCCACTACCACGAGTGGTTCAACTGGCCTGCGGCCTCTGGTGACCCAGCGACCTACCAAATCAGGGTCGAAGGGCACGTTTTAGGCACTCCGCAGCTGTTCTTGGACGGTCGAGCCGTCCCCAGCTTCGTGTATCAGCTCGACACGAACCATTGGGTGGACAGCGGCGTCGTTACGTACGGCACGACCATCGTATTTGAGGCCTCGAAGCTCGATTCCTTCATCTCTGGGGACTATTTGAGCTCCGAAGGGCAGGATGGGTCCAACACGAGCCAAGAATGGACGCCTGCGGACCAGATTTCACGCCTTGGCGTGCTCGCCTACCGCGACTTGCGCCCCTTCACCGGTGAGTCGGACGGCTCAACCGAGGCTTACGAGCTAACTTTGAACGGTGAGGCGGCCACGATCGAGGATTTCGACTCCAAACTGGTCATCGAGAGCTTCAACGTACTCAATCTGGTCACTGTGACCGCTATTTCGGGTGGTTGGTCCGTCACACCGAGCGCATCGGGCGGCTTTGGGGCTGGAATGTTGCTCCAAGTGACGTTCTCCGACGACTCACAGGAGGTTCGGGAGCTCGTATCAGGCTCAAACACGCTCACATTCACTACTGGGGCCACAATCACGGCCGTCAGGCTGTTTGTGGACATCCCGATGGGTGCTCAGCACTACAAAGTGACCAATCGTGGCGTCGAGATGCTCGGTGGGGGTGTATTTCCAGGTGGAACGACGGTCAGGGTCCGCGATGCGCGCGGAATCGTGTCAACCACGCTTGGAAACCCCCGCTCCAAGGTCTCATTTCACCGCGACATCGACATAAACAGCGCTCAGGTCCTGTTCCTGGGCACCAGCCTGCTCGAGTTGGTAATCACTGAGAGCACCGTCACATTCAAGCGCCCGCTGTTGACCGGCACGCGCTGGCGCCTAGACGCGCCGATCGTCGTGGAGCACGATCACGCTCTCTACCGGACGGCAACCGACGGCACGGCACTGGTTACGCTCCCAGTCACGCGCCCACTCTCCCTGGTGGGTGGCTTGATCACCGAGGATCACCCAGTACTCGTGTGGGTCGAGGGTGTGTTGGTTGATCCTGCCGACATCACGCCCGTCTCGGCCACCGTTCTCGACCTGGGGCAAGCTCTGCCCACTGGGATCGCCGTCGACATCTGGTATGTGGACGACGAAGAGCCGATCGAGCACCTGCACACTCAGTTGACGTACACCGTGCCGCTCGCAGTCCCCGAGCAGTTCTCGACAAGCTACGCTGAGCCTCAAACCTTCAACTCGGTCGACTGGCCCGTCACCGTGTTCCGCGATGGATTCCTAGAGAACGACCCAGACGCGCTGGTGTTCGTGGATGGGCAGTTCATCCAGTTCGCATCGGCACTGACTCCGGGCATCATCACCCAGGCCGACGGCATCAGGCGTGAGCACCGGTACCAGCACGAGCTCCCCGACCGTCAGGACATTGATTACAACCACCTGAGCCGCATCACGAAGATCGGCAGGGTCATGAATGGTGTCAAGACACCTACCATGGACTTAGAGCCAGGCTTGGCCGGCTTCATGCTCGACTCGGGCACCGACACCAAGCTACCAGTCCTCCGCATGAGCCAGACGCTCGACAAGGCTTGGTTCGAGGATGTGGAGGTGGATGAGCACAACCTGCGCCGTATCTGGGGTGAACCCATTGGTATCGAGCAGAGCAGCAGCTCCGCAGCCTACCGGGACATGTTGGCCGCAGCCTACGCAGCCTACCGTGGTCCGAGCTTCGCCGATAGCCTGGTGAACTTCGGGTCCATCATCATGGGCTCGGCCTTCATCCCTGTTGCGGGGTTCAGTCAAGGCATCATCAGTAGCGCCCAAGGTCAGGTCGTGCGCATCCAGCCCACTGACCCGACGAAAGCGATGATCGACGTCCCGTTGATCGACGATCAGGCGAACAGGGTGTTGGACAGCAACCTGGAGATGGGCAAGCTCCACGCAGTCAACCGGCTCATCAATCTCACCGACCGTGACCTGAGTGGCGTCCCTTGGCTTGCATTCATGGCCCAAGACCTCAGTGATGACTACAGCTACGCCAAGCGCTTAGACGTGCGTAGCGCATGGTCTGTTAGTGGTCAACCAGCGTCATATGACAAAGACACAGGCTACCTGACCGACTACGCCGTCAACTTCCACGACCAAGAAGTCTGGGCTGGGGACTTGACGAAGCTGATACTGGCGTCCACTATCAGCCCTGTATCGACCGTCATCACCTACACCGACGACCAACAGTCATCAGGTGAGGTCGGCCGACTGACTTACGACGCAGCTAGCCAACCGACTCAACTAGGGCTCCACGTGAGCTCACCAGCGCCTAGTAACTGGACTACGGGCTATCACGTGACGCTCACAGGCGCTGGCAGCCCTTGGGACACAGCAGTAGGCGAGGCCTTTGAGGTCATCAGCGCAAGCCCAGGAGTAGGGGCAGCAGGCAGTACTAAGGTCACGGCCAAGTGGCTCCAGACACACGCCGCACCCTCGACTAACGCAGCCAACGTCAGCAGCCCGTTCCCCCAGGCTCAGGGTGTGATCAAGGAGACGTCGACCACTACGCCCAAGGTCCTGGAGTCAGCCCAGTACGCCATGGTCCAGGCAGTGATCGACGCGCACACCATCCAGGTGCCACTCGTCCTCACGCCCCAGGTCACTGGCTACGGAGATGAGGCCTACGGTCAGCACGCCTATGGTGGCAGCATCATCTACGCAGCTCCCCAGGCCTACACCATCTGGACTAGGCGCACTCGTCCCGTCGACAGCTACCTGACGCTGGACACTGCGCTCGATCAGACCCAGGCCCTGGTGCCCGGGGAGACAGTGCAGCTGCTCAACACTGAGCTGGCCAAGATCCTCGAGGCCCACGTGTTCACCCTGCGCCTAGAGTGGGAGCAGATGGTGGATGGTGAGCGCCTTGCCAACCTCGGGACACTCATCCAACAGATCAGGCCTGCGGAGACACGCGCCCTGGTCTACACCGAGGCCTTCCCTGGTGGTGCGCTGGTAGAGGCCCTCGTCGGTAGCGTGGTCGACACAGGCCCCGACCTCGGCAGTAGCCCACTGGCCGACATGCTGTTCAGTGGCGAGAGCTGGCTGACATCCGGTAGCCTGTCGATCTTCGGCCCCAACCTCAACTACCTGTACAAGCCATGGGAGCATCAGTTCGGTCCGATCCTCAAGGCTGAGCTCAAGACACCGCCCGACAGCCCTGCGGTCAGGGGCTTCTACCTTGCAGCACCCCAGGGCCAGATCAGCCACACCGGTGCGTGGGCCAAGACCTTCGACCCAGGCCGCGGACTTGATGGGCTCGTGCTCCAGTACCAGGAGAGCCCAGACCGTTGGGTTGTTGATGGTGGCCTAGGCGCACGAGCGGGTCACGCCATTGACATGACGAGCGGCCTTCGCCGTTTGCAGGCTGGGAGTGGCTCGGCAACCAAGCTGCACGCTGCGCAGACCCTGAGCTACACGGCTGGCGATCCGCTGACCACGCACGCCACGGTCTACATCCCCAGTGGTGCCTACAGCACGCCGGGCACCAAGTACATCAGCTCGATGAGCCCCTCGATGTTCCAGATGGCGCTCGAGGTCACGAGCCCTGCTCTGGTTCAGCCGCTGTTCCAGGCCCACAGTGGTGAGACGCTGGCCCTAGCTGCCAGCCCATCAGCCTCCTACTACGACAGGTGGCTCGGACTGACTGGGGTCTACCGCGAAGGTGCGGGTGGCTACTGGTACTCCGACCTCTACGTTGACGGCCTCTTGGTCGCTACCAGCTCACCTAGCTCCTCACCCAGTGTCACGGTGGTTCCGTCGGCTAGCTCGACGAGCCTAGTCCTTGGGGGCCTCACACCCAGTAGCCCGACAGCGGGTACCAGCTTCAGCGGCATGCTCGACGAGTTCAGGCTCTACGCAGGCACTGAGCTTGCGAGCCCTGACGTCGCAGCCATCTGGAACAGCGGCTCGCCCGTCATGCCCACCTTCGGCATCGAAGCAGCCACAGCCAGCCCGATCGTCCCTAGCGGCATCACGGCCTGGTACATGGGTGACCGCCACGTCCCTGGTAAGGTCACTGACCTGTCGGGCCGAGGCTACCTTGCTGCCAAGCTGTCCGCTGTCGCTGGTGAGCTGATGCTCGACTGGCGTAGCGAAGGCCTGACCAAGGTCCGCTTCCCACAGTCCGGCGACACCTACGAGATCCAGGTCGGTGGCCAGTACGTTGACCAAGGCGTCGTGAAGTCCACCTTACTCGGTGTGCCGCCCAGTGTGGCCGCCACCGAGGATGTGATCAGCCAGATCACCGGTGAGCCCACGCTCATCCCCACGCTCTTCGGCTACAACGACCTTCAGTACACCAACCCGGTGCCGTGGCTCCACTACCGGGACACTGAGGGCTGGTTGGTCACCACTAGCAACCCTCAGGCACCGGGCTCGTCCATCACCTTGGACCAGGACGCAGTCTTCGCAGGCTTCGCCAGCCCCTCGGTACCCGACGCATCAGGCACGGTCCACCTGCCGCTAGCCTCTGACCTTGCTATCACCGGCAGTCGACTTGTAGTCACTGTGGGCCAGGCTAACGCTGGCGCCATCACCCAACTAGCCCTCGATAGCTCCCCCCTGATCAACAACCTGATCAAGGGGCGGATGGGCCAGTGGTCCTGCGCATACACCGGCCGAGGCTTCGAACGCTTCTTGACCGAGGCCGGCCGCATCGACCTGAGCCCAGCTGCCGCCAGCACCAGTGTCTGGATCGATGGCGAGGCGGGGTACAACACAGTCACCACCTCCAGCTACATGGGATTGGGCTTCGGGTCCAAGGCGTACGAGGGTGAGACCTACGGGGCATCGGCCACGCGCCTGGACAAGCACATCGAGCTGGCGTTCAACCAGAACCCCAACGTCGTCAAGATCGACGCAGCCTTCCACCTTGAGTCCAGCACCAAGGACGGTAGCTGGCGCAACCAGTTCAGCATCGGCCTAGTCCCAGAGCTGCGCAACGTGTGGACCTTCCGTCCCGGCGTCCAAGCATTCCCCACGCCTGCGGTCTTTGCGGACGCTTTGACCGTGGACACCAACTTCGTTGGCGGTGTTCTACTGGCAAGCGATGACCAGACCAAGGTCATGGGTATCTTCCACCGCAAGCCCGGCGTGGCTGGCGGCTTCTTCCAGACCCAGGTACTACCCGCCGGTAGCGCCGTAGGCTCTAGCCCCACCAGTGAGGCCTTCACGCTCGTCAACGACCAGGAGTTCCTAGGCGCAGCGAGCGGTATGGCCATTGGAGCCTTCCGCACGGACCGCTACTTGGTGGTAGGTGATGCTGTCGAGGTCATCGGCGCCTTCAACCAGTTGGCCTTCGAGCTCGAAGGCATCACACCCTTGATCCTCGGCCCAGCACCTGCGTCGCACATCACTATCACCCAGCAGCCTACGTCGGTTGCCATTGGTGAGAGCTTTGTGCTCAAGGCCGAGGCCCGCGGCACTACCGGCTTGGTGGACACGTCCTACGCCCAGCAGGCGCTGATCAGCCTGACGGTGGGCCAAGGCACGCTGACCGGCGTCACTACACCCGCGTTCGTCTCCGGTGTACTGACCACCGGCAGCCTTAGCATTAGCCCTGGCGGCCTGTACGAGCTCAACGTCAACTCGGGCGGCCTCGCACCCGGAGTTGTGGCCCTCGCGGTCAACAACCCCACACCGGTCGTTACAGGCACAGCTGCGTGGGCCATCAGCCCGTCCGAAGTGCCCATCCAGGTCATCGGCCAGGACTTCATGAGCACCAGCACCGCCTGGAGCACTGGTTGGGGCGGTACCCCTGACCCAATCCAGTCGACACTGCTCTACGTGAGCCCTGGCGAGGTCCAGTTCACGCCAGCGGCCGCAGTCTTGGCAGCCTACCCGCTGACCTTGGCTTTCCACATCAGCAACCCAGGCCCTGGCGGCGGCAGCACAAGCTCCCTCGCCCTGTCGATCTACAGCCCAGGCGGCACCCCAGTCATCCTGAGCCCCGTAGCTGACCAACTGCTGTGGACCGTGCCCCCGTACCTCCCCGCGGTCCCCCGTGTTGGCGAGATCACGCTCTTCGGCATGGCTGGCATCGATACCGCGCTGAACGATGCGGTCGACATTGACCTGCTAGGCACTGTGACCTTGAGCCCCGTGTCCCAACCGGCGGGCGCGGTCATCTCTGGCACCCTCACGCAGGCTGTTGGCGCTGTGCTCGCGGGCCACGTGGCCTTCCCGGGCATCACGTTCGACACCGCTGGTGACTACGTGTTCACCGGCCTGCATTCATCGCCTGCAACCGTGGCCGCAGCTAGTCCGCTGGCCATGACGGTCGCCAACATGGTCCCGGTGCTCGACAGCGTGCTCCCTGTTGAGGCGGCCAAAGGCACCCAGAGCCTGACGCTCCAGGCGTTCGGCCAAGACTTCGTGGATGGTGACTCGATCATCAACCTCTCCGGCTTCCCGAGGGCTACGAGCTTCGTGAGCCCGGGCGAGCTGACCTACGCCATGGTGCCGGCTGACTTCCTGCTGTCCCAGACCTACCCGGTGACCGTGGTCACTGCAATAGGCGGCGGCACATCAGCCCCGGTAGCCTTCGAGGTCCTAGGAGCTCCTGGATCTGGCCTAACTGAGGAGGATCTCAACCCATCGCTCTTGGTCCTGAGCCCCAGCGCCTTCCAGCGCCTGCTGCCTACAGTCGGTGCAGTCCAGACTACGCCTGTAGGCCAAGCCCTTCACAGGGCCATGGACCAGGTAGGCCTAGCGACTGGTGGTGCCCCGATCCACGCACATGATGGAGCGGTCGGAGCACTCGAGGTTATCTCAGTACAGGCTGGCGCCTACAACAGCCTCGGCACACGCCCAGGCACCCAGGCGATCCCGTTGAACAACGTGAACATCACGCACGCACCTTCGGCTGATCACCCCCTGATCATCCGCGCGGCTAAGTGGGACGCCTTACGGGCCCCTGATCCCTTGGTGATCGGTGAGCCTGAGCCGGTGATGTTGATGCCGATCACGCCCGACCTATTTGGCTCAGCTGACACCATCTACCACAGGCGCGACCCGCTCAGCAGTCACTGGCATCTATACGACATCAAGATCGTCCCCTCATCACGCAGCGGGATGCTCATTGCCGACAACAAGACTACTAGCGCCGACAACCCCTACAACTCCTGGCTCGGTTGGCACATGCACCGCTGCCCCGTCCTCGGCCGTATCGACCACAGGGTCTACAGGCTGACGGAGGACCGCTGGATTGTTGGCCCCCAGGAGCCTGTGGCCGTGCTCAACCAGTACGACACTGGTGGCAACCTGCTGGTGCACAAGGATTGGCAGCTCGATGACCTGCACCGCGCCCGCTTCGGAAAGCGCCTCACGTCGTCAAACGTACTCACCAGCGACAACGCATCGCTGAACAGTGTGGTCGAGGGCGGCCTAGTCACCCTGCACACCGCAGTCTTCGGCGACAACGCTAATCTCAAGCGCCTTGGTGCGGTGCCGGCCAGTGGTGCTCAGCTCGCCCACGTGGGTCTTGGGTTGACCAAGGACGGCGCCATAATCACCCAGGTGGTTGATACCGACTTCGTCTCCACCGTCGCCCCCTTCGACGTCATCGCCAGTCCCCTGGAGTTCGCGAGCCCCGCAAGCCTCGCCTACACCATGGAGCTGGAGTGGCAGTCATCGAGTACGTTCGACGCGGCTCCCGGCACAGGCGTCATCCAGGTTCACGACCGCGTAGACAACACGACCATCACCCCTAGCTACACGGTGACAGTCGGCGGAAGCGCCAGCCCGATCAGTGTCCCGATGTACCACGGCATGGCCGCCGCCCATATGTCCTTCACAGGTCGTGGGTGCTACGTGTTCAAGGCCACGGTCAAGGACGAGTGGGGCGTCACGGTCCCCGACCCGTCAAACCCGGCCAACGCTCTGAGCCGTAACATGGTGGTCCAAGTGACGGGCGACGGGCTCACAGAAGCCCCTACGACCCTGGTCCCTGTCTACGACCTGCCCGATGTGCACCAGATAAACAGAAGCACGAGCTCTGGTAGTCTCGCGGGTACGCACGAGCCATTCAGTGTGATGCTGGAGTGCCAGACGGCCGGTGCGCGCCTAGCCCAGGACGTTTCGGGCTCTGTTGTCGTGTCACTTATCAGCCTGGACACGACCGAGGGCACGTCGCTGAAGGCATTCGCCAACTACCCCAGCTACCAACGAGTGCAGGTGATCTCGGGCGGCGTGTGTCATATCCGCCAGCTCAGCATAGCCGTCATGCCGCTCTCGGGCGCCTTCCAGGCGGCGTTGGATGCTGCGGGCTCTGCCAACAACTACGCGATCATGACCGTGGGCTTCGCGGTCAGCGGTACGGGCACAGCCTTGGACGGCCAGACCTTCACCTACGATGTAGGCATCTGGCCCAACGGTGGCATGTTCGGCCTGGACCCAACGACGATCCCCGCAGCAGCCCTCGCCTACCCATGGGCCGCGCGCATTACTGAGAAGGCGTGGCTCGGCCTGACCCTTGACGGCTATGGCGAGCTCCTAGCCAGCACCATGGGCAGTGCCGAGACCGGCGCTCCCGTGAACGCGCGGGTCATCACATCCATGGGCCTCCCGTTCTGGTCTGGTTGGCCCGGTGACCCTAGTCACCCCAACTACCGCCCAGGCTATGAGGCCCTCTACCCCGATCCCGCGAACTGCCCGGGCCTGGTCTACCTCGGCTACCCTGATCTCCCTGATCAGAAGTGGGGAGCTCTGCCTTTCTACACCGAGGACTGGCACTACGACGGCGGTACAGTCATCAACATCGGCATGGAGCACGCCTTCTACGGGCACAACTTCGTCGGCGACACCAGCATCACCAACACCGTGATCGCGCGGACAGGGCGTACTGGCATCCAGAAGGATGACCGGATGCTCGAGAACCCCTACGCAGGCTTTAGCTACACCGGTGATCCCAACGACACCGGTGGACCGGGTGCCGGGGTCTTCCGCATCGACAACGTGACGATCAGCGAGACAGGCCTCAGCGAGACAGGCCTCAGCGACGTCGGTGCTGCTATCACCCTCTCCGGCCACGGGCCTGATGGTGAGCAGATTGTGTCGAACTGCGTGATCCGAAACGGCTACGACGACAGCTTGGCAGCTCATCGATACATTAGCGGCACGGGTCTGTTCCCCAGCCTCCTCACTGTCTGGGGTGCGTGGACGGCCAGCCACGGCCCGCTGTCCCAGGAGCTAAACAACACGCTTTGGGGCGAGGGCTTCAAGTCCGATGGCTATCAGCAGTGGAACCCCTTCCTCCGCAGGACCAGCGGCGCTCCGGTGTTCACCTACAACGAGGTCCAGACGCATCTAGCGCCTAAGTACGACCTCTTCGGTGCCTACGGCCTGATCGGTGACCCGACGTTCACGCCGGTTCCGACCCCCGCCTACTACACCAACCTCCTGTACGGCGCCCCGCTCTTCCCCTACGCAGGGCAGCAGCTGGGACTCACCCTGGGATCGGAGGAGCTGGGCGTATCACCCAAGGTCTACGACGGACCGGACATCGCCCCGTATGGCATGGGCAGCCCGACGTTCGCCAGCATGCACCAGACCGGTAAGGTCACGCTCCTGGACAACACGTTCGAGGCCAACACCCCGAATGCCGCGCTCGCGTGGAGCTCTGGCCTGCCCAGCCTCAACCCCTATGGCACGGTGTTCGGGACTGGCTCCACCTACTCAGCCGACCCCACTCTGAACCTCAGCGACATCCGCGAGCTGGTGATGCAGGGCAATACGATCCACCAATCAGGATCAACGGTCATAGATTTCGATCAGATCCACGAGACCTGGACGAGCCCGGGGGAGAAGCAGGCGCCCTACCCATCCGGAATCCCCGGGGGTGACAAGCGCTGGAAGACGCGAAACGCGGCGATCTGGCAAATCCTTGGTGGTGATAACACCATCGATTTAGCCAGCGCCGTGATCAGACGTTACGGTAAGGCGGCGCCGGCCGCGCTAGTATCACAGCTCACCAGTCCTTCTAACTAACCGTCAAGATGACCCTGCTCTACACTACTAAGAACCGCCAGCGGGCGACCAGCATGATAGTGGCACCCACTATCATCAACGTGAGGTACCCCCAGTGAAGAAGCTACGATTCGCAGACGGCATGAAGCCCTTGACCGCGGACATGGATCAGCTCCATGACCTGACGGAAGAGGCTTTAGGCACAGTTATTCAGGCTCTCACTGGTGGATCCAGCGGCAAGGTCCTGTTCAGTAACCTACCGCCGGCCGCTGTTTACGACGCGGGCGCAGGTACCCTGACGATCACCGTCCTTGCCCAGCACTACGCCCTCAGCGGTGTGGTTGTGCAGCAGCAGACGACCGAGCCGTCAGTCGCCGCAGGGACCACAGACCTCCAGGTCGGCGTCTTCTTGATTGCAGGCACCGAGGGCGTTGTGGCCACCAGGAACTTCCTGACCCTCGACCCGGCCAGCGATCAGATCATCCAGCAGGACCTGACCCACGAGCTGTTCACACTCAACAGCAGCCGGGTGTTCCTGACCACGGTCTCAGACCTCACGACGCAGGTGCCTGAACCCACCCTAGGGGCTGACGACCTTGGCTTTGTCCGCCTAGGCACGGTGCGCTTCACACAAGCAACTGGCGCCGTGATCATCGACAAGAACACGGTAGATACCTACAGCCTGCCCACAGGCACCACGGTCCCTACAACCGCGCACGGTGCGAGTCACCTGCCCGGAGGTGTCGACGAGGTTGCCGTAGCCACTCTGAGTGGTAGCTCCTCCGGCGGATCAGCTGCTGGTCTACTACCGGCTGGCGGCCTCTCGGCTATCTTAGGAGCGGTGCAGTCAGTGGTAGCCGCGGACAGCGCGCCCTACATCCAGGTCCTGACGGACGGGAACAACGCACCCGACGGCTCACTCATCAACGCGAAGAGAACGACGCTCGCCCTGCACCTCCACCAGTCCTTGACGACTACGGACTCGGGCGGGCAGACGGCTTTGACCGTGGCCCACAAGCCAGCCACGCCCCTCAACGGCACTAGTGACCAGAGTGCGCGAGCAGACCACGGGCACGCCCTGGTCGAGAGTGGTCTGATCTTCCAGCAGATCACCTTGGACATGACGCTCGCGAAGAAGGGCTCCATCACACCATTCACGGTCACACCAGCGGCTAGTGGGAGCACCACGGCCACGATCGCCAAGATCATCTCGGTCGTAGCCATGTGGCAACCGGCCAACATCAAGGCCGGTCTTGAGAACCGCAGCATCGAGACGGGCTGGAGCGTGTTCCCCTATGCGGGCAGCACGTCGTCAGTTGGCTGTAGGGTCCTGGTCACGGGTAAGAACACCCTGAACCTCGAGATCGGCAGCCTAGGTGCGGCCTTCGCATCTGGCGCAGCTATCCAATCGATCAACGACGTGGTTGGTGGGGGCGCTAACGCCTGGACCAACCCCCTGTACGCTGGCGGGGAGTTCACGACCACCGGCAAGATCTTCCTCTTCGTCACAGCGCTTCGCGCAGGCTCGACGGCTCTGGAGGCTGGGCAGTAATCATGAAGTTGGATATAAATCCCACCGCCGACGTACGGGCGCACCTCCAGGGTCGACTGCGGGTCTACCGGACGACCGAAGAGCCTGTCCCCGGTGCCGCGTGGCCCGAGCCAGTCATCGATCAGCCAAACTTGGTGGTAGATTCGGCCCAGGACGTGATCCTTGGCCTCCTCAAGCGAGAGTTCACCGACTCAGCCCCCGCTTACATCGTCCTGGGGGCTGGCGGCGACCTCGAGCAGGTATCCAAGCAGGACTTCGGCACGCGTGTGGCCCCTGATGTCGCCGACACAGAGGTCAGGCACGTCCTCGCGCGCCTCCCCATCGTCCAGATCATCCCAGATCCAGACGATGAGACCACCTGGGACTACGTGGCGATCGCCCGGCCCCAGGAGGCACAGACCACATCGCTCAACGAGCTCGGGCTTGAAGCGGCAGACAACACCCTCATCTCCCACATCGTCACAGCAGCCGATCCCGGCGAGGTACGTGCTAAGAAGTACGTGAAGAGCAGCCTCGAATACCTGGTCCTTCGCTGGACCATGACATTCACCCTCAGCTAATGACTCAGTCGATAACCACTGCCTTCCACGCGCTCGATACGTCGACGCTCCAGAACAAGCGCTACGCCGGCGTGGTCCAACCCGGCGTCTACGCAGGCTACCGCGCGCGGGCCAACGCTGGCCAGCCCAACCTCGTGGACATCACGACGGGGGATGACACCGCCAGCGTGCTGGTGACCGTCGAGGGTATCCGAATCGAGGAGGGCGCAACGCTGTTCGCGTCCGTGGCCTTAGCCGCAGCCGACAGCAGCCTCACGCGCGTCGACCTGTTGGTAGCAGAGTACCGGTACACCACGGACACTACGATCGTCCAGGTCTACAAGCTGATCAAAGGCTTGAACCAGACGAGCCTCTCGGCTCTCCCGGTTCGCCCGGTGGTCGAGCACCAGTTCCAGGTGCCCCTGGCCTGGATCACGGTCCGCCCCCAGAAGTCCGCAGGGGCTGTAGCGAGTGCTGCGATCGCGATCACCGACATCGTCCACGTGCCTAAGGCCATCTGGGCCCAAGCTCCTGAAGACATCAGCGCCTTCAAGCCTGAGATCGACCCCAACGACCGCCGCATCCTCTACGTGAACCAGGGCGTAATGCCTAACGTAGACGGCACCAAGGTCGTCACCTTCCTCGGGGGCTACAGCGCCGTCATCACGGCCAGCAGCCTGACTGACCTTGAAGAGCATTGGTACACGATCGGCGTGGATGATCAGGGTGATGTGGATGTCGTGGGTGACGCTACTACGCGTGCGGCCCTGCCTACCCTCACGAGCAGCAGCCTACCGGTGGCTCAGGTCCGTGCCCAGAAGATCGGTGGACAGATCCAGCTCCTTGAGCTCTTCGACATCCGCTTCCCCTTCAGCCGCAACCTCGCGACCCAGCCGGAGGGCGACGGCTACCAGGATCTCCTGAGCCAGTCGGTCTTCCGCTACCTACGGGTCGAGCGGTTCGTCGACGACAGCCTGGTGGACGTAAGCAGCGCCGCCCTTGCGGGGTCAGGCGTCAAGACTGGCATCGCAGCTGAGATCGACAGCAGCGACACTAGCCTCAAGCTCACGTGGTCAGGGGCCACTACGGTCCCTACCGATGAGATCTCCGTAGTCACGGGCGACCTACTAGGCGGTACGACCATCGCCAAGGTCGAGCACTTCATGCTGGCCGCGGACGCCAGCTTCTCGAACCTCGGGTTCCAGTACAGCACGTCCAGCGCATCCGCCGGCTTCAGCACTACCCGCCATAGCCCGGGGGAGATCGTGCGTGTACCGTTCTCCGGTGCGACCAGGCTCTTCATCAAGCTCCTGATCCCCACATCAGGATTTGTCGCGAACCAGGCTAAGGTCTTCAGTTACGGGGCGCTCATCAACCTGAGTGGCGCAGCGATCAACGCACAGACCGTGGGCGACCTAGGGCTCAAGGCCCTACCCAACTCGGTCAACAACCTGATCGCCAACGGCAGCTTCTACTACTGGTCGAGGCAGCTGGCTGACGGGACGGTCCCAGACCTCACGAGCCAAGAGGCTCTGGTCTTCGGACTGAGCTCTGCTGACGACTACCCACTGGTGGCTGATGGCTGGCAGATGACTAAGTTCCCCACGGCCATGGCCGGTGAGGGGGTGAAGCGCGTGATGCGGAACCTGGGCGACGGCACCATGGCCACCGCCATTGAGATCACGACCGCAGGCTCTACGACGCCCGGCGAGGTCAACGTCATGGAGTACCGGATCCCCCTAGGATCCGAGATCCAGGGCCAGGAGCTGACATTTGCCGCGGCCTTCGAGACCACCACCGCCCAGGGCCTAGCCTTCGGCATCGCCCAGTACAAGCGCACGGCAAGCGGCTTGGCGCTCAAGTCGAAGGACGAGGTCTACGTCCAGACGACCAACGGCGAAGTCTACGTCAACAGCAGTACGGTCATCGGACCCGACGTCGACCAGATCAGCTTCTACGTGCTAATGCTCGCGTCGTCAGGCGAGGTTACCCACAGGCTCTGGGACCTGCGGGCCGCTGTAGGCAGCTTCTCTATCCTACCAATGCTCAAGGTGCCTAACGCGCCTAGCATTCTGCGCCAGGTCTACGAACGCGGTCGGGTCTTTACGGCCCAGAACGTAGTGGAGAACACCCAGGTCGGTAGCGCCCAGCAGTTCGGCACGCCCAAGGCCGAATCTCTCGGTGAGGTTGTAGGCCGTACGGTCCCCACAGCCTCCGCCAACCGGTCGATCAATGTGGGTGATCTCGTCTATTCAGCAGATCGGCACGGTCTGCTGCTTACAGCCTCCAGCTCCTCCTCGGGCATCGCTACAATCGATGTGGATTGGGAGAGCTTCGTCAAGTTCGAGAGCAGCATTCAATGAGCCAAATCAAGCAACTAAGGTCGGGCACCAACCTGATCACCGATGTCTACGAGCGCCAGGAGACTGAGGGTGATGCCCTCAACTTCTTCGGCTCCAATGCAGGCCTACAGCAGCTGTCCCGGTCTACCGAGGACACGGCGTCGTCGATCCCCCACACCTTTGGGGTAGTCGTGGCGCTCACGGCGGTTGCTGATCCGTTTGGCACGATCAACAACGCCTACGACTTCACGCTGAGCTTCGGCTATCTCGTAGGCGCCAAGCAGCTCATCGTCCTGCTCAAGGCTCCCGACACCGACATCAACCAGCCGATCCAGACCTACGGCATGATCCCCCGTAAAGACCTCAAGGACACCGATCCGTCCTTCGCAGTGCACGAGCCTTGGTTTGAGGAGATAGACTCGAACACCGTACGAGTGCATAACCTCGCTGATGATCGCATCGCCTGCTTCACGGTACCGCACACGGCCGTGCCCTCCGTCAACAAGGAGAAGATCACGGTCAAGAACCAAGGCAACAACGAGGCCCTTGAGTTTGAAGGCCCCGGCGACGGCGCGATCCTCCGTGCTCCCAACGGATCTCGCTGGCTCCACCGCGTTGACGACTCAGGGACTCCGGTATATGAGTCGCGCTAACCCCAGTAAACCACCCCCCACGTAGGAAACCCCCATACCATGTCTGTAGATAACCAACAAACAACCCCGGCGTACAGGGTCAGCCCTGACGTACAGGCTGTCACCCGCGCCCAAGCACTTACTGAAGGCATCATGGTCTTGGCTAGATACGTAATAGTAGCTCTGCTCCCAGTCATCGGGTGGCTATTCAGCGAGGTCATGGACCTGCGCCAGAATCAGGCTGTAATGGTGGCTAACGCGTTCACGACCCTGAACGCCGTTGAGTTGCAGGCGGAGTTCAGTGTGCAGCTAAACACCACTGCTGCGCGGCTGGAGGACCTACGTCGCGAGGTGGCCACGCTTCCCCGCGAGAACCCACCGCAGTGGTTCGTCGCTCGTGTCGAGAAGCTCGAGGATAACTACACGCACTACGATAATAAGATGGACTCGATGTCCGAGCTCCTGATCCGCATCGACGCGCAGGTGACAAACCTCTCCAACGACCTAGAGCATCTCCAAGAGGCTAAGTGAAGCACCTGCTTGATGGGTTCCTAGACGCTATGGAGAAGGCCGCAGGGCGGCCTATGGCTCCCGATATAGACATCCTCAAGCAGAACCGCGTGCGCCTGACCCCCGGGGAGCATTACCAGACCATGGCGCAGAGGGCTGTCTGGCACCACGGCTGGGCGCGCGGTAAGAAGATTGCTACTCCTGCCGTCTGGAAGAGCGTGCTGCCTGACGGTAAGACCTGGTACGTCACTGGGACCCACAGGCTGCACAGTGCGCGCCCAACCCTTCGCGCAGCCGTGGCCCAGTTTCACAGTCGGATTAAGCAGACAGCATGAGCAACCGTCGATTCACTAGTAGCCACCAGTCGGTCAACATCGCCCGCAACGGGAACCTAGAGTTCGTTGAGGCGCTGGATGATGGCACGCAGATGGCTCACTTCTGGAAGACCGAGAACCTTGTGCACAAGGAGGCGCAAGGCCCTGTGGTCCAGAACACGTTCGAGGTCCTTCAAGGTACGCCGGCCGAGGGTGTGCCCGGCAACCGCTTCCGCATTCAGCTGCTGACTAATCAACCTGCAACACTGTTCCAGGACTTCAGGCGCCAGGGCGACGCGCATGCGATGGACTTCCCGGTCCCGCTCGGTGCCGGCATCCGCGCGGCTCAAGCAGCTGGCTACCTAGCCACGGAGGTCCAAGGCCTACCAGCCTACAAGGACT
>FLOH01001115.1_pt1 | contig 44178 bp, 36 predicted proteins | sample 756751 | NCBI WGS metagenome assembly FLOH01 (sample SAMEA4026879, study PRJEB14308) | marine metagenome | biome: coastal water; material: water | depth 74 m
GTGGCCCAGGCAGTTGGTTTGCCTGAACAGGCCGAATGGACTGCTACCCTTACCGCCATTCGCTCCAATCGGTCCCTGCTGGATGATCCGGACCCGGTCTCTCATGTTCAGAAAGCGGCAGGCAATGCGCTACATTCCGGTCTCACCCATGCACACAAGGCCTATGCCGACATGTTCGCGGCTCAAATCGCGCGGATCGGCAACAACGCGGCGTGGCGGAAAATCCCGGAAGAAAAACGCCGTTCATTGCTCTCCAGTGCCGGGGCATTTGAGCGAACCGCTCCCGCTGCAGATTCCGACCAACAACTCCTTTCTGCTCTTCAGTCTTGTTCCCTGGTGAACTGGCAGTCACAAACGGATGCCCTGGCCGCCCAGTTTGACAAGGCCCTTGCGACAGCCATTATCGAAGCAGAACCCAAGGCTCGGCGCATCGCGCTTGCAGGCGCTACGATTCACAATCAGGGGGAACTCGATGAATGGCTAAACAAATCCAGAAATGCCATCGTAGTGGCACTCGAAGACGGTCCGGTAATACTCTAAGGAGCTTTTAATATGCCCGTATCCCTTTCCAAAGAGCATCGAAGACTTCTTGAAAAGACCACCGCCGCCGCCCGCGTCCTGGCGGAGTCGGCCTGCAGGGCCGCGCTGGAAAACCTGGCGGTTCATGAGAAGACCTTCCGTTCCCACATGAGCGACCCGCAGAAAAAGCTTCGCAACAGCCTTCGCGCCCGTGGTCGTGCCCTCGGGGATCAGCGTGATGATCGATCCGGCCTTCAGGACATCTATCACCTGACCGAACTGGCTGCATACGAACACTGGCATCGGTTGCTGTTCACCCGGTTCCTTACGGAGAACAACCTCCTCATTACCGACAAGGCCAACGGCAACGTCCCCGTAACGCTGGAGGAATGCGAAGAACTCGCTCCGGAACTGGGCGTCAGCGACGGCCTGGACCTTGCCTGCCGATTCGCCGGCCGCACGCTTCCCGGCGTCTTCCGGAGCGGAGACCCGGTACTGGATCTCCCCATCGCTCTCAATGATCAGGTGGAGTTGCGCAAACTCCTGTCAGTTCTTCCGTCGGAAACGTTCCGCGCTGACGACGCCCTTGGTTGGACCTACCAGTTTTGGCAGGCCCAGCGCAAAAACGAGGTCAACAAGTCCGGCAAAAAGATCGGCGCCAACGAAATTGCACCTGTCACTCAGCTCTTCACCGAGGATTACATGGTGGAGTTCCTCCTCCACAACACCATCGGCGCATGGTGGGCGGGTAAGATGGGACCGATCCAGGCGGATACCGAAGAAGAAGCGCGCGCCAAGGTTGCACTACCCGCTCGGGATGGCGTTCCGGGGATCTCGTGGACCTATTTGCGCCTTGTGCAGGACGAAAACACCAAAACCTGGCGCCCCGCTGCAGGCACCTTCGAAGGCTGGCCGAAATTCGCACGCCTGATCCGTCTTCTCGACCCCTGCATGGGGAGCGGCCATTTCCTGGTATTTGCCCTTCCCATTCTCGTCCGGCTTCGCATGGAAGAAGAAAACCTCACCCCCCAAGCCGCCGTAATCGCGGCCCTCAAAGACAACATCCACGGCTTGGAAATCGACGAACGATGCACTCAGATCGCCGCCTTCAACGTGGCCCTGACCGCCTGGAAACTCGCCGGTTATCAAGCTCTGCCCAGTCTCAATCTGGCTTGTTCGGGTTTTGCTCCCGGCAGAACGGAAGACGATTGGGTGGCAATTGCCGGAGACAACGACCGTCTCCAGCGTGGGATGGTCCGCCTTTACAGTCTCTTTAAAAACGCCCCTGTTCTCGGGAGCCTCATCAACCCCCGAGCTCAGGGTAGGAGTCTCATTGAAGCTGAGTTCAAGGAACTGTCCCCGCTACTCACTGCTGCCATTGCTTCAAGCGACAATGAAAATAGAAAATTTGAGAATGACACCGTAGAGCTATCGGCCATCGCCCAAGGCCTTGCAAAGGCGGCGGAAATTCTCGCTTGCGAGTTCATTCTCGTCGCGACCAATGTGCCCTACCTTGGGGATAGAAAGCAGGCTAAGGAGTTGAAGGAGTTTTGTCAGCGGGTATACCGAGATTCGAAGGCGGACCTATCCACCGTTTTTGTTGAGCGATCCACTGCACTATTGGCTCAGCATGGCTGTTTTGCAGGTGTAACGCCGCAAAGCTGGCTTTTCCAGAGCAGTTACTCTAACTTTCGGAAGAATTTGCTGAAGACTCAAAGCTGGAATTTTGTTATTTGGCTTGGTGAGCACGGATTTGAAAGCTCACAGGCAGCGGGAGCATTCACAGCACTGATTGTATTTGAAGCGCGAAGACCGAAGCAAAATGAATCTTTCGCAGCTTTCAATCTCGGGAATGAAAATACTCCGAACGATAAAGCCACAGCTCTTGCAACATCAAATCCGCGAGTTTTGGATCAAATGACTCAGATTATGAATCCAGAATCACGCGTCCTTTTTGAAACGCTCGGAGCAGGGCGTCTCTTGGAGAAATACGCAGAAGCGCCACAGGGGATTATCACTGGTGACATGGATAAGTGGCAGCGTTGCTTTTGGGAGGTATACTCTGTTGGAACACGGTGGCAACCCTTCCTTAGTGCTACAACTGATGCCGAAATATTTTCTGGGCGCGAGGGAGTTATCGATTGGTCTACCAATGGCGATGGTATGATTCGTCCAAGGCCGGGCAACCGTGCGGTTAGTAGGCAAGGTGTAGCCATCAATCAAATGCGCAACCTGTTGTCCACAATTTATTGCGGCGAACTCTACGATGGGAATGTAGCGCCGATTGTCACAATGCAGGCTGACCATACCGTAGCCCTTTGGGCTTATTGTTCCTCGGAATCATTCATTGCTGACCTCAGAGGCCTCGACAAAAAAGTCAATGTTACAAATGGAACAATATTGAAAGTCCCCTTCAACCTCGCCCACTGGCAAAAAATCGCCGCCGCAGGCCTCAAGGGGGGCAAATCCAAGACACTGGAAGACTGGCTGCGCGACGAGTTCTTTGCGCAACACGCCAAACTTTTCCATGACCGCCCCTTTATCTGGCACCTTTGGGACGGGCGGGCCGATGGCTTCCACGCCCTGGTCAACTACCACAAACTGGACCACGCCATGCTGCAAAAACTCACCTACAGCTACCTGGGCAACTGGATTCAGCAGCAGTCCGAAGATGCCAAAGCCGACAAACCCGGTGCCGCCGATCGCCTGGGCGTCGCTCAAACGCTCCAGTCCAGACTTGCCGCCATCCTTGAAGGGGAGGCCCCCCTCGACATCTTCGTTCGCTGGAAACCCCTCAAAGACCAGGCCCAGGGCTGGCATCCCGACTTGAACGACGGCATCCGCCAGAACATCCGCCCCTTCCTCATGGCAGGCGATGTGGGCAAAAAGGGAGCGGGCCTTTTTCGCGCGATCCCCCTCAAACTCAAAGACAAAGATCGTGGCAAAGAACCCCACCGACCTATAGAGGAATATCCCTGGTTCTGGTGCGAAGAGGAACCCGGCACCGACCCCATGGGCGGAGAGGAGTTCGCCGGTGCCCGGTGGAACAACGTGCACCTCACCCTCGCCGGCAAAAAAGAGGCAATATCTTGAAAAAAGGCTTAACATGGATGCACAAAATGGACAGGATTTGTTTTTATCCCGTTTATCCTGTATATCCACGTTTAACAACGACTGTGAGGAGGTGATTGGATTGAGAGCTTCTGAGGAATTGCAACTAAAGGAGAACGAAAAGGCGGCCATCAGAGAAGCGACGCGAATTCTTAAAACACAGTTCCCTGTCAAAGAACTCATCCTTTTTGGTTCAAAGGCGAGAGGCGACAGCGACCAGGAATCGGATATTGATTTACTCCTGTTGACCGAAAAGCCGCTTCATTGGAAGGAACGACATGCAATCGTCGATGCTCTTTTTGAGGTGGAGATGAAACATGATGTGGTGATCAGCATCATCGTCAATACGCTTCATGACTGGAATGAGGGGATCTGTACCGCCCTCCCGATTTACGAAGAAATTACCAGGGAGGGGGTGGCGATGCGATGACAGCGAACGTCTCCGGCCAGGCAGATCACAAATCCATCCTTGTAGCTTACTGGATGGAAAAGGCCCATGAATCGCTGGCGGCCGGACGAAGTGAATATAAATCAGGGAGACTTACGACCGCCGTTAGAAATCTCTACTATGCCTCTTTCTACGCGCTTACCGCCTTGTTATTGAAGGAAGACCGATCTTTCAAGAAGCATACCGGGGTAAAGGCCGCTTTGCACAAGGATCTTATCAGAGAAGGGATAGTGGAACCTGAGTGGGGCAAGTTTTACAGCAGGATCTTCGACAGTCGACATGAAGGTGATTATCAGCCTCTGCGGATATTTCAGGCAGAGGAGGTCAATTCCTACCTTGAACAGTGCGCCGGTTTTATCGCACGGATGGAAACCCTTCTGGGAAGAGAGCATTAAACTGAAGGACAGCGTGTTATGACCATCATTGCATCCATGCTCCAATCGATTCGGAAAGCGGCTTCGTACAACCGGCACGAACTGGCTCCTCCACGGGTCATTCTGTGGCCTGACGAGGAACGCCTGTGGATCGAATGCCTGGATCTGCTGCGGGCGAACCATCCCGTATTGTGGTCACTGGGAGACTATGATCCCGACAAAGCGACAGGTCCGGCTGCCTGGCTACGATACCAGTTAGAAATCCGAAGCGGAGACCATGTGCCGGTGATATACCTGCCGGGTATCGGGCGGTCTGCTTTCCGCAGTGCGGAACAGTGCCCGAATGGGGCCAGGCATTTGTTTGCACTGCAATTCCAGGGGCAGTTCTGGACCCAGAAAAATGGAAAGAGCTGGACACCATTTGCGTTTTTATCCAGTCCAACGGGTGGTCTGGGTCTGGATGTGGCCGGCGATCAGGACACGAAGAAAGCGATTCAGGAGAGCTTGCCGAAGTTGCTGGAAGCGGGGGACTTCCGGGCTGTCGTCACAAAGGACCCTGTGCGGACGCTTTTACGCTGGATGGGCGATCCAGTCAAAACAAAAATGGAACTGGAGAAATCAGGATCGGAGTGGATCAGTTTCTGTGCCGTCTGCCGAAGTACATACGGCTTCAATCCGGAGAAAGATGGTGCGATCACGGCTGCCGAAAAGTTGAGCAGCGCCAAGGCTTCGTGGCAATTGGCCTGGGGACGTTACAAGGAAGCGCCACGCTCCTATCCAGGGGTGAAAGATCTGCTGGAATCCCTACCGCCGGAACAGATGAGCATTTTCGAAGCGCCCGGCGAATACAAACGGAGCGAATATAAGCCGAGTTTCAATCGGCAGGAGGAGGAGCGCCTGGAGAAGGCCCTCGGCGCCCTGTCGTCGGCATCTCCAAAGGATGCCCTCGCGAATATCCGAAGCCTTGCCGCTGAGCATGTCCCACGCGCCAACTGGGTCTGGGCAACCCTGGGGGAATCACAGTTGGCGACAGCCATCGGCCATCTGCAAGAGCTTGCGGAAATCATAGAGACGTCGGGAAATCCTTCCACCTGGGAAGGGTTGGCTGATTACTATTCCACACTTGGCTGGAAAGCAGACAGCAGCGTTTTGAGAACCCTGAATGCGGCACGGTCCACTGCCGCCGCCAAGGCAGTAACGATTGCGATTCGGGCAATTTATCTCCCGTGGCTTGAGAAATTTTCTACACTCACCCAGGCGTTGGCAGGTACTTATCCCGTCAGAGAGCCACAAACGTGCCGTACCCTGCCGGCAGAGGAAGATACGGTCTATCTTTTTGCCGATGGTCTGCGCCTGGATCTGGCGCGAATGCTTGAGGAAACACTCGTCTCATCGGATTTAGAGGTGAGATTCGAACATACGTGGTCCGCACTGCCGACCGTTACGGCGACCGCGAAACCTGCCTGGACGCCTTTGGCCGAAAAACTGGGAGGCCCACTGGAAGGGGCTGGATTTCAGCCGAGAGAACAAGGCAACGGTAAAAAGCTTGTTCACGCGCGCTTTAAGGAACTTGTGACAGAGCTGGGGATCATCTTTTTGGAATCGGACGAGATGGGATCAGCAACTGGTTGCGCGTGGACTGAGTCCGGTTCCCTCGATACCTATGGCCATGATCAGGGTGCGAAGTTGGCCTGGAGGGTGGAAGAAGAGCTTTGTGCTCTGCAACAACGGGTTGGCGATTTACTTCAGGCAGGATGGGTGAAAGTCAAAATTATCACGGATCACGGTTGGCTTCTTCTCCCCGGCGGGTTGCCCAAAACTGAATTACACAAGCATCTCACCGAGTCCCGGTGGGGCCGTTGCGCCATCCCAGGTTCAGGCGCCCTCCACGGCTATCCCATGACGTCCTGGTTCTGGGATGCGGCCGAAGCCGTTGTCCTGGCGCCCGGTGTATCGTGTTTTATCGCCGGAAAGGAATATTGCCACGGAGGTCTCACATTGCAAGAGGCCCTGATTCCGTGCCTGACCGTATCTACCAGGCAAACCGGGGGGGGCAGGGCCGTTGTTCTAAAAGAGATGAAATGGTCGGGGATGTGGCTCAAAGTGGTGCTGGAGGGTGCAGAGGGTCTCATCGTCGATATTCGCAGCAAAGTCGCGGATGCAGCCACCAGCTTCACAACGAGCCCCGCTACGGGGGCGGCCGATGGCCAAAAGACCAGCCTTCTGGTGGAAGACGACGAAACGCTTGGAACGGCGGCCTTCCTTGTTGTTGAGGATGAAAACAGCCAGCCGATTTTTAAACAATCCATAATCATTGGAGAAAACTGATATGCAACTCGACGCACTGGACGAAATTGCCGCCGGAGCATTCGATGGATACCTCGTTCGTAAAGACCTGGTGCGCCAGTTCAAGGGACAATACCCGGTGCCCACCTATGTGGCTGAGTTTCTTTTGGGCCGGTACTGTGCCAGCGTAGAGGAGGATGAAATCCAGGAAGGACTCGCCATCGTTCAACGGCAATTGGCCAGCCGGACGGTCCGGGCAGGCGAGGAAGAACTGTTTAAGGCGCGAGCCAAAGAGCAGGGTCGTGTAAAACTGATTGATCTCATCAAGGCCCGGCTGGATGCTAAAAACGATTGTTTTCTGGCCGAACTCCCCAGCGTGCGGCTCAATGATGTTCGTATCGCGGATGAGTTGGTCCATACTCACGACAGGATGCTGACAGGGGGTTTTTATGCGGAGGTGGATCTCACCTACGACCCCACCATCGCTGAAGAAAGAAACGGGCGGCCCTTCGGCATTGAGTCCCTGCGCGAGATCCAGCTCTCCAAGCGAGACGTGTTGGAAACCCTGTGCCGGGGAAGATCGTTTTTTACGTTCAAGGAATGGAAAGATTTACTCCTTCGGAGTGTGGGACTGGAACCGTCGACCCTTGGAGAGCGAACGTGCGACGTCATGCTCATTCGCATGGTCCCATTCGTAGAAAACAATTACAATGCGGTGGAACTTGGTCCCCGCGGCACAGGTAAAAGTCATCTGTACCAGCAGGTCTCACCTTATGCCCATCTTGTCTCGGGCGGCAAGGCCACCGTGGCAAAGATGTTCGTCAACAACTCTAACGGTCAACGCGGCCTCGTCTGCCAATACGATGTGGTTTGCTTCGATGAAGTCTCGGGCATCTCCTTCGATCAGAAGGACGGCGTGAACATCATGAAAGGCTATATGGAGTCGGGAGAATTCAGCAGAGGTCAGGAGAGCATTCGCGGCTTTGGTGGTATCGTCATGGTCGGCAACTTCGAAGTGGATGTGGAACATCAGCAGCGCATTGGTCACCTGTTGGGGCCGCTCCCGCCTGAGATGCGCGACGACACGGCCTTTATGGACCGCATCCATGCCTATATTCCCGGCTGGAACGTACCGAAGGTCAGTCGCGACCTGTTGACCGAGCATTTTGGCCTGGTCAGCGATTTCCTTTCATCTTGCTGGAACCATCTGCGCTCGCAAAGCCGGGTCAATCATCTCCAGGGTCGTATTCAATTCGGTGGCGCCTTGAGCGGGCGCGACACAACCGCCACACAAAAAACGATCAGTGGACTTCTAAAACTTATGTTTCCAGATCCCGAAGCCGAAATCCCCGACGAGGCCATCGAGTGGTCTACCAGACTCGCTCTGGAGTGTCGCCGCCGAGTGAAGGAACAACAAAAGCGCATCGGGGCTGCCGAATTCCGAAACACCCATTTCAGCTTCACGATGATCCCGGATGGGATGGAGCAATTTGTCTCCACCCCTGAACTTCATAGCGAAAACAGCATCGGAACGGACCCGCTCCCGGCCGGCCAGATATGGGCTTTGTCCCCAGGTGGCCCGGATGAAAATCCCGGACTGTTTCGCATCGAGGTAACGGAAGGACCTGGTAGCGGAGTGAAGATTCTCAACCAGAGCCCTCCGGGGCTACTCAAGGAAAGCGTGCGCTGCGCCGAACAAAATCTCTATGCCCGATCAAAGGAGCTGGTGGGTGATCGTGATCCGCGTGCCCATGAGTTCACTATTCAGTTTCGCGCTTTTGATGCCTGCAAGAGCGCCGCTGCCACAGGAATACCCATTCTGTTAGCCATGAGTTCAGCCCTTGTTGAGATGAGCCTGGAAGGTGGACTGGTCATCGTCGGCGGACTCAATTTAGGAGGTTCCATCGAGCCCATTTATAACGCCGTCAGCATCGTCGAACTGGCTGCCGACAAAGGCGCTCAGAAAATCCTCATCCCTGTCTCTGCGCGCAAGCAGCTTTTCGAATTGCCCGACGACCTGGCCACTAAAGTCATTGTCGTTTATTATGCGGATGCAAAAGATGCTCTGCTCAAGGCACTCAGTGAGTAATAAATGAATCGGAAGTAGCAGAGAATTACCAATTTGTAGATTGAAAAACCACTATGCCGATGATAACAAGAATGATATAAACAAAAAGCGTTGCTAAGAGAGAATCTGATTTGAATTTGAAGGCTGAACCGCTTGATCTCTTTGGAACTGGAATAATTCCGAATTTGAGTTTGAATGAAGTGATCTCATCCAGCACAAGATGAACCAGGCACCCCAGTAAAACTGCGAGACCGGCTATTACAGCGACCTGAGTGCCAGAGGGTTTGAAGAGGATATAGGCAACCCCGCTGCAAACAAAAACAAAAGGGATGCTGTGCATCATGCCTCGGTGAACAGTCACCCGTTTGATAATGGCACAGACAACGTAGTTTATAAAAAGATACGATGCGGTGAAATAGCAAATCAGGAATTCAGGGGAATCTCCACCGATTTGAACGGCTTTGACAAACAGCAGGCTGGGGATCAAAACAGAAATCAGGTGAAACAGGAAAGTCAGCGGTTTACCCGTGTCGCTGTCAAGATCGGGAAGCAACCCCCCCACGGAACCGACCACAAAAACCGCTCCCGCCTGCAAAATCGTCAAACCCGCCATAAAGTGTCCGATCGCTGACGCTCCGGCTCCGGCTGCGATTCCCCCCATCAAATGTACTTTGAAATCAGCCATAGTGTAGCAGGTATAGAAATTCGCGAGTTTCTCCCAATCATGAAAATCTCATTAATTTCAAATTTTCCACGCTTATTCCTTCGGTTGCTTCAATTTCCATGCTGCAAAAACCAGGAAGGTGACCAATATTACAGTAAAATACCATGGAAACCATTGGATCGATTGAATGAATACCGTATTCTCAAGGGCCTGACCCGCGAGCTGTGTATCCGTCTCAGAAGCGTTTGAGCGAAGCATGCTCAAAAGTATCGAATAGAAAAGACAAATAGACCCGTATGCCAGGTTGAAAGACATTCCCTTGAAGCTCAATACGGTGGCTCTCTGGGAGGAATCCGTAATCCGGTTGAGGTAGTGGCTCACGAAAAAACCGGTGAAATACATGACGCTGGAGAGAAGGATCATAGGAATAATGCCAAAGACAGGTAGAAAAAAAGTAAGCCCCCAGAACCCTGTTAAGGCGACCATTGCCATGAAGCCCGTGTTAAATGCGGGGGAATGTTTTTCAGCAAGCTTCATGGCGAGGCGCGGAATAAAAAGGCCCAGAAGGGCCATCCCGGATCCGATCAAACCAAATACCGATTCCGGCAGATCGATCAGCCTGTAATACTGGCTGTTGAGCGTGATCATCATCCGGATGATATGATCAAAAACCATGCCCGTGGCGATAATGACCAGGGCAAAGGGTGTTTTCAATATCCAATTCCCGGCATCCATGGTCAGTTTCATGGCGGTTATAAGAGAGTCGCCGCCTTTTCTCCCGAGCAGCGCTTCCCCGTCATTGTGAGGTTCGATTCTTTTCATGGCCAGGGTAATGAACAGGGTCAGAATAGCTGTGGCAAGGGTCAGATAGAGGGGGAATCTCAGGGTTATGTCCTGGTTCAGGGAAATGTTCAGGCCAAACCAGGCCGCCACACGTCCCAACAGCCCGGGGTCATACACGGCTGCCCCTAAGCTCATTGCCACAACGAACCCCATGGAGCGAAACCCCATCTGCTTGACCAGAACCTTGCCCCAGTCATCCGGGTTGCCTTCCTTTTTGAGTGAGTCGTAGGCCAGGGCTTCATCGGCGCCGCTGGCGGCTGCTTCGGCGCTGCCGCTCAACACCCGGTTTGCAAGAAAGATGTAAAAGAGCAACTGGGGATTTCCCAAAGGGGCAAAGCATAGAAGGGACATCTCCAGGACCATGCAAACACCGGCAAACACCAGTAGGTTTTTTCTGCCGATGGTGTCCGCCAGTGCGCCGGAAGGAATCTCCAGGAGGACAATGGTCAGAGCCCACACCAGATTGAGCAGTGCAAACTGTTCCAGTGTCAGGCCAAAGTCCAGGAAAAGGATGGTGAAGACGGGATAGTAAAACCGGGAATTAAAGAACACCCGAAAAGCGATGAACAGCCGGATATTCCGTATTTTAAAGGGTGAAGCTTTACCGGTCACGGCTGGCTTACGTCTCTTTTTTTCCAGATTTCATTATCAACGGTGTTATCGTATAAAATTGGTGGTAATTTTAGCGGCCCGAGCCGGCGCCGGTACTTCCTTTTTACCGACTTCCATCACCTTCATCAACCACGCCATGTTGCTGCCGAGCACCTCCATGATCTGCTTGCCCTCGCCGTCCTGTTCCATCTCACCGGGGTTCATGCCATGGGCCACATTCCAGTAGTTGGCATTGGGCATGATCATTTCGGAATAATTAATGTAGTGATTCAAGGTGTCAATGGCGGGAATGCCGCCGGATCGACGTACCGCGGCAACGGACGCACCCACTTTGTGACGAAGCAGACCGTTATTCGCGGAACTCACGAAAAAAGCCCGGTCCAGAAAGGATTTCATGGTGCCGGCAACCCCGGAGAAATGGACCGGTGATCCCAGGAGAATACCATCGGCTGCTTTCATCTTCTGAATCCATTCATTCACCGGATCATCTTCAACAGCGCATCTTTCATTTTGTTTTTTTAAACAGGTATAACAGGCCACACACCCCCGTACTTTTTCTTTCCCCACATGGATCATTTCGGTTTCAATGCCCTGTTTCTCCAACTCACCCAAAACCGTATTCAGGCATCCCGCCGTATTTCCATTTTTCCGTGGACTTCCATTAAATGCAACAACTTTCATAACCTTCCTCCTTAATGTCTTCGTTTAAAATGCAATTGAGTTTACATCACTCGATGTGAAGATAATATGATCAATTGTTTTTGACAACCTCGATTTGTCTCGGGCTTTCCACAACGATCTCCGGCCGGCCTTTGTACATCTTGATTTTTCCTTTCACTCGGACTGTTTTATTGAGATAATATTTGTCTGGTTGGAATGGGAATTTCCGCAGAGCGTTTTCAAAAATGGTCAGGGTCATATACCGGGTGAAATTCCTGTGGAAGTTCAGGAAGCAGGCCTTTCCCGAGTTGTAACTGCGGATGATTGTTCCCTGGACGGTTACCCGTTTTCCAATATATTTTCCAGCCGATTCCCATAAGATAATCCTCCCGGCATTTTTTTCAATCCGTTTTGATTCCAGGAATGCTTCTGCAATTTCCGGCTTGTTGGCCGCATGAATCAGTTCTTCAGAAACAGGATGGTAACCGTTTAACGATAGTGTTACATTCAAAAGTTCGGTATCGAAATTTTGGACCCACTTGAACAATTCTTGTATCTGCACATCAAGGTCCGCCACCGATACGCGTGGTTTGATACGGTTTCCATAAATGATCCCCCACTTTTTGTGGGCCATGCCCATGATGGATATCATATCCGCCGACGGTTCAGGGGATGCTGTTTTCTTATATCCGATTTTTAGCAGCTGTCTCCGGAGGTCCCCTGGCGCAAGTTCATGGGCTGTCTCATAGAGCGGTACCAGGTTCAGGCTGATTTCATCCTTGTGAAACATTGTTGAAGACCAGTTTCCAATCCAAAGCCTGTAATCGCCGGAAGAAACTTTTTCCAATTGGAGTAGGAGGTGCCTCTGTCTGAGTATCCACAGCACTTCACGCATTCCCCGATCCTTCCAGAGACCCACCTCTCCCTGCCGCGCTTTTTGTTCCCAGGCCAGGAAATGAACCTTCTTTTCTTCATCAAATGGATACTTGGTGTAGGCTGCTGCATAACCCTTCATCAGGAGCTGTTTTTGAACGAATGTGCCATCCTCCAGGTAGAGGTATGCCAATATACGGCCATAATTGCCCCGCTTGTCTTCATCAAAACCATCATATTCCAGGCGGATGGATTTTCCCAGACAGAGCTTTTTTATAAAGGCGCTTGCCTCTTTTGACATGAACTGAACAGGTAGTTCGGGGTGATTTTTCTCCGGGGTGTCCACGCCGATGAATCGGACCGTTCCCAGTTCTTCCAGGGTGAGGGTATCCCCGTCGGCGACAGCGATGCATTTGTGGTAACGGCGGTCGAGGTTGAGGCTTTTCAGCAGTTGGTCCGTAACCGGTTTCGGGCGGTTATCAGATGAAACAGCAAAATCAGGGGTTGCTAATAAGAGTGTTAGGAGGATAAACAGAAGGGGGGGAAATCGGTTTAACGGAGTCTTGATCATTATATAAATTCTCGGATAAATGGCATTTTCATAACCCCTTGTAATCTCCGTAACAGCCTGTCATAGAGGGAGAGGCAGATTTATGGTTTCGGTGCCGTTCCCTGGCCCGATCAACGTTGGTGGTGGCATAGCAATAGACACATTCGAACCGGCAGGTATCGTACATGCCAATATCCCGACTGGCCACACAGCCACAGGCGGACCGTTGGGACGGGTCTTTCCGGTGTGTTACATCAACGCTGAAAACTTTCCGGATCAGATCGCCATCAACGCATTTTCCGGGCCTAATCTCATGTAATGGAAGGTCCTGTCTTTCGGCACATGTTTGGATTTCCATGCCATTGGCCCTGGCGGAAACAGAAAGGCTTTTCATGAGGTTGTTCAATTCTGTTCTCGTCGGTTCGGCGATTTGAATGCATCTGTTTTCCAGAAGGCGAAGCCGTTTTGCCACCTTCCGGTAGATATCCACCATGCTGATCACGGAACGGGTGGTGTATCCTTTCAATTCTTCTGAAATGCGGTGATAGGTCTCTTGATGGAAATTTGTATCCGTGATTGCGCTGAATACGATGGGATCGTATCGCCAGATCACTTTTTCTTTGCCGATGCGATGGGATAATTCTCGAAATGTGTCCAAGGATCTTTTATGGGATGGCGATTTCGGATCGAGCACTCTGGGGTTGTTCATGAGGGTGTAGAGGAAGTAATAGCGGTATCCCCGTTGGTTCAGCTCATTTAGAAAGGGCAACAAAGGACGTGCATACCGGGTCCAGAAGACAATGACGTCCACGTCTTCGGGTTTCAGCGAGATGCGCGAAATCTGGTTTGGGTTGAAGGGGTTGGGGACCGTGCAGTAGCCCTCGCGAATCCTGTTCATGAACCACTCGGCATAAAAAGCGGGAATGTCGGTCCGTCTGCTGGCGCTGATGATCATTGGTCGAGTTCACATGTCGCGAATAACCTTTAGCATGTCAGCAGTGGAGATGATGCCGACGGGTTTTTTTTCATGGGTGACAACCACGCGATGTATACGATTTTTGATCATGGTGTGCGCAACTTGTTGCACGGTGTCTCTTTCCCCGACCTCCAGAATCGTGGGCGTCATGATATCCTTCACCGTCACCAGGGATTCATCTCCCAAATGGAGTGAATCAAGGTCCTGGTGTGAAAATCGGTTTTCAACCGTGTGGAAATAGAAATCATGCCGGCTGTTGAATTGTAGGCCCTTTTCCAGCAGGGTTTCATGGCGGATAATATCAGTGATGGATACGACGCCGATCAATTTTCCATTCCTGGATGTAACCGGTGCGCCCGATATGGACTTCTGAAACAGAAATTCGGCCAACCCCTGAAGCGATAATTCACTGTTTACGGTCAGAATTTCCCGGTTCATGATGTCTTTTGCAGTCAGTTTTTTCATCGCTTGACCTCCCGGTTGTTATCAAGGTTTTTGAGGGCCTCGGCAAAAAATAACTGCACAATCTAGCTTGTCCTTTGGCTCGTCTACTGCGTTGCATCCATCGGCACATATCCACAAATATGCACTGGTGGATGCGCCTTGAATACGAACCAAAATACGGCGCAATCTTGCACATTTATTTTTTGCCGAGGCCCTAGGTCGAAACGGGCCCTGTATTGTTTGGGAAGTTCCATGAAACGCTGAAACGGAAACAAAGTCAACAAAAAATCTTCTGAAAGTTCGTTATGAGATGTCCCCGAAAATGGTGTGACAATTTTTCTACAGCCGATAAGCGGTGGGTTTTTCTTCCATATCGATGTCAATCCCGATGCAATCACCGGTTTTGAACCCCAGGTTCTGAAACCTCCGGACCACCGATTCGTCCCTGTTCCGATGCCAGTATACGGACCAGACCGGGTTGCGCACCGTGGCGATCCCGTAGGCATCGTGGCTACCGAGGTTGACGCGAATGTCGTCCCTGGCGATCAGAGTATCCGCCTCCGAGAGGAAGTAATCTTTTTTATACAAGTTGTTGTAAAGTGCCTTCCTGAAGGGTGCTTGTAGATCCGGCATCTCGTCCAGATAATGGTTGGCGATCTGGTACAGGTCGTCCTGGGATTCAATGGAAAGGCCCAGGATGGCAAACCGTTCATGCCTCAGGGCAAAGTTCTCAAATTCCTCCTCTTGGGCGGCAATAATTTCCAGGACGTCCTTCATGTGGGGTTTGGCGTTCTTGTCCCCCATGGCAACGTTTTCGCATTGATCAATGATGCCCATATAAAACGCCGTGTTATCCATTACGAAGATGGGTCGTTCACGGTAATTCCGTCTCTTGCGAATTCTTCTAATTCCATCGAGTACTACGGATCTTTCACTTTCCTTTTCATCCAGTGTTTCAATGTGAGAAATGTCCTTGGCCTGCACCACATGGATTTCACCATCTCCGGAAATAATATATTCAATCTCGCATTTGAAACCGAGGTGATCCTGGATGTCATTGGATATGTCCAGGAGGCCCGTATCGTGAGGCGTTTTTGTGATAAAAGGCCCACTTTCCACCTTGTGTGAACGGTTTCGGCAGTAACCGAACTCCCAGCTGTTTCCCAGCATCTTTGCCATGACCCCATTTCCGTTAATAAAGGGCATCACAATGACGCCCATATCTTCCAAGTCCGGTTCCGGTGCGTGGTTGAATTTCTGCTGCCTTAATATGGAAAGCCTGCTGACCGTCTTTGCCAGCTTGGTCATGCGGTTTCTGGCATATTGAATACCGGCGATGTCCGCATAAGTCTCGAGGGAATCGAAGGTCCCGGGTTTAAAAGCTTCTTCCAGAGGATGGGCGCTTCGTGCGATCACTTTGAAACTTTCCTGATGGTGGCTGAGAAACGCTTCAAGATTTTCAAAGTTTTTGTTCTTGAAATCTTTCGCGGGAATATAGATAAAATCAGGAACGTTAAACTTGCCTTTTTTCAGTTTTTCAAGGTGTAATGCCTTTTCAGGGATCATAAAGCCCATAGGTTTTTTCTCCTTTCCAGATACCAGGATTTCATTTGAGCCTGATGCCTTTCTGAAATTCACCCTGCCGGATCTGGTATGATACGTTCAAAAACAATTATTTTCATGGTATAGCGATCTTTTTCCGGCCAAAATCAGGCACATGGAGGGCTGAAAATCGATGATTTGGAGGCTACTTGCGCCAGTATTCGGGCACCAGCAGAACAATCACCGTATAAATCTCCAGACGCCCCAGAAGCATACAGGAAATGAGCACCCATTTGCCTGCCGTGGGAATTTCCAGGTAATTTCTGATGGGGCCGACGATCCCGAAACCGGGCCCGATGTTGCCGATGGACGCCGCCACAGAGGAAAACGCGGAAACAAGATCGAGCCCGAGCGCCGCCATGAAAAGCGATGCTACTACAAAAAGACCCATGTAAAGAATAAAAAACCCCCATACACTGGAAAGCACTTCCGTGGAAACAGGTTTCCCGCCCAGTTTAACAGTTGTGACCGCGTGGGGATGAATAATATTGAAGACCTGCTGGTAACTGTGCTTCGCCATTAAAATGAGCCGGACGATTTTAATGCCGCCCCCGGTAGAACCTGCCATGGCCCCGAAAAACATGCAGGTCAGAAGAATCGCTTGGGAAAAATCCGGCCATTTTTCATAATCGGCGGACACAAAACCCGTTGTGGTGATGATGGAGCTTACCTGAAATACGGCAAAACGGAAAGCCTCTGAAAGAGATTTATACACAACCCCGTAAAGGTCCAGGGTTATCAGGAGAATGAACACCCCCACGATGATCAGGAAAACTCGGCATTCCGAATCCTTGCCGAATATTTTGAGATCCCCTTTGAGCAATCGGTAGTGGAGGGAGAAGTTGATCCCCGCCAGCAGCATGAAAATGGCGATGACAAAATCAAAATAGGCGTTGTTGTATTGGGCGATGCTGACATTCTGGGTTGAAAAGCCCCCCGTGGGCATGGTGCAGAAGGCATGGCATACGGAATCAAAGAAACTCATCCCCCCCGCAAAGAGCAGAATTATCTGAAGCAGGGTAATCAACACGTAAATCTTCCAGAGGACCCTGGCGGTTTCAGAGATCCTGGGCTTGAGCTTGTCGACCACAGGGCTTGGAATTTCGGCCTTATAAAGCTGCATGCCGCCAATGCCAAGAAAGGGGAGGGTGGCAATGGACAGAACAATGATGCCCATGCCCCCCAGCCACTGGGTCAGGCTTCTCCAAAGGAGAATCCCTTCGGGAAGGGATTCGATCTCCGTGATGATGCTGGCCCCTGTGGTGGTGAATCCCGAAACCGATTCAAAATAAGCGTTGGTAAAGTCAGGAATGGCACCGGAAAAAAGATACGGCAAAGCGCCTACCAGCCCGGCCATTATCCATCCCAGCGTAACGATGGCGACCCCGTCGCGGTGGTTGAGCTGTTCGTCTTTTCGCCTTTTTGTGAAAAAAAAGAAAACTCCACCCAGAAGACACGTGGTTAGAAGGGCAAAAGACAACCCTAGGGTGCAGCTATCTCCAAAAAAAAGGGACACCCCCAGGGGGGCTGCCATGGAAAGCCCCAGGAAGAATATCAGTATGCCCGAAAAGCGCAAAATGGTGTTCGGGTGCATCAGAAATATTCCAGCTTTACGGTGAGCAGCTTTTCCAGTTTGGGGAGCACTTGAAGAAGGGCGAATATGATCAACCGGTCACCTGGTCTGATCACGGTGTCGCCCCGGGGAATGATGATCTCGTCTTTCCGGAAAATGGCGCCGACGATGACCCCTTTGGGTATTTTGACCTTGTGAAGGGGTTTGTTGACAATGTCCGACGTCTCCAGGGCTTCGGCCTCAATGGCTTCGGCGTGTTCACCTTTTAACGGCGCCACCGACAGAATCTTACCCGGCCGGATATAGTGCAGAATAGCGCGAACCGCAGCCAGTCTCGGGCTGACCACCGATTGGATGCCGATGGCGCTCATGAGGGGCAGGTAACTTAATTTGCTGACACGGGTGATGGCTTGCTGGGCTCCCATCTCCTTGGCCAGAAGGCTTATGAGGATATTGCTTTCTTCATCTCCGGTAATGGCCACCAAGAAGTCTGCACTTCCGATGTTTTCCTCTTCCATAAGTTCTTTGCTGGTGCCGTCGCCATTGATGACAATTACATGGTCAAGACCGGCTGAAAGTTGTGCGCAAATAGCCTCGTCTTTTTCGATAATCTTGGTGCTGATCCTTGCCCGGTCCATTTTCCTGGCCAAGGCCTGGCCTGTCTGTCCCGCGCCAATGATGATGACCCGTTTCAGACTTTTTTCCCTGATCCCGAATAATCCCAGGGCTTGATCCAGATCTCGGTTTCTCGCAACCAGATAAACCAGGTCTCCCGCCAGGATGCTGTCATTTCCGTGGGGGATAATCACCTTCTTGTTTCGCACAATGGCCCCCACCAGGATTTCCCCTTCCGCTTTTGTTAATGAAAGGAGTTTTCGGCCGGCAAAGGGGGAGTTTTGATTCACCAAGACACCGATGAGCTTGACTTTTCCTCCCACAAAATCGATGACTTCGGAGGCACCGGGGATTTCCATCAACTGCTGAATGCTGCGAACCATTTCAGCCTGGGGGTTGATCACATGATCAATGCCCAGATGATCCTTATCCAGCAGTGGCAGTTCCCTGATATACTCTTCATTCCTGAGCCTGGCCACTTTGATCAGGGAGGGGCTCAGGTTTTTGGCGATCAGGCAGGAGATCAGATTGACCTCGTCGCTGTCGGTGGTTGCCAGCAGCATGTCCGCATCAATGATTCCCGCATCCTTGAGAATTTGAGGACTGGTGCCGGAGCCCAGAATGGCCTGCACATCCAGGTGGTCATCCACCCGCCTGATCTGCTCCGGGTTCTGGTCAATCAGAACCACATCCTGGCTTTCTTCCGAAAGTCGCTGGGCGATATGGAACCCCACTTCACCGGCACCCACAATGATGACCTTCACTGAGGCATCCTCCCACCATTTTTCCAAAGGCCGGATTCGTTTGAGATTATTCTTTTAAAGCAGGGTGACAACAGCTACCATCCTCTTTCGGCCAGGATATGCCTTACCTTCTCTTCTGCTTTTTTCTGAACCAGAACCATTTTTCGAGCATGGGCCTTTTTAATTTTCTCAGTGAGTACCCTCAGATCCGCCGGTTTTTCAAGGAGATCGGTGGCCCCCAGCTTCATGGCCTCCACGCCTTTTTGTACCGTGGCGTGTCCAGTGAGGAGAATGACCTGCAAGTCCGGATTTTTTTTCTTGAGTTCCTTGAGGGTTTCAAGACCATCCATTTCGGGCATCATGAGATCCAGAATGATGGCGTCAAAGCTCCCTTCCTTAGCCATTTCCAGCGCGTCTTTCGGGGAGGTGGTGGTCGTCACGTTCATATCCCGTGCCTCCATCCGTTCTGCCATGACCTCCAGGAATTCCTTTTCATCATCTACGAGCAATACTTTTTCCATTTTGTTCCCCTTTCTTAATCGCAGTCGTTTAGCTGTTGATCTATATCCTTTGGTAAAATCAGATGGATTTCCCGCGCCTTTACATCCTGGTAAATCGTTGCTCCCAGCATGTGCAAGAGTGCCGCTTCCTTTTCCGTTGGAAATGCAGCCTCCGACAGGTTTGGGAGCCCTTCAAGTCCGGTAAACCTTATTTTCACCGGTCCCGGGCCTGTTTCAAACGTGAGCCCCACGGTTTTTCCGTCTCCTGATACGTCCATGGCGAAATCCAGGATCTGCCAGATGAGATTCTGAAGATGAAAAGGTGATGTGATCACAGTGGGGGGGGCGGACGGCAGTTTTAGCGCCAGAGCGACGCTTCGCATATCCGCCAGCCTTTGGGTCAGCCCCACTGCCAGCGTAAGGGTTTCCCGAATACAGACGCTTTTCCGGAAGTCGTCCACGCTGTGCGCCAGACCGTTCATGTTCGTTGCGATGCCGTCTGCCCGCAGGACCTGGGCGGCAACTCTCCCGGATATGACCTTGATACGTTCAGGGTCGATGGGCATGCCCTTTTCGGCCATCAAGCTGTAGTCTTCCAGGAGGCCCGCGCTCTCATTGATGATGGCCATGACATTTTTGATTTCGTGTGAAATGGATGCCGTCATTTTTCCGAAAAACCGCAGGCCTGTTTCTATTTCAACATCTAATTGACGATTCATAATCGACCCCTTCATGACCCCATAAGCTTCGTCATTTTATCCGTCAGTTCTTCGATGTTTACGGGTTTCAGCAAATAGTAGTCCTCACCGGTTTCCGCGGAACCGGCTGCGTAGTCGTCCTGTGAACCGTGCCCGGTTATGAACATGAATTTCAGACCCGGGCATTTTTCTTTCATCTTTTTGCGCAGATCTATGCCGCTGATGCCCGGAATCTTTACATCCAGAATCGCCAGGTCAAAATTTTCCTGTTCTATGAATTTCATGGCGGCATCACCGGTGGTTGCCCAGCGCGCTTCGATCCCCCTGATGTTCAACCGTTCCGCCAGTGTTTCCACCAGTTCCTGTTCGTCATCCACTAAGAGTATGCGCACGAGTTCTATATCTCCTTTTCTTCAATGGTGAGGGGCAACCCAATGGTGAAAGTTGTTCCTTTGTTCAGCTCGCTGTTGACGTTAATGGTGCCACTCAACTGTTCCACGAGACCGTAGGTAATGGAAAGCCCGAGGCCGGTCCCTCCTTTCCCTGTTTTGGTTGAAAAAAAAGGTTCGAAGACACGCTTTAAGTCTTTTTCCGAAATGCCGCAGCCATCGTCCGAGATGGTCAGCATAACCCTGTCATTACCGGCCATCCTGATATTTATTTGAAGGCGGCCATTATTTTCCATGGCCGCAAAAGCGTTGTTGATGATATTTAAAATAATCTGCTGCAGTTTGCCGGCATCCGTATTGATTTGGGGAATGTCTTCGGCGACCTCGATTGAGATTCCTATGGAACGATATTCCGCTTCCTTGTTCAGAAACCCGAGAACTTCCCGAACCACATCCCCAACATTTACGGATTGAATGCTCACATCCATATGACGGGCAAAACCCAGCAAGCGTTTGGTGATTCTGCCGCACCTGGCCACTGAATTAATGATGGAATCCAGCAGGCCCATGAGCATTTCATTCCCTGTATATTCCTTTTTGAAGAGAAACAGGTCCTTCATCAACCCCGCTTTCTCGTTGATAATGGCCAGGGGATTATTGATTTCGTGGGCCACGCCGGCCGCTAATCTGCCGATTGAAGCCATCTTGTTAGTGTATTCAACCTGATGAAGACTGACAATCAATTTCTGATCCGACTGGAATATTCTGTTGACCAGGTAGGTGGCCCCCCAGAGAATGACGAACAGAATGAAAGCCACACTGATGAGCAGAAATCCGATGAGTTCTCTTCGGGAACTTTCCCAGGATTTCAACAACTCCTCTTTGTGTTTGACCACCATCAGAATGAACGGCGTATTCGTAATATACCGGTAGCCGATCACCAGGGGAACTCCCTTTTTCGTAACCCACTGGAACACCCTTGTTTCGGCCGCAAAATCGGGGATGGGCAACGAAATGCCTTCCAGAATTTCCCCATGGAAAAGGGTTGGCGTTTGCAGCAACCCTTTATGATTGATGATAAACGCATCTCCATGACCGTCTATTTCAAGCTGAGACAGCAGATCGTTGAATTTCGCCGTATCGAGCGTCGCCCTGAGCACCCGAAAAGAACCCTTCTCCGGTAGGGTGTACTTTACCGCAATGATAATATGCGGAATGTGCCGAAAGCCCCTGAACACATCGCTGATGAACTCGCCTCGCTTGACGACCTGCTTGAACCACTCCTGGTCGCTGTAATCTTTCCCTGTCAAATTGTAGGGACCCGCGTATACATCCTGAATTCCCTGATGGTCAATGCAGCCGAGGTCCGTAAAACCGCCGAAGCTCTTTTTCAGATTTTCAAGAACCTGTTTCAGCCGTTCCGGGGTTACATTCAGTTTGAAGTTATGGTCATGGACGATGAAATCAAGGGCTGATTTACGTTCGTCAAGAAAATAGGATAGGGTCCTGCGGGTGTTGGATACAAGCCTTGAGGTCCTTAAGAGGATTTCGGATTCCACTTCATGGCGCGTCGCCCTGTAATCCATGACAGCCATGAATATGAGGGGCGCCAGGACCACCGCGGAGGTCAGAAAAACCGCCGCATACCAGGTGCGCCGAAAATTGAAGTTAGAACTGTAGGGGCCTTGGCTGAAAATGCGGTGATCCCAAAACTCCGGTTTTATCCTGTTTAAGAACTTCATATGCAATGACTCAAGGATTCGTATTATGCCGCGGTTTCAACTTTATTGTTCCTGATTTTTTCATTGGCCCTTTTCAGTGTGTCCGTTAACACTGCGATATCCACCGGTTTATGGAGGTAGGCGAAAGCCCCCAATTCCATGCACATCTTCCGGTCGTCTTCCGATCCGTGGCCCGTAAGGATAATGACCTCGATCTCGGGACGGGTGTTCTTCACGCGTCTCAGCACCTCGATACCGTCGATGCCGGGCATTTTGAGGTCCAGAATCATGACTTCGGGTTCATCGTCGTTAACCATTTTGAGGGCCGATTCCCCATCGTATGCCACGGCGGAACCCATATCGCGCATGAGCAATCTTTCCGAAAGGGTTTGTACAAACTCTCTTTCATCATCCACCAGAAGGACTTTTGAAGGCGCCTGAAAATCAAATTTACGGTAGATGTCGGTCTGATGAAAGTCTTTACCCACCCGTGTGTTTACGGACCGGACCCCTGAGACTCTGGCCGCAATGGATTTCAGTTCATCCTCCAGCCGGCTCAGCATGAGCACATGTTTATTGATGGTAATGGTCACTTCCCCGTCCACGGCATCCACGATGGTATCATGGCCCTCTCTTGCCAGTGCCACGCTCACGGATGCCGCCAACAGAAAGTCCCGCATGGCCTTTTCGGACGTATCCGTGGGCTGGAGCAGGTCTTTTTTAAGATATTCGTCGATAGTGGAAACGGCCTTTTCAACATCCGTTTTGTCCGTGGGGATCACCATGTCGTAGAGTGAGGCATCCCAGGGGTCTTTCGTTGCCAGATGCGAATTCACCCATGCGGCGCAGTCTCCATCCTGTTTATGAAGCAAGGATGTCGCTTCCTTTTCAGACTGGTTCAACGCTTCCATGGCCGCGGCTTTCCTGAATTTCATATCAGCGATCAGACAGACCCTGAGCACATGGGTGACCTTCCTGGGAACCAGTTGACTTGAAAACCCGAAGATGATGACGTTTCCTTCCAGAAGCGTCTCTGCAACCGCCAGTTTCAGGTCGGCGATAGAACGCTCCTTTTCGTGGGTGAAATTGTTGAATACGGACGTTTTGGCGGAAAAGGCGCGTTCTATTTTGCCTGTCGAAACGCCGGAAAGATCGCTCGCTTTTTTGACGATGTCCTTATCCAGGACAATCTCGTAGCCTATCCGCTTTTGAAGTTCCCGAAGGACGGGTTCTTCCCTGCAAAATGTACCGCTGAAAATACCGATAACGGACATGTGTTAACTCCTTTTCTATCATGGTTGACGAAGCGCCCCTTAAGGTTACGAGAGATGGCACGCGGTTAACAACGGGCAGACCTCTTCTTTACCGTCTTTGTGCGTCTTCTCATAAACGGATTGAATCGCTTTTTCCATGGTTGGATAAAGATGATCTTCTCTTACTTTTTCAATAAAATGCGTTCGTTTGAACACTTTCATCACGGTTTCGTTTACCCCGCTGAGGGAGATATCAATTCCGGCGCTCCGGACTCGATCCACGAGCAAGGATAGCGTTTCCTCCCCCGAAGCGTCAATATCATTTATGCCGTTGGATACCAGAATAATATGCCTCAGCGATTTCTTTTTCAGCATGATGTCCGCGATCTGATCTTCAAGATAACTGGAGTTGGCGAAAAACAGCGTTCCGTCAAACCGGAGCATGGCAATGTATCGGCACTCTTTCAGTCCATGGTCGGTTGCGCATCTCAACGCGTGAGCCGCATCCCTGCTCAAAAAAGCCATCTTGGGTCTCATGCTTTTGTACAAAAACACCATGAGAGAAAGTACAACACCGATCATGATGCCCCGGTCCAGGTGGGGCGCGAAGATAAGGGTGCTGATGAAAGCAATAATCGCAATGGCGCCGTCATACCATTGGGCTTCCCACGCATGGACAAACCCCGAAACGTTGATCAGTCCGATCACGGCCATCATGATGACGGCGGCCAGAACGGATTGGGGCAGATGGTAAAGCAGCGGCGTGAAAAAAAGCAGGGCGATCACCACCGTCAAGCTGGTGAACACGCTGGACAGACCGGATACGGCGCCGCTTTGGAGGTTCACTGCGGATCTTGAAAAGGACCCCGAAGTAGGATAGCTCTTTCCCATGGCGCCTAAAATATTGCCCAGGCCCTGGCCGATTAACTCCTGGTTGGGATCCAGTCGCTGTCCCGTTTTTGCGGCCATGGCCTTGGCGATGCTGATGGCCTCCATGAAACCCAGAAGCGAGATGATGGCAGCATAGGGCAGAAGATGGAGAATGATCCCCAAATCCAGCTTCGGCATGCTCAGAGTGGGAAGGCCCTTGGGGATTACGCCCACCACCACGCCGCCGCCGATCATGAGGAGTTGATCCGCTTTTAGCGCGTTGTTCCCCACTTTTATCCGCCAGGTGCGACCGTCTCCTTCAACACCTTGGGGAAGTGCGTCTTTTAAATAGAACTTGAGTGAACCGTCCGCCTGCCCAACGCCTTCAAACAGCATGTTTCGAATGTCGTGACGAACGTTGTGGATGTCATGATGAATTCTTGCCATGTTGATGGTGAGCACATTGATGTCATGTTCCGCATCCATCACCCCGATGATGTCCTGATTTCGGTCGGCGGCATCCAGGGCTTTTCCAGCCTCGGTCCTTTTTTCGGCAAGTGAAGGAATGATGGCAATCAAACGGTTGAAATTTTCCACCAAGGTTTTGATTTCCGGATGTTGAATGTTTGAAATATCAATGGTTTTGTTGTGCTGAAAGCCGGTGGACCAGGAAATCAACGTGGTGACTACAACCGCAACCAGAACATTGGGTATTTTAGGGGATATTCGGCGCAATCCGTACATGATGCCGAAGGCCAATGCGCCCATGGCAAGCGTGGGCCAATGGGTATAGTGCCAGGCGGATTGAATGACGCGTATGATCGTCTCGTAATGGTGCTCGGCCTTGTCCACATATACTCCGAATATTTTGGAAAGTTGAGATGATGCGATAATAATGGCCGCGGCATTGGTGAAGCCGTTCACCACGGGATGGGATAAAAAGTTGACCACCAGCCCCAGTTTCAGGACGCCCAACGCAAACTGGAAAGCGCCTACGCTCAGTGCCAGAAGAATCGCATAGGCGATATATCCCGGACTTCCCGCGGTGGCAAGGGGTTCAAGGGATGCTGCCGTCATAAGCGATACAATGGCCACAGGTCCCGTGGCCAGTTGTCGGCTCGATCCGAACAGGGCCGCAACCATGGGCGGCAGAAATGAGGCATACAGACCAAAGTAGGGCGGCAGTCCCGCCAGTTGTGCGTAGGCCATGGACTGGGGAATCAGAACGAGGGCAACGGTAAGCCCCGAGATGAAGTCAGTCCTCAAGCTCGTCATATCGTAATCTTTGAACCAGCCCAAAAATGGAAATACTCTCGTTAGCATGAATTTCGCTCCTTAAATGTGAACGTCTTGTGGATTAACGCAATCTAGCCGCTTGCAAGCATTCTTCTGCAAGAGGCGATCAGCTCACTGGACAGCGCACCCGCGTTGTACAGATTATAGCTGTTAAAACGAACCAGGCCATCCGTTAGGGTAAAAAGAATCAATGCCGTTTTTCTGGCGGGCATGGGGCCGATGGAACCATCTTCCTGCCCCAGATTGACGGCTTTTTCAAAGATATCCACGAGTCCGTTGTAGGTATCTTCCAGATATTCCCTGCAGATCGGGTTTGCCTCTGCCAGTTCATAAGCATCGTGGCGATGGAGCAACATGAAAAGATCGGGGCTGTGCCCTGCCATGTAGAGATAAAAAGAGACAATCTCCTCCACCATTTCAAGACCCGTTTCAAATCTTTTTTTTGCGGTATACCCTTCAAATTCGTTGATAATTTTCGATTTGACCGTTTCCAGTACGGTCAGGAAGAGGGTTTCCTTGTTTTTGAAATGGTAGAATATGGTTCCTTCCGCAACACCTGTCATTTTGGACAGCTCCGCCATGGATGCATCCTTGAACCCTTTTTTCGCAAAGAGCCATGTGGCAGCCTGGAGGATAGATTCTTTTTTTGACATGGTGCCGACCTCAAAAATCTGAAAAAACCAACTGAGTGCTCAGTCAGTATTTATATATGAGATTTTTTTGGGGAGGTCAAGTAGGAAATTTGAATAAAAGTAAATTATTGAAGATATATATTGCGTAAAGAGCCAGTGTAAAGAGGAAATCGGATGGAATTCCGTGATTGGAAACTGAGTATATGCTCAGTATTTATACCTCGAAATAAGGTGAGATATTTATGCTACAGGATGTCCCCAGGTTCATATCGAGAATCTTCCGCATAGCGGTCAAGAAGGGGAGACGCTTTTATTGCGACCTGCTCAATTTGTGCGGCAGCATTTCCGACGAAATGCTTTTTATCCTTGAGTATCCCGTTGATTTGAGCTTCCGTGATACCGGCAGCTTTGAATACCGGATCATTGGCGAGTTTTTCGGACAGCTGGGGAGATGTCCCTTCTTGCCGCATGGCCATGGCCTCGGCGACAGCATGCTCTTTGATAGCTTCATGAGCCGTTTCCCGGCCGATGCCGGCTTTCACGGCGGTCATGAGAATTTCAGTGCTGGCAAGAAATGGAAGATATCGGTTTACTTCATTTTCGATAATCACCGGGTATGCGCCCATGTTTGAAAGGACCGTGAGGGTGGTTTCGCATAAGCCGTCCGAGGCGTACAGAGCGTCCGGCATGACGATCCTCCGCACCACCGAACAGGATACGTCCCCTTCTTCCCACTGGTCTCCCGCCAGCCGGGAGGCGCCGTCAGTGTACATCTTGATCAGGGTGGAAAACCCGCAGATTCTCTCGGCGCTCCGCGTATTCATCTTGTGGGGCATGGCGCTAGATCCCACTTGACCCTCCCTGAAACCTTCGGTTACCAGCTCGTAGCCGCTCATGAGGCGCATGCCTTTGGCAAAATTCTCACAGGCGGACCCCATGAAGGCCAGCTGGGAAAGGAGCGCATAATCAAGGGACCTGGGATAAACCTGACCCGTGGAATCCAGGACCCGTTCAAACCCTAAACTTTGAGCGACCATTTTTTCCAAGCTATGGACCTTTTCAGGGCTTCCCAGCAATGTAAGCATATCAAACTGGGTACCCACCGGCCCCTTGATGCCGCGAAGGGGATAGGCGGCCAAGAAACTCTCGAAATTGAATATGTGGGTCAGCAGTTCTTCGGCCCACATGGAAAACCGCCGTCCCAGGAGGGTCGGTTGGGCGGCCTGATGATGGGTTCGGGCCGTCAGAACAATGTCGCGGTATTTCGAAGCACGATCCAGCATATGCCTGAGAACGGACACATAGCGGCCCAGAATGATTCGGGAACCCTTCTTGAACTGCATTTGTTCCACATTGTCGGTGAGGTCGCGGCTGGTCATGCCCTTGTGAATGTGTTCATCTTTTCCGGATGCCTTGACAAACCCTTCGATTTTGGCCTTGACGTCGTGTTTGGTTTCAATCTCCCGCTGTTTGATGAAGTCCAGGTCAATGTGTTTAAGCGCAGCTTCATAACCTTCGATCACATCTGCGGGAATGGGGATCCCAAGCTTTTTCTGTGCTTTCATTACGGCAATCCAGAGTTCCCGTTCTGCTAGAATCCTTCCTTCCTCGGAAAAGATATTATTCATTTCGGGGCCGGCATATCGTTGCGATAATACATTCATGTTTGACATATTTTTTGTCCTTTGTTCCATTGAAAACGCTCGTTTATTTAAAAAAATATGGTATCCGTTCACGGCTGAAGGGCTAGCAAGCCTTTTCCCTCTCGTGCCATGTCAATCTCACCTCATTTGTTGTAAGTGCGTAGGGGCAACCCCCCGTGGTTGCCCTGCTCCCCCGTGGGGTGGTTTATACCGGCATCAGGGCAGGCACAGGGGCCTGCCCCTACTTGCGTGACGAGGTAAATCCAACACCCGTGAACGGTTCGAAATATGTTTACAATAAAATGATGGAAGGGGAAAGCTTAAAAGGCGGTAATCATGGATCGGTCCTGAAAAATCGAATTTCCTCCTTGACTATTTCCGGTTGCCTGCTCTATCTTCCTTTTTGAAATCGGCAAGACATCAAATAACTTCCAGCAACAGTTAAACATAATGATATCATTTCCAAAGATTGATCCCAGTATCATCGAACTGGGGCCGTTTAAGCTCAGGTGGTATGGACTCATGTACGTCCTGGGGTTTCTGACGGCATATTTTCTGATCGGCGTGCAGAAGGGCGCCCAACGGCTGGGGCTCCAGGGAAAATTGTTACAGGATTTGATTTTCTATATGGCGTTGGGATTGGTCGTGGGGGCGCGTCTCGGGTATGTCCTTTTTTACCAGTTTGCAAATCTGGGGTACTACCTCCAGCACCCCATAGAGATTATTGCCGTCTGGCACGGCGGGATGAGTTTCCATGGCGGCTTCATCGGTGTCGTTCTGGCAAGCATCCTGTTTTGTCGTGTACAGGGTCTGCCTTTTCTGCAGCTGGCGGATGTTGTTATTGTGACGGCGCCGGTGGGCCTTTTTTTCGGTCGAATGGGGAATTTCATCAACGGAGAGCTGTACGGTCGGGCTACATCGGTTCCCTGGGCCATGGTATTCCCCTCAAGTCCCGGTGTGCCGCGGCATCCGTCCCAGCTGTATGAGGCGGGTCTTGAAGGTGTGCTTCTGTTTGTTGTTTTATGGATGCTCAAAGATCGTATTAAACGCCCGGGCGCTTTGGTGGCCCTTTTTCTTGCCGGATATGGTGCCATGCGCTTTGTGGTTGAATTTTTCAGGGAGCCGGACGCTCACATCGGGCTGTTTCTGGGTTTGTTATCCATGGGGCAGTTCCTCTGCCTGGCCATGATCCTGGCGGCAGGCGTTCTCTGGGTGTCCTTGCCGCGTGAGAGTAGTTGAAAAATCCTTTATAGAGGTGCTTTCTCGTGGCCTTGATGTTACCATACAAATGCCTATGAACACAAAATTCAGTTGGGGACTATAGATTTCAAACACTTAGGCCACATAATGTGCCATACTTTATCATAATTCCAAGGTGCAGCCTGGAGGAAGGGCGAGGAAAGGACCCTGACCCCTTGGGCAAAGTTCCCTGTTAAACTCACCCGGCCCGTATAGGACAATACGTCGCTAGCTCGATCGCAGAATGCAAGTCCTGATATCTAAAACATAGCTCCACATGCAAACCCTTCTGCCCAACGTAATGAAGATGGTCGATGATTGTGTCTTTCGGATAGAAATGCTCAACGCTATGCTTGGGCATCACAACAGGCCGTCTGACTCCCTTCACAAATGGATTTTCTGCATGCCTATCGATATAGTCCTTGAAAGAGCGTGCAAAAAAATCAACCCCTATGACCATGCCACGAAATGGATTATCACCTCTTCGGCATATCTTTGTGACAAGCTCTACCTCTTTATCCAGTTGTTGGGGGGCCACATCAGTTTCGATGAAAATTGCCTTTTCTAAAGGAAGTTGTGCAACGTCCTCCCTGTAATCGTCTGGAGCAATGCTCCTGTTGAATATTTCAAAAGTCGGACTAATCTTTAACCAGGGTAAACTCAATTGTTTAAGATCCCAGATATGTACGTGCGTATCGACTATCATCATATTCCTCCAGACCCAGTTCATAAACGTGGGCAGCAGCATCGACAATCCCGGTTATCGCTGGGGTTGTTGTCCGCTGTCTGCATTGGTTCAAATTGTGCTTTGGTTTTCATTGCGGGTGGGTGTTTTTTAGTTGGTTTAATGGCAATTTGCAAGGATGAAGTTGACGGACCTGAAATAGGGGCGATGAGTTTCAGGGATCTATTGGGCAATCTGGCGATTATCGGGGAATCTGGCGATTGCTGAGAATATGGGGATCTGTGGGGATTCTGACATCTATTGGGTTTATGGGATCTATCGAGATCTAAACAAGTTATTATTTCTACTTTGTCACATTGCGGCCCCGGCTAGCTGGGCGGCAATGTGACAAAGTAGAACTAAGCCCCGTATTTATTTTTTTTGTGACTGAGAGGGCTTGATTGGTGTATACAAAGATATAATTGGGGTCAACAATTGCTGTGTGAGGATCGGTCCGATTAAGATTGGAATTTATGACAGCCTAAGGGAACGGCACAAACGTATTAAAGGAGGCTAAAATGATGAAGATTTACCTCAAAAACTGCTTTGTCATAATGATGTTGATTGTGTTTGGGTATGCCTCATCAGCCGGCGGTGTTGTTGGCGATCCAAAAAGGTTGGAGGTCTTGGAGAGTTATGGAAAGATCCCCCTCTACTTCATTAAAAACCGTGGCCAATTGGATAAAAGGGTCAAATTCTATAATAAAGCACAAGGACACAATGCTATTTTCACCAGGGAAGAGATTGTCTTCCATCTGCATGGTTCAGACACCCGATTGCACCACGGGACCCCTTCCGTTGTCCGGCTAACCCCCCTGGGCATGAAAAAGGGTGCAGACATCGTTGCCGAGGGGTTGCAGCCAACAAAGGTAAACTATTATATCGGGAAGGACCCCAAGAAATGGCGAGCCGGGCTCCCTACCTATGGATCGGTGGTTTATCGGGAGGCATATCCGGGGGTTGACCTGAAGTTTTACGGCACAAACCGACAGCTGGAATATGATGTTGTGGTAAAGCCGGGGAGTGATCCATCCCGTGTGCGATTGTGCTTTAAGGGCATCGAAAAACTTGAAGTCACACCGCAGGGAGATCTTAGGCTCAGCTTAAAAAACGGTGCAAAACTGATCCAGAAAAAGCCGGTGGTATACCAGAAAATCGCCGGGAAGCGGGTTGCCCGGCAGGGCCGGATTAAGCTGATGGCATCGGTTGCGGGGACCGAGGGGTATGTCTTTGGTTTTGAGGTGGGGTCCTATGACAGGCGATATGCGCTTATTATCGATCCCGTCCTGGTTTCTACGACCTATTTTGGCGGTATCTCGGATGACTACAGTTATGCTATTGACGTGGACAATCTCGGCAACTGTTATGTGACCGGGCTTACCTTTTCCGATGATTTTCCCACAGACGATCCCTTTCAAAACAGTCTGGGCGGAACCCTGGACGCTTTTGTCATCAAGCTCAATCCATCGGGCAATGCCCTTGTCTACGCCACCTATCTGGGCGGCAGCGGCAAAGATATGGCGAATGATATTATCGTGGACGATTTTGGCAACTGCTACGTGACTGGGGGAACCGAATCTGATGATTTTCCCACAAAAAACCCCTTCCAGAGCACGATCGGCGGAGAGTGGGACGTATTTATAACCAAGCTCAATCCATCGGGAGATGCTCTTGTCTACTCAACCTATCTCGGGGGCAGCGGCAACGACGCGGGTTCCGGTATTGCCGTGGACGATTTCGGCGACTGCTTTGTGACTGGACAGACTGAATCCGATAATTTTCCCACAAAAAGCCCCTTCCAGAAGACGATTGGCGGGGAGGAGGACGCGTTTATAACCAGGCTCAATCCATCGGGAGATGCTCTTGTCTACTCGACTTATCTCGGGGGCAGCTCGTCCGATGAAGGCATCGGTGTCGTCGTGGACGGTTTGGACAACTGTTACGTCACCGGGTCTACTTATTCCGATGATTTTCCCACAAAAAACCCCTTCCAGAGCACGATCGGCGGAGAGTGGGACGTATTTATAACCAAGCTCAATCCATCGGGAGATGCTCTTGTTTACTCAACCTATCTGGGTGGCAGCAAGGATGAGAACGTAAAGGCCATGGCAGCGGACGATTCCGGAAACTGCTACGTGACCGGGTATACCAATTCCGATGATTTTCCCACAGAGAACCCCTTTCAGGAGACCATTGGTGGAGAGTGGGATGCTTTCGTAACAAAGCTCAATCCATCGGGAGATGCTCTTGTTTATTCCACCTATCTCGGGGGCAGCAAGGATGACGAGGGTTCCGGCATCGCAGTGAACGGTTTGGGCGACTGCTTCCTGACCGGACATACCGAATCCGATAATTTTCCTACAAAGAATCCCTTTCAAGGGTCTATCGGCGGAGAGTGGGACACTTTCGTAACCAAGCTCAATCCATCGGGCAATGCCCTTGTCTACGCCACCTATCTGGGCGGCAGCGGAATGGACTTCGGTAACGATATTGCGTTGTACGGATCAATCCACTGTTACGTGACCGGAACTGCCAATATTGATGGGGATTTCGATGGATTTGTGAGCAAAATTGCCTGGTGGCCCCGTTACAGATAATCGTAAAGGTAATTTTGCAGAGCGAGCGAACCAGGAACGGAAGTGTCAAAGCACAAGTGAAACTGGGTTTTTGAGGGAATATACTGTTTTTTGAATCGTGTCATACGCCCATGAAAGGGAGGTTCGAGAAATGAGAGAAAAGCAGCAAGCAGAAAAGCTTAGGAAAAATCCTAATCAGGATCATCGGGAAGAGTCGACCGACACACATTCTGCAAAACGGTGGCGGTTGATAATTTGGCTGGCTGGACTGGTCCTTATTTCTTCTGTACTTTTGGGCTCACAAGCGGCGGCCAAAGATCTTGCTCCTAATCCTCATAAGAATTGCACGGACAATAAAAATTATCACTACAACCCGCCTGGAGGAGAGCGCCCCCCTTGTGATCTCTGGAGATCGGTTGAGGAGGCCTGTATATCCGGTCACGATAGCAATTGGAGTTCTCCTCACTGGTGCTATAATAAGGGTACGAAAAAATTAAATAATCAAAACCCGCCGGTTGTCATTGTTGGGTCAAAAAGTTCAGTAACGCCTTGCCATTTTATGGCAGTACCAACTGTTCCGGTGATTGGCATAGAGGACGCGGCTAATCGGGGGGGGAGAAACCATTATTGGACCAATGCCTGGGATGCCGCCACCTTGCCAGCACCAAAGCCTGATAAAATAAATCAACATAGATATTCATTTAAACAAATTGGATTAGCCGTTAATCCACCTAAGCACCGTACTCAGCATCAACTGCACATTCACATTGGCAATGTCCCATCCGACATAAGAAAGAAACTTTTAGACCATCTTCCTCATCACGGGACATGGTCCAACTTTATAACAATCAAAGATAAGTCCTGTGTTATGAAATATATTAAGGGTAAAAACGTTCCCGACGTTTTCAATGAGGTATCCCAACATGCTGGTGAACAGAAGATGCAGAATTTGGGCATTATACTCGCAGGGCACGTTGATAAAAATGGCCACCTTGATGGATTCATTATCCTCAGTTGTGAAGATGCATGTGTTGAAAAGTGGCTGGATTATACGTGCCCCCGCCATTAACGGGGATAACATCTCCAAAATTACGTTAAGATGGTTCGCTTTTTTTTGCATTGGGATTTATGTGAATAAATGGTGTATGAACCTACCCTGGTGTACAACTAGATCAATACTTCACATTTTACCTGGGAATAGCTCTTGACAGTATCTGGAAACAAAGCTGTTTGGTCGAAGCAAGATGTTGTGGTCAGCTTTTTCATCGCCAACCTGTGATAAATTGAGGTATTCAAAAATCAAACCAATACGTGCACGATCCTCGCAACCCACCTAACAGAACAATGATATAGGTATTTCAGCATCTCCGGATCATGGCCCATTAGAGGAGTGACCAGATTTAGTGGCATTCGATTATGATCAAAAATGGTCTGCCTTCATTCTGCGGCCTTTGCCGCTTAAATCTGGCAGATCGAGTTATTCACGAGCGCCCAATTGGCTGGTTCTCCGACTATAAGCACTCGCTTAGTTTGTCAAGCATCTGAAACATGAGAACCGACGGATCATCTTCCACCGTGTTAAATGAAATAACAATCGTTACGTCTTTTTCAGGCCAATGGTAGGCAACACTTCTGTAACCATAAATCACACCCGTATGCCCCCAAACAAAACCGCTGTTTCCAGTTTTGATAGAACCAAGCCCTAACCCATAGCTAGTGATTTCGGTGGAACTAACGGGTGTCAGTCTTTGAGATTGCAAGTCGGCAGAAATCAAAGACCCTTTCACCGCGGCTTCGATCCATGTTTTCAGATCGTAAATATCCGAAACGATGGCACCAGACGCCCCCGCACAAGAAGGGTCGAATGCTTCCGTTACATCAGCTTTGGGATCACCAAAACCCCACCATCCATAGCCATTGGAATGCTGGCCCAATAATAGATTGTCGGCCGGGTAATAGGTATTATTCAGGTTTAATTTTTCGATAATCCTTTTTTCGATTTCGTATTCTATCTTGTTGCCGGTAATTTTTTCTACGATCATTCCAGCCATAATCGTGTTTGTGTTTGAATAGGTATAGCCCTCGCCGGGCGAGAAATAGTAAGGTTGATCTTTGGCAATATCTAAAAATTCTTGAGTATCCCATACCTTCAAAGGATTGGTTTTCATTTGGTCCTTGAAAATGGAAGATTCAATATAGTTGTAAATTCCACTTGTGTGATTGCAAATCATTTTGATTGTTGGACGAAGCCGCTACGCGGCGGAAAATTAAACCAAATAGTTGTATGCTCCTATATCTGTCCAATCCCGGGCAGTCTATTGAAAAAGGAGTATACCATGAATAAAACCGAAACCAATCGATTTAAGGATCTTTACCAACGTCATCAGCGTTTACTCAAACTTCAGGGAAAAGCCACAAGCACCAGGAGTTCCTATTCTCGGGCAGTACGTCGAATCACAAATCATTTTGATTGCTGCCCTGATCAATTAACTATTGAACAAAGGGAAGAATATTTTTCCAAATTGGTTGACACCCATTCCTGGAGCACCGTCAAGGTTGACCGTAACGGTCTTCAATTTTTCTGGAAGCATATCCTTAAACAGGATTGGGAGTGGGTCAACATCATTAAACCCCCAAGAGTCCGATCTCTCCCAGACATCCTCACCGTTTCTGAAGTTGAACAATTGATTGGGGCGACACAAAAGCTTCGATACCGGGTCTTTCTGTTGACCACGTATTCCATGGGCCTGCGTCTTGGAGAAACCCTGTCATTGCAGGTCGGGGATATCGATGGTCAACGCAAGCAGGTTCATATCCGCCGTGGAAAAGGACACAAGGACCGTTTTGTCCCCCTGCCTGATCTGACTTACCTGGCTTTACGGGTTCTGTGGCGCAAACACCGAAACCCCAGTTGGCTATTCCCCAATGCCGCTGGTACACCTGAGCGTATTCGCAAAGCTACCACGCACATGTCTCGCGGAGGTGTTCAGTCAGCTATGAAAGCGGTCGTGACCCAGTGTGGGATTAAAAAAAAGTCTCGATCCATTCCCTTCGTCACGGCTTCGCAACTCATTTACTTGAACAGGGTTTGGGCCTTCGTCATATTCAGGGGTTACTTGGTCACGCCAGCCCCACCACAACTGCACGCTACGCCCATTTGACTGACGTCACGGAACAAAGCTCACTTACCGCCATTAACCGGTTGGTCAACACTCTGAATGTCGATTTGAGGAGGCTTTAATCATGGAATTTGCCTCTCTCATTCATCAATACCACGATGACTTTCACACCAAATACGGCTCACAACTTCTCCCAGGTCATCTGGCCGCTATCGGAGCGATCATGCGATGTCGGACACCGGAAGCCGGTGAACTGTTTGTGCAATGCTCCGACTGCCATCACACCGAATGGCGCCCCCGATCTTGTGGACACCGCAGTTGTCCACAATGTCAAAATTATGAAGCCTCGGTCTGGCTGGATCGCCAACAGGCAAAGCTTTTGCCCATTGAATACTTTATGTCCACGTTTACGATCCCCTATGAAGTCAGATTCACGGCCTGGGATCATCAAACCCTTGCTTACAAACTTCTGTTTGCATGCGTTTCCAGCACATTGAAAGATTTCGGATTGAATCCCAAAAACCTAGGGGCGGATATCGGCATGACCGCCATTCTGCATACCCATAATCGACGTCTGGATTACCATCCCCATATTCACGTAGTCGTACCGGGGGGTGGCGTGGATAAAGCCCGAAAACAATGGAAAAGGAAAAAAACCAAGTACCTGTTCAATGCATTCGCCCTGGCAAAGGTATTTCGCGCACGGTTTCTGGAAGCACTGAACAAAGCGAAACTGCCCATCCCAAATTCACTACCCAGTAAATGGGTTGTTCATTGTACCCATGTGGGCAAAGGCCTCCCCGCTTTGAAATACCTGTCGCGATATTTATACCGGGGCGTCATTTCTGAAAACAGTATCGTCTCAAATCAAAATGGCAACGTCACCTTTAAGTATGTGGAAAGCCGTACCGGAAAAATTTGCTTTCGTAGTCTCAAAGGCGAAGATTTCTTATGGCTCGTGCTGCAACACGTCTTACCCAAAGGCTTTCGCCGGGTCAGGGACTATGGCTTTTTGCATGGCAACGCAAAAAAATTGCTCGTTCTCGTTCAATTGGTTTTACAGGTGTTGATTGAAGCATGTACACCACGGCCCAGGCCGGTCTTTAAGTGCCCCAAGTGCAACGCGCCCATGAAGATCATGGCTTTCAGAGGGCCCGCCCAGGAACCAGGATAAAATGCACGGGCGGCGAAAACCTGCCATTCACTCAATCACGGGAGAATGAACCATTTTCATGATATAGACCCACATTTTTTTGGCTTATTTGAAAGCCAAGGTTTTCGCTCGCCCTAAAAAAAGCACTCGCCCAACCCGGACTGACACCACCTTACTTTCAAAAAAAGATATTTGCTTATATAAAAAGAACCTGCTCATGGGCCGGGCTTGTCCAACCAATGGATAAGATTGTGGTTCGTTCCTCACACAATCTATCCTTATTCGTTATGCGGAGCCCGCTTGTCGCGAGCCCCGGCTACCTATTGTATATAAGACTTTTTGCTCCGCATAAGAGTGCCCTCCCTGAGCGAGGCGATCAGTTTGTCAGTCGCCCTGAAACGTCCTGAGCGAAGTTTTGGCGGTACAATTGAATCTAGGGCTTCCAGCTTTACCGAAGGATCGGCGCGTGTATATATTTCAGTTGTTTGCATATTTGCATGTCCGAGCCAAAGAGCCACTTTTCGGAGATCTTTTGTGGCCTGTAAGACTGTTAGCGCGCAAGTATGCCGTAGCACATGTGGTGAAACCCTTTTTGTAGACAAAGAAGAACAACGCTGTTCAGCAGTGTGAGTGTGTTTACGTAGGATGTATTCGAATCCGGAACGGGTCATGGGTTCACCACGGGCACTGATGAAAAGCTCTGGCACCAAGACGTTTCCCCTAACTGCTAACCATGCTCTCAGCACCGATGTCGTTTCCTTCCACAACGGTAGACAACGTTCCCTTCGGCCCTTACCGCGGATCAAAATGCTGGCGTTCGGTTGAAGTTTTAGATCGTCAAGTAGTAGCCCGATTAACTCGGAGACCCGTAATCCTCCAGCGAAGCATAGGTAAATCATGGCACGATCTCGGATGCCATCTCTCTTGGTTGGTTCAGGCGCATCCATGATAGCCTGCATCTCTTCAACCGTAAGGTGCCTGACAAGTCGTGTATCCGTTTTTTTCGTCGGAATAGCGAGAACACGTCGAATTTGATCTAACGCCGTTGGTACACGATATTCCATAAAGTGCATAAACGATTTGATGGCCGCCAATCGGGAGTTTCTGGTATTTGGTACATTGCCTCGGACCGTTTCCAGGTGGTTCAGGAAATTTATAATCAGCGGTGCATCAAGTTGTTCAAAATGCAATTTTGACGGTGGAATTTTAAGGCAAGTACTTGCGTATTCAAAAAGAAGTTTAAAGGCGTACGCATAGGACTCACAGGTGTTATCGCTGACACGACGTTCGATAGGCAGACGTTCTTTTAAAAATGAGGTGATGTGTGATGCGATCGGGGTCATGATTGCCCTCCTTTGACAAAACTTTCGAAGCGTTCTGCAATGCTTTGCATTAGTTCCGGTGTTGATTCCAGATACCAGTAGGTCGCAGAAACCTTACTATGGCCGAGATAAGTGGACAGCGCCAACATATGTTCTGTGATGTTATCGCGGTCGTAAGAGCAAGTTTTGAGGGCTCTCACGGCGAATGTGTGGCGCAACGAGTGCGGCGTGGGGCGAGGTTGTCCCGGGCCACACTGAAGCCCTATTTTGCTAATAGAACTCTGGGATGCTGTCCTAACGTCCTCAAAGAGCAATGGTTTTCTTCGCAACGAAACAAATATGTGGCCATCAAAGGGGGCATATGGGCGGCGATGTTCAAGGTAACATTCCAGTCCATCTCGCGCAGTTTTGTGAAGAGGTACAAGACGACTCTTGCGAAACTTGGTACGCCTAACCACCAAACCGTCCGGAGTGATATCGTCAAACCGTAGCCTGATAGATTCGGACACACGCAGCCCTGTGCATGCCAGTAGGGCAAACAGTGTACTATAAGTTTTTCGCCGAAAAGAATGGCAACCAAGCTCAGAGGCCGCTTGCACTAGACGCTGGATGTTGTGCTGGGAAAAAATGTAAGGGGTGGGCCGCGGCCGGCTATCGCTACCAAAAACAGCCGGTGGCAATTCATGTGATTGGTCCTCTAAACGGGCGTACCTGGCCAATTGTATCACATAACCAAGCCGATGCGCGCGTTGATAAACCGAAGGTGCCAATCCCGCCCACTCAATGGCAACTTCAGAGCAAATGTGGCTTTTTCCTTTACTATCCGAGTAGCTTGCGAAACTTCGTAAAAAGCGTTCTTGGGTTTTGAGTTCGAACCCGCAAGCACGACGCACCGACAGATACGATTCCACAACTCGGTCTAACATTGGTTCACCTCCGGCCATGGTTGTGCAATCTTAAGCAATGCAGCGATATCTACTTTTGCATAGATTTTCGTAGTTTCGACGGAAAGATGACGAAGGATTGTCGCGATATCTTGTAATGATGCCCCTTGCCGCAACATGGAGGTCGCCGCTGAATGCCTAAGAACACGGACTGCCCCGCGGCCTTTGCAACTGACACCTGCTCGGCGCATTGCTTGAATGACAATTTCCGAGATGGCAGAATGAGACGTGAAGGCGCGAAAAGGAGCATGGCAACGAATAAACAAAACGTCGGTTTCTGTCGGGGGTCGGCCATCTTTCATATAGGCAATTAACGCGTCTCCAACTTCTTGAGTTAGAGGCAACCGAGTTTGGCGACGTCCTTTTCCCGACACTCGAATCTCACCCTTTTCCCAATCGATATCATTCAAACGTAGCCGCACAATATCTCCTGCCCGAAGTGCCAAACGCGCGAGAAGAAGTAAAACAGCTCTGTCTCGAATGCCGACAGGCGAATTCTGATCGCAGGAAGCTATGATCCTCTCCACTTCTTCCGGTTGTACATATCGTGGCAAAGAGGAAAGTCGCCAATGCGCCACAACAGGTATAGCTGCATCCAGGCCAGTAGCACACTTACCTTCAGAAATTAGAAAACGAAGAAACATACGAAGGGCGGCCGTACATGTTTTCGCTGATGACGGCCCGCGTTTTTGACTCCTTTCCAGGACAAATTGTCGTAAGTTCTGAGCATCAAACTTGCTAGGATCTTCACCGAGACGTTTCAGTAAATCCCGAATGGAGCGACCATAGTTGCAGAGAGTAGGATTACTGGTCCCACGTTGTTGGCGCATCCATTGATAAAATGAAGTTAAAAGCGCGGGATCTTGAACTTTTAGTTCAGTAACGGGGGAAATGAGGAGTCCAACCCTTCTCAGGTGTTTCAGAAACAAGCGTCCACCACAGAGAAGGGTTAACCGGTGGGAGTGGCTGTATCGTAGATATCGATCAAGGTAGTCATCAAAACGCTCAAGAAGCTTTTCGCTCAAATGTGAGACCGATATGGCTTCCCTTTCTGACCACCAAATCAGACGCTCCGCTGCCCGAATGTAAATACGAGTTGTTGCTTTTCTGTAACCATCCTGACATAAATCCTCAGCAAATCCTTGAAGTAACGGAACACTTGGACCGCTATGAAGAATCTTAACCTGTAACTGATCATCAACAATTGTTTCTAACATGACGTCCTCCTTTGATGTGAATTTTTAAGGTCTGGAAGACGTCATTATTATGCTGAGTAGTTAATGTCTCAAGACGATCTTACTCCATTGAAATGTTTGTGTTGTTTTGGTACTCCAAATCCCCAGTTCCGCATAACAATCAACTCCGCATAATAACCAAACTCACAACATAAATACTCGATCTGGTTACCCTTCGTGTCTAAAGTCCTATGATAGCTATGGAATTGGACATTCACCAACTCGATTCAGAACGGGCTGATTGCTGAAAGCTGGCAGCTTTCCTGACTTCACACCCCCAGATAGGCCTTTTTCACATCCTCATTAAGGCCGATGTCCTGTGCTGAACCCTCCAGCGCTATTTTCCCGATCTCTATGACATAAGCCTTTTCAGCCAGTTTAAGTGCCATCCGTGCATTCTGCTCCACTAAAAAAATACCAACGCCCCTCTGATTAATATCCTGAATAATCCGGCCGATCTCTTTGACCATGAGGGGTGACAACCCCATACTGGGTTCATCCATGAGCATTAACCGGGGAGAGGCCATTAAGGCCCTTGCCATGGCCAGCATCTGCTGTTCCCCTCCGCTCAGGCTTCCGGCCAACTGAGTGCGCCTGCTCTCAAGGATTGGGAAATGCTCATAGATTATCTCAAAATCGCGGATGATGCTTTCCTTGTCATGCCGGAGGAAAGCACCCATTTTGAGATTATCAAGAACGGTCATGGGTGCGAACACAATCCGTCCTTCGGGCACATGGGCAATACCCACCTTGACAATTTCATAGGCGGGCATCCCATCTATTCTCTTTTCCCGAAACCGTATCTGACCGGAGGTCGGCAGTTTCAATCCGGAAATAGTCCTAAGAATGGTTGTCTTACCTGCACCATTCGCTCCAATCAAGGTTACGATCATCCCGTCGTCCACGCTCAGGGAGACGCCTTTTATTGCCTCCGCTCTCCCATAATGGACATTGAGATCTTCAATCTGTAGCATTACTGCTCTGGCTCCTCTTTGCCCAGATAGGCCTCAATCAGATCTTCATTCTCCATTACTTCATTGGGAAGGCCTTCGGCTATCTTCCTCCCGTAACTTAATGCCAGGATCCGGTCACAGAGGCGCAGAATCGCTTTCATATCATGTTCGACAATGATAATGGTAATTCCCTTCTCTCTGATCTGCCTGATCAGCTCGATCATCGTCGATGTCTCCCCGGGATTCATTCCTGCCACCGGTTCATCCAGGAGCAACAGTTTCGGTTTTGTGGCTAAGGCCATGCATACCCCTAGAATTCTTTGGTGGCCATGGGGTAAGTTTTCCGCTATTTCGTCTTTTAACGATCCCATACCCATGAACTCAAGGATTTCCATACTCTTTTCCCTCAGCAAATCCTCTTCTTTCTTTGCTGAGGGCATCCGAAATAAGCGTTTCAATAGGCTTGTGCTGTAGCTCATGTGGTAACCTGAGAATACGTTCTCAAGAACCGAAAGTCTCATAAACAGACTGGACGTCTGAAATGTCCGGGTGACCCCACGCTGAGCGATTTCATGGGCTTTCAGACCGGTGATCTCTTCTCCCTCGAATATCACCTCACCCTCAGTGGCCGGAAAGAAACCGCTAATCACGTTAAAGAGAGTAGTTTTCCCTGCCCCGTTGGGCCCAAGCAAGCCCAGTATCTCGGACTCGTTCACATGAAAGTCCAGATCATTAACGGCAAAGAGTCCACCAAAGGCTTTGGTGAGTTTATGGGCCTCCAGCATTACCTTCAATTTGCTCTCTCCCTATCGGTAGACACATTCCTTCCTTTCAACCAATTCCAAACCCTGTTCATATTCGCACCAGGGCGGGCGGTGCTATGTCCCCTCATGAAAACGCTTAACAAGCCGTCCGGTAAAAAAAGAACCAGTAATATTAGAATGAGACCGGTGAAAATGGGCTCGATCTCTTTTGCCACGCGCAGGAGCTCCGGAACAACGGTCATAATAAACGCACCGACAGCCGGCCCTAAAATGGGGAAACTCAAGCCCCCCAGAATGGCAAACATCTGGATATATATGCTCTTGAAAACATTAAAAGTCGTCGGAGCTACGGACCCGTAGTAGTGGGCATAGAAACTGCCGGCCAATCCGGCGGCGGCTGATGCCATGACAAAGGAAACCAGCCGGTATCTAAAAAGGTTCACACCCAGGGACTGGGCAAGATGGGGATTCAGCCCGATTGAGCGCCATGCTCTCCCCAACCATGATGCATAAAATGCAGAAAATGAGATGGCTACAATAAAAAACAGGATCAGCATAAGATAATAGCAGGGGACCTTTGAGGTAAATTCAATGGCAGGTAGGAAAGGAATAGTGATAGCACTCACCGGAGGTATCGCTACGATCCCGTCATACCCTCCGAAAAACCGGAAATGGGCAAAAACCAAGATGGCGATCTCGCCGAATACTACGGTAAGAATAAGAAAACCAAATCCCGTATTTCGCACAAGAAGTGAGCCGACGACTAATGCCACCAACCCGGTTATAAAGACAGAAGATGGCAGAGCAAGCCAGAAGGGCAGGTTTAATTTCAATGACAAAAGGGCTGATGCATAGCCCCCGATCCCCCAAAAAGCGGCAATCGCCAGACTAATAAGCCCTGCCCTGAGCATCAAGATGAAGGTCATGGCAAGGATGGCATTCATCCCGACCGTAATCAAAAGGTGAATGTAATAGGGGCTCTTCACAAACAACGGCACCAAGGCTAACATCAACCCGATCCCGAAATATTTCATAGCTTTCCAGGGGCTATTGTTCATCGCATCATACCGAGAGTTCCTCTCGAGGCTGACCCAGCAGTCCCCCCGGCTTGAAAAAAAGAATAATGCCTATGACCACAAATAGCAGAATCTGCGTTAATCCACCGCCTATAAAAAAGTAACCGAAGCTCAAGGTCATTCCCAACACAAGACCGCCCAGAATGGCCCCAAGTACACTGCCCATGCCTCCGAGCATGATCACCAAAAGCACGGTTAAGATGACATTCCCCATTTCCGGAGAGACTGCGTAGACGGGAGCCATAATGCCGCCCGCGAATCCGGAAAGGGCACAACCGATGGCCATTGTGGCCAGATAGGCCCGGGTTGGGTTCACACCCTGGAGGGAAGCCACATCTGCCCTGAATGAAACAGCACGCATGGCACGACCCAGTCTTGTCTTCTGAAGCAAGAGATACAAGGCGATGGTCACACATAAAGCAAGAAAGATCAGAACAAGTTTTTCGGCAGATATGTTCATCCCACCTACTTCCAGGACCCCGGGGAACACTGACGTCAATCCCCTGGATTCGGTTCCGAATACCAGCAGGCTCCCCTGTTGTAGTACCATCATCAAGCCAACGGCTGCGACCATGTTGACCAGGAAGTTATTCTCCAAATACTGGTTGTAGTAAAAGATCAAACGATAACTTAAGATCCCTAAAATACCCGTGGTCAACAGGGCAAGGACGAGAGAAACAAAGAAGGGGAGTTTCAGGAGCACCATGGAACCCCAGACCACATAGGCTCCGATCATATAAAACTGCCCATAGGCAATAAAAAAAATCCTGGGAATATCCAGGATCAGGACGAGACCCGCAGCCAAAAGCGAATAGACCAATCCCATCCCTAAACCGTCGATGATCAGTTGTCCTATCAGGCTGAACATGTTTATTAGTTTAAAATCCGACTTTTGATTGATTCCGAACTGGGCTTTAATTACAGAAAAGGTCTCTCAATTATACCTTCAAGTATCCCAAATCGGTCGAAATTTCATCACAGGTCTTTTTTACCTTTTCAGCAAGGCTATCCAGGTCCTTTACCAGGTTGCTTTGTCCCGAATAGATTGCTATTCCAAGCGATGCAATGACTTTTCGGGAATAATCTCTAATAGGAGCAGCAATACCCATG
>FLOH01001116.1_pt1 | contig 44139 bp, 39 predicted proteins | sample 756751 | NCBI WGS metagenome assembly FLOH01 (sample SAMEA4026879, study PRJEB14308) | marine metagenome | biome: coastal water; material: water | depth 74 m
TTTGGACTGACACAGGTTGAAGCGGCAAAGAAGTTGGGAGTGGCACGTTCCTCATTGGCAAACAGCATCCGACTGATCGACCTGCCATCAGAGATTCAAATCGGCTTAGCAGAGCACAAGATTACAGAAGGACACGCCAAGGTATTACTTGGACTTGATACAGAAGAGGAGCAGATGAGGCTGTTTAAGCAGATGACCTCCGGAGCTGCGATGAGTGTAAAAGAGCTGTCTGACTCTGTCGCAGGCAAAAGCGGCGGATCAAAGAAGAGGCGTAGTGTCGCGGACATTGAGTTAGAGCAGGTGGCCGCACGCATGGAAGAAAAACTGGGAACCAAAGTGAGCATCAAGCGACGGACCGGCGGTAAAAAACAGATTGTCATCGATACCTACTCCGATGAGGAGTTTAAAAGTATTGTGAAAAAGTTTTCGTAAAAAAAAGAGGGAGAGGGTAATACGAGACAATAGTATGGCATCTGGATCAAAGACCAATGGAACAGCGCTACTAACAAGCGGTTTTTTGCGGTTCTGGAAGGAGGTGGGTAGTCCAGACCCAAAACAGTTTGCAGATGTCGCCGTTCGCAACCATGCGGAGTTTTTATCTGGACGTCGCCCACAGCAGGAGAGTGAGCCCGAGCTATTACTAGTCAAGACATTGATCAATGGCACTCGTTTGAATACTCAAAAACATCTTTTAGAAGAGTTTGATGCGTTACCAGAGGCATTTGATTGTGCGCGCGAGGAATTTGTGGCGTTGATCGACGGGTTGTTCGAGGCGGTAGTCACACATGAGCGATTAGTGAGTGAGGCTAGAAGTAGTAAAGGCGGCATGCGCGGAGAAATTAAGAATGTTGATCGTCCGCACGGTCGTACTCCGTCCGGAAAAAAACGAAAACACGCAGACCCAAAGCTGGGCTGGAAGATCAAGTAGTGGCAGGGCTCGCTATATGAGTCGGCAGCCTACAGATCGGTGCCTTTAACAAAATCTCTGTTTTTTCGGTTTACGTATTCGCGAATGTGACCGCGCGCGGTATTTGTTTTTACAAACTCGAGCCAATCAGAAGAGGGGCCCTTGCGGTGAGGATCGGTAAACACCTCAATCACGTCTCCACTGTGCAGTTTTGTATCCAGGCTCACAATCTGTTCATTCACTTTTGCGCCCGAACACTTGTGTCCCACGTCACTATGAATACGGTAGGCAAAATCCACCGGCGTTGCGTTTTCGGGTAGTTCAATCACATCACCACGCGGTGTAAAGACATAGATACGATTTTGGAAAATATCTATTTTAAGCGACTCCAACACCTGGTTCATGTCAGAACTGTTTTCCTGCATGTCAACAATTTGTTGCATCCACTCGACTTTATGGTCAACATCCTCTATTTTTTCTACATCATATTGCCAATGGGCGGCGATGCCAAACTCAGCCTCTTCATGCATTTCTGGCGTACGGATTTGAATTTCTACGATTTCACCACGCGATTCATCGTCTACAAGATGACGAGGGGAGAAGACAGTGGTATGGAGTGATTGGTATCCGTTTGGCTTTGGTTGGGAAATATAATCCTTAATGCGCCCTTTGAGGGGTTTGCAGATCTCATGCACAATACCCAGGGCTTCATAGCACTTCGCCACATTAGGCATAATGATACGCACCGCCACAATATCATATATTTTTGATACATCGCGGTTGTGACGGACCAGTTTTTGGTACAGCGAGTAGATGTGCTTTTTGCGGCTATGAATATCAATAAACTCTAATTTTCGAGTACTGAGTTCAATATTGAGCCACTCATCAAATTGTTCTATGAACTCTTGCTTCACCTCAATTTTTGGCAGCACCTGTTCGGTCAGCCAACGGTACTCCTCGGGGTACACATGTGGAAACGAGAGGTCTTCCAGTCGTCCTTTAAATTCACCCATACCGAGACGGTTTGCAATCGGGGCAAAAATCTCAAGGCTTTCGAGCGCGATGCGGCGTCGTTTATTTTCGGGCAGAGAGTCCAGTGTGCGCAGGTTGTTGATACGATCCGCAAATTTAATCACGATGACACGTGCATCCTGGGCCATGGCCATAAACATGCGACGTAGGTTATCGACATACCGTTCCATGCCACGGTATTTGAGTTGTCCTAACTTGGTAATGCCTTCAACCAGGAATCCGATCTCCTCCCCAAACTCTTCGGCAATGTCCTCTAATGTTTTTTCGGTGTCTTCCGGGACGTCATGGAGTAATCCGGCAGCCACCGTTTCTACATCCATGCCGAGTCGTGCGAGCTCAATGGCGGTAGCGAGAGGATGGACCACATATAGATTGCCAGACTTTCGACGTTGTTCACCATGCGCTTCCACAGCGTAATCATACGCAAGTTGAATCAGGACCACGTCATCCTCATCCCCGCGCTCCTTCATAATACGGATGAGATCATCGATCCCTTCTTGGTCAATTGTCAGGATTTCCGTATTTTTCATGCCTGTACTCTACTGCTACCGAACTCAGTTGACAAGGGCGATCTGCGAACCTGGGCATTTGTAACTATGTGTGTCGCAAAAAGAGGCCGGTGAGGGCCTCTTTACTACTTTGCGTTCGATAGCTGTTGTGCCGATTTGCGGAGTGAGCATTGTCGAAGATGCGAACGAGCAAAGACGGCACGGCAGCGCAGTTGTATCAAAAGTAGGCTGCTAGCGACGTCCGTTTCCTGGAAAATTGCGCTTTGGCTGCTTTCGTTTCGCAACCAGGAGGGCGATGGCTTCCTTCTCTGTAATCTTTTCTGGATCAAGCCCTGATTTTTTTGTGATTGATGCGTTGGTTTCACCGTCAGTGACATACGGACCGTATCGTCCATGACGCACTTGGATCTTTCCTTTGGTGGTTGGGTCCTCTCCAAATTCTTGGATGGGTGTTTCTAGTAATATTTTACGCGCTTCGGCCTCTTCCAGAATCGTCGTGCACTCTTCAAGTGTAATAGTGCGTGGATCACCATCTTCTTTTTCTTTGGTGCCGTTCAACGAAGCGGAGATCTCACCAGCTTTGAGGTACGGTCCAAATCGTCCAATGTCCGCGACGATATCTTCATCTTTGTATTTTCCGACAACACGAGGAATGATCAAGAGATATTGCGTGTCCTCCAGAGTGACGGTATCGATGGTCTGACCCTTCTCAAGGGAAGCGCTCTTTGGTTTGTTGATTTTTGCTTTGCGATCTTCATCGCTCCATGGACCAAGCTGTACAAACGGTCCGAACCGACCGTTCTTGGCAAAGATCATCATACCGGTTTCGGGGTCTTTACCAACCTCGCGTTCCTTCATCACATCTTCCTTCTTCACCTCTTTTTCTTTTGCAAGAAGGTTTTTGTGGAAGGGAGTGTAGAATTCTTCTAAGACAGGGACCCATTCTTTGCCGCCGTCAGCAATGTCATCTAAATCCTTTTCAAGTTTGGCCGTGAACTCGTAGTCAACCGCGTTGGGGAAGTGCTCTACCAATAGGTCGTTCACAATAAATGCGACATCTAATGGGTACAGTTTCTTATTATCATCGCGTTCGATATATCCGCGATCTATAATGGTGCTGATTGTCGGCGCGTAGGTTGAAGGACGACCGATGCCGTGCTCTTCCAACGATTTAACGAGAGTCGCATCAGAGAAGCGGGCCGGCGGTTCAGTAAAGTGCTGGGTCGGTTCAATCTTTTCGGCAATCACCGCATCGCCCTCTGCAAGCGCTGGTAATATTTTGTCTGCAGAGCTCTTGTATACTTTCATATACCCGTCAAAAACCACCGTACTTCCAGAAGAACGGAAAAGATAGTCGTTTGATGTAATATCGATGGTCGTGCGCTCTACTTTCGCTTCTGGCATTTGTGAAGCAACGGTCCGACTCCAGATGAGTCTGTAGAGCTTCTCCTGGCCCTTGTCGCGGAATTTCATCTTAGAAGGGGAGTTTGCCACATTTGTTGGGCGAATCGCCTCATGCGCTTCTTGTGCGCCTTTGGAGCTGGTAGTGTATTTTTTGATGCCGGTTGCATATTCTGCACCATGCTGCCCTTTCAAATATGCTTGGGTAGCGTTCAAGAACTGTTCAGACAGATTAAGGGAGTCGGTACGCATATATGTAATCTTACCGGTCTCATAGAGTTTTTGCGCAAGTGTCATGGTCTGTTTTGCGCTGAAGCTCAATTGATTATTCGCCTCGATCTGTAGAGTCGAGGTAGTCAACGGCTTCGGTGGTTTTTTTGAAACAGTGGTTTTCTTTGTGCCAGTCACGGTGAACGGCCCATCCTTCACAGCATTGAGTATCTTTTGCGCTGCCTCCTCATCGCCAATTGCGAGTTTATCTAACTTCTTTCCATGGGCACTATGCAACTTTCCCTCAAAGGTCAGTTTATCCTTTGAGAACTCGGTATCAATCGTCCAGTATTCCTCTTTGTCGAATGCCTGTCGCTCGCGCTCTCGTTCAACAATCATACGCATGGCAACCGACTGCACGCGGCCGGCAGACAGTCCATAATGCACACGTGTCCAGAGGAAAGGGGAGAGCTCATACCCCACAAGTCGATCAACGATACGTCGAGCCTGTTGTGCGTTCACCAGTCGGTTATCAATATCACGTGGATTCTCGAGTGCCTCCAAGATAGCCTCCTTTGTAATCTCGTGAAAGGTAATACGCTTTACCGACTTCTCTTTAATATTCAGCGTTTCATATAGATGCCACGCGATTGCTTCTCCTTCACGATCTTCATCGGGTGCCAGGAAAATTTCGTCTGCCTGCTTGGCGAGCTTCTTTAACATCCGCACCTGATCCTCGGCACGCTTTGGTACCTCGTAGGTGGGCTTAAACTTTTTTTCAATATCGACACCCATCTTGCTCTTTGGCAGGTCTCGAACATGACCATACGAAGACTCGACGGTGTACTCTTTACCGAGGAATTTTGTGATGGTTTTGGCCTTTGTTGGCGACTCGACAATAACAAGCTTCATGTAATTTTATTCACTGCCTATTCAATAGAGTGTCAATTTTTTTCGTACGCGTCTCTTTATATAGGATAGGGGTGAGAGTTGTCAAATGTCACTGTTAGGAAAGATTGTCTGCTGGAGCACAATATCTTCTTCTGGAAACCATAATTCTCGCATCTGTCCGGCCATGTACAAAGAGCCGGTTGCGATGACCAGATCATCTGTATGTGCATTCTTAATGGCTGAGCGCATGGCCTCTTGTGGGTCAGCAATCGTGTCTATAACAAGGCCTGGATACTGTTCAATAAAGAGTTGTTTCACTAGTTGTGTCGGTTCGGATTTGAATCCGGGAAGCTCCCAGCTTGTGACGGTCACGCGACCTGCGAGTGGGTCCATAATGGTGACAAGCGCGTCAAGATCTTTTCCTTCCTTTGGAGCAACAATGAGGTGTACGGCCTTTGCGTGCACCCAGCTAGATAGCTCATGTGCCAATGCTGCGAGTTTCGGTCGTGAATGCGCTCCATCTATGACCACCATCGGACTGTTATTATCGCTCGGCATGACCTCGATGCGTGCAGGAAGCGTTGCGTGATGTAGGCCTCTCTGGATGTGTGTTTTGTTGACGCCGACAGCTCGGCAGATCTCTCCAGCAAGACCGGCATTTGCGTACTGATGCGCACCTCGTAAGATGAGATTATCAGAAATGTGAGATCGGCTGTGTGTAATTGTGATGTTGTACCGGTCGGCTTCTTTTTGAAAAATATCCCGGATGTGTGCCCGTTGTTCAGAGGTAAAAACCTGTGCTCCCGATTTTATTACACCGGCTTTGTGGTGAGTGATCTCTTCTTCGGTTTCGCCGAGGATTTCACGGTGGTCTAAACCAATCTGAGTTAATCCAACAGCCACCGGTGCTTCAATAATATTTGTCTTATCAAACCGGCCGCCACATCCGGCTTCCACAACAAGCCATTCGATGCCGGCATCTTGGAAGGCGATCAATGCCACTCCAAAAAAGATTTCGGCATATGAAGGTGTCCACTCCGGCGACTCCGTTCGGATCTGTTCCACGACAGGTCGAATCTGGTCCACGGCATCAGCGAACGCATCAGCAGAAACAAGCTGTCCGTTGATCTGTATATTTTCGGTCGCGGCAGTCACGTACGGCGATTGGTACAATCCAACCGATCGACCATCAACAAGAAGCGCCTCATAGATCATTTGGGTTGTTGAACCTTTACCAGATGTACCGGCGACGTGAATCACCTGCCATTCACGTTCTGGCCGACCAATAGTATTAGCTAGGCGCTCCATGCGTTCCAAAAAGAAGGATGGCGGACGTTCCACGGCCGCCGCCATATAATCTCCTTCAGAATGGTTGATTGCTCCTTCCAACCATCCAATTGCAGCGCGGTAGCGCTCAAGCATGGATACTATTATTTCTTAACGACCTCTCCTCGCAACCATCGGACACCCGCGTACACCAGAGGCGTATCGAGGACAGCAAAAGCAAGTTTGAACGCCCAGTAGGTAAGGGAGAGTTCAACTATAAACCCGGCAGTAAATCGGTCGCTGATGCCGTAGAATGCGATGAACATAAAGATAAACGTATCGATGCCCTGGCTGACAAAGGTGGAGAGGTTATTGCGCAACCACAGAAACTTTCCGTTTGTTTTCTTTTTCCAAAATTCGAAGGACCAGATGTCATGTAGCTGAGAAATTCCAAAGGCGGTCACACTGGCGATGATAAAACGAAGTGAGTTCTTGAAGGTTCCGCTGTATGCCTCTGCTGAATCTGCAAATCGTTCGTGTGCAGGTAGGTAGACCGACAACGCGGTGATCGCAAAAAGTAGCAAGAGTGCGACCACTCCGGTCATCAAGAACTGCTTTGATAGTTCGCGTCCATAGACCTCTTCGATAATGTCGGTGACAACAAATGTGAACGGGTAGGTAAAGATGCTGACAGAAACGGCGACGCCCCAGATAGGGGTTACTTTTGAGCCAAGTAGGTTTGCGGTGGTCAGTGCTAGTACAAAAATACCGAGCAACATCATCACCTTTTTCCCTTCGCGGGAAGTGAGATCAATCTTCATGTTGAATTATTTCGTTTATAGGTATGGTCACCAATTTCGATGAGAGCCGATGCCAGCACAAGTGCCGTGACCTGAGACAGGAATTGTGATGCCGGCAGGGTACAGCGGCGCTGCGCTTCATCCAGAGATCGTGCCTCTGTAAAAACCGCGAGCACTAACTGCTCCTCCATGCTCCATTGTCTCGAAATTATGTCATTGGGACCGGTGTTATAGTTCAATGCGTACTCTATCGTATTGGATATCAGTTGACAAGAGGGGATCGGAATCGCTCCCTTTGCGATCAGGTCGTTCGTACCCGCTGATTGATCGGCATATATCGAGCCAGGTACCGCGAGTACCTCGCGATTGTAGTCCAGCGCGAGCCGTGCCGTGATCAGTGCGCCACTGCGACGAGTGGCCTCAACGACAATAGTGGCCTGTGATAGCCCTGCGATGATCCGGTTACGAGCCGGGAAGAAGGATTTGTGTATAGTCGTGCCTGGTGGATACTCAGAGATGACAGCGCCACCATTGGCCAGGATACTCGCGGCTAGACCGGCGTTTCCTTTCGGGTGTATCTCTCCTTCTTCGACAGGGCCGCCTAAAACCGCGATCGTAGGGATCCGTGCATCTACCGACCGGGCGTGTGTGGCCGCGTCTATACCAAACGCGAGTCCGCTCACCGTCGTGCACGCAAGTCCGGCAAGCGCCGCAACGATGTCGGTGGTGGCAGACAGTCCATATGCCGATGCCTTTCGTGAGCCAACAACCGCGACCATGCGTTCGTTTGATAAAACCGCTGGGTCACCGCGTCCGTATAGAACTGGCGGTGCATCGGGTAACTCATTAAGCAATGCGGGATACCCTTCATCCCCGCGTCGCAGTGTCCATTGTTTTGTGTACATAAAAATCTCGCTCGAGGCGAGAGTGTCCAAAACCAATTTACCATGGTGGAACCGGTGGCGCAACAATGATATACTGCCGGTATAATTATTGGAGGTATCACAATGAGAATAACAAGCGCAATACTCGGAGCTGTGCTCATGGTAGGGGTTCTTTTGGTGTCTCCAGCCAGCGCCACACAAGATCCTGCGGGTATTACAATAAACATAAACACAAGTGCTGGTATTATGCCGACTAGTACACTGTATATCCTCGACGTGCTTATGGAGCGCATGAGTATTTGGATGACACGGGATGACGGAGAGCGTGTGACACATCTCATGGCGCTAGCCGACGAAAAAATACAGGAAGTTGCAGGATCGGCTATTGATGATCCAACCGCAGCAGGTAGCGCATCCAAGCGATACGAGAAATATTTGAAAGAGGCGGTCAAGACCGCAAAAAAAGCGGACAACACAGACGGGAAGGCCGATGAGCTGCTTGCCCAGATTTCAGGAAACACACTGACACACCTTGATGCATTTGTGAGTGTAGGTGGAGCGGTCGCCGGAGCAGAAGGGGAATACATCGGAGAGGTGTTTGAAACGATTGGTAACCAAGAGACAGAGATCCTCGACAACATAGAGGACCAAGAGGAGCGTGATGCGGTGGCGGTAGAAATGGTTGAGGGGATTCAGGAAATCGAAGGGCGAATGACCCCTCTTGCGAAAGAATATATCGGACCGACTCTACAGAGGTTGGTCGGCGGAATCGCAACTTTCTTGCTAAAACAAGGAGAGGTGTTAGTCGATGCATACGGGGAGCAAGTTTCTGATTACTTACGAGAAAAGGCAAATACACAATTAGACAAAGCAAAAGACTCCATCATAGAAGAGATTAAAGATCTTGAGTTCTAATCATGCCTAATCAACATTCGATACATCAATACTCCAAGCTCCATCGAATTCAGTCATTCATGCAGATGGTGCGTGGAGATGCGCATAAATTACCGCGGGTAGTTACTATTACGATAATCGCGATCTCCATCTACAATTTTGGGTGGGGATTCGCCGATTCATACTTTTCAATCTATTTGGCGGAGTTTTCAGCGCACTATTCTACTATTGGTGTATTTAAATTCATTATAAGTCTCGTCGGCGCTTTGTTGCTCATTCCTGTTGGTGAGTTGATGGAGCGTACCGACAATATTGCGGCGACCAGCAAGGCAAAGTATGTGTACGGCCTCATCGGTCTTGGGTACTTTTTAGCGGGAGAGTTCAGTTCCATTCCAATTCTTATAGCCTCTCTTGTGTTGAACGGTGCAATGCTTCCATTTGTGTGGGTTGGCACTATTTCAACATTACGTAGTCACGCCACCAAAAAAACCGCAGGGCTGGTTTCAGGTTTTTACATTACCGGTACGCAGATCGCATTTGCTGCTGGGTTATTGCTCGGCATTTTTCTGCTGGCAGACCTGCCGATCCATTACATGTTTATTCTTGTTGCGGTGATGTCGGTGCTTAGTGGATTATTTGGGCGAAACGCGCACGACTCACATCACGAGCCTCTTATTCGTTCGTTACGGGACCTTATCGTGAAGGACCGCGTTATGGGACGGTGGTGGAAAGATGCTCGACAGTTTAATCCAGAGGTATGGGCATCTCTTCTTCTCATGTTTCTCACCTATGCCATACCTCTAGTTTCACTGACTTTTTTGCCGTTGTTCGGAAAAGAGATTGGACTTTCTTTTACTCAGATCGGATTGCTTGTGGTGGTAATGAATATTCCGTTTCTGTTTAGTTTTATTGCGTCCGAGATCGCAGATCGGGCTGAACGACTCCGTACAGTCATCGTCGGACTTGGTATTTCGGCCATCGCTATTTCGATGTTGGCAATCTGGCATTCAGAACCCTGGCACCTCTATGCGGGAGCTTTCTTTTTTAGTATGGGGTATGCCTTCATGATTCCATCACTGGATACGATTGTGACGGTGTTGACACCGCAAAAGCAGAGCGGAACTGTTAGTGCGAGCACCCAACTAGTGCTGTATATAAGCGCAATGGCGCTTGCTCCAATTATGGGGTTATTAATCGACCGGTATGGATGGACTGAGTTATTTATGTTGTTAGGCATGTATCTAGGTGCATTAGTCGTTCTTGTTGCGACCCTCCAATTCCGTTTTCGGAAACGCAATATCTCCTACCATCTATCGCATAAAGCCAGCAGACATAATCCCTATATTCTATGACACGTCTCCACACGCCGCTCATCAAGCGAATAAAAGAAGTATTAGAAGAGGATGATCGTGTACTCGCCGCATGGCTCGAAGGGTCTATTGCGCGTAACGAGGATGATGATCTTTCTGACGTTGATTTGTGGATATCGGTAAAAGACAATGCGTTCGACGATTTTATTGAGACACGCGAGCAGTTCGCCACACAGCTCGGGCCGGTGACGAGCCTACTGTACCCGAAGGAGGAGCATGGCGAAGAACCAATCGAATCCTTTCACATTATATTAGAGGAGATGCCCACCGCGGTGAGTGTCGACATTCATGTACAGCCACGCAGTCGTCATTTTACATTTACCAAAGGGTCGGATGCGGAAGAGTGCAAGGTATTATTCGATAAAGCGCACATCGTCAAGATAAAGCAAAAACGACCGGAGGTCATTGAGCGGCAGGCGGTGGAGGCCTTTGATGAGGTCTCGTTACGCTTCTGGCATCTAATACCAAAAGTTGCGGCGTTGATTGAAAGAGGAGACCTTCTTGAGGCATCGGAGCAGTACAGACGACGATTAGAGGAGTACATTACTTTGCTTCGTATTGTTCATTCACCGGAAAAAGTGGATTGGGGACTCAAGGATATTGAGTATGATCTACCGGAGGATGTAGTGAAGATCATCTATCAGCTCATGCCCACGCTGAGCGCAAAGACTCTGCATAAGCAGCTGGCAAAGCTCCTGCGATTATTCCTAAAACAACAAAAAATGATGGCACGGACAATGAAGCACCAGCTTCCGGAGGCATTAATAAAACAAGTAATGCGAGAACTGTAATGGCCTACGTTGAAACAGAATTACCCGAGGACATGCATTGGAATGAAAACGAAGAAGGTGGCGGCAGTCGCAAGAAGCGCGGGCCCCAAAAGGAACAGGCACGAGAGCGACGTCCTCGTAGAGAAAGGCAACAGATGAGTAGCACCCTGCGCTGGTTTGTTTATGGTGGAGTTGTGGGACTGGTCGCGGTCATCGCTGGTGCGATTGTGGCATGGAACGCCGTGAGTTCCTTAATTGGGCTTTAGAGGTGATTTTTAATAATACGTAGAAGCCCGGGCCCTTGATGGGCTTGACTTTTGGGGTTTAAAATAGTAATTTCTGGCCACGAGACATCTATAGATTCAACCGGTTTAGAAGGGAGGTGCACGATGCACCCTGACGACGAAGAGACGACTACCGAGGACGCACTGCACAACCCGCCGCGTGGCCTGAGCGAACGCTTCTGGCCTTGGATCGGGCTGGTGCTGCTGGTCGCCGCTCCGTTCGTGTTCCTCGAGGTCTACGAGGTGGCGCGTTCGGCGACGAACCTCATCGATTGGGGCGAGGCGCTGTTCCTGCTCGCTCTCGGCATCTTGTTCCTGAACAGCGGTCGCCGCCACCTCTACTACTGGATGAGGTGGAAGAAGGAGGAGTTCCGGGTCGGCGAGATGCCTTTGTGGTCACCGCCGTGGAAGCTCAGCTTCGACGAACTGCCGTACACCGCCGGTATCATGGGGGGAATCCTCCTGATCCACTGGGGCTGGGCTACGGCAAAGTACATCATGAATGACGGATTGACACCGTTCATGGTGGTGTACGAGCTCGCGGCGACGGTCGTGTTCTCGCGGGTGATCATGGAGCACCTTCTGATCTGGCGACTCTGGGCGATGAACCAGGCGAACGAGGCGGAGGAGCGTTCCAAACTGGCCACGCGCTCGGATCACGAGGCCGTACCCGGAGCGCCCGGTGCACCAGGGTCAGGCACGGAGTGGAACGCGCCCTAGCTGAGGAGCCTTCCCTCACCCCGACCCGGACGACTGCAACAGCGCGGTCGTCCTAAACCTTTTTTTATTTTCGCACGGGTGTTACACTGCTATCCTATGAAGCAGCAAGAGAGCAATACAGTGCCAGCAATTTCAATTACCGACCTGCGCAAGACCTACGATAAGACTGACGCGCTAAAAGGAATCAGCTTCGACATTAACGAGGGTGATTTTTTTGGATTCCTGGGCCCTAATGGAGCAGGAAAGACAACAACCATTAATTTGATTACCGGGCTCGCAAACCTCACCAGCGGTTCGATCTCTGTTTTTGGAAAAGACGTGGTAAAAGAGTACCGCGAAACACGACGCATGATTGGGCTGGCCGCACAAGAACCGAACTTTGATCCTTTTTTCCCACTAGGCACCGTTTTGGCATTTCAGGCCGGATACCATGGCATACCTCGCAATGAAGCTAAAGAACGCGCAGACCGACTACTCAAACGATTTGGGCTGTGGGAAGATCGAGAAAAGACAACCCGTCAAATTAGCGGCGGTATGAAACGTCGCTTACTCATCGCAAAGGCGCTGGTGAATGACCCAAAGATTTTGATACTGGACGAACCGACCGCGGGAGTAGATGTTGAGTTGCGTCGAGACATGTGGAAGATGTTGCGTGAGTTGAATGACGAGGGAAAGACCATTTTACTCACAACCCATTATATCGAAGAGGCCGAGGAGCTCTGTAACCGTATTGGAATTATTCACCAGGGCGAGATGAAGGCGTTGGAGGACAAAAGTGCCTTGATGGAGCAGTTGGGGGAAAAGCGCATGAAAATTATCACCAAAGAGTTGTCCGGCACCGCGGAGCAGGATATACGCGCTCTCGATGGCGTCACGATTCAAGACAATGCCGTCTTGTTCGATACAGACAAAGCGACCACCCTTCTCCCAGAGGTATCACGTCTACTTGAGCACCATAAGGTGACCATTGTAGATATGGATATTGAGTCGTTCGACCTAGAAGACATTTTTCTGCAGTTAACGGATATGAAATAGTATGGGAGCCGGATGGATTAGTTTTAAGGCATTACTGTGGCGCGAGATGCTTCGAAATTTTCGAGTATGGACACAGACTTTTTTGCCGCCGCTAATTTCGTCATCATTATACGTGTTGGTATTTGGAAAGTTCATCGGCGACCGTATCGGTGAGGTGGGAGGACTCTCTTATATGGAGTTCCTCATTCCTGGGCTTATTATGATGCAGGTCATTTTTGGAACCTATGGCAGCGCCTCGTTTACCGTCTTTTTCTCAAAATGGGAAAAGACCATTCACGACGTACTCACCTCACCAATTTCATATATTCAGATGGTTCTTGCAATTCTATTTGGAGCAGGCGTCATTCGCGGTGTTCTTGTAGCGATGTTGCTTGTAGTGCTCTTTACGTTGTTTGGTATTACGTCAATTGCTTCTCCGTTGATCACGCTATACTACCTAGTCATGGTGGGGCTCATATTTTCTGCTGGAGGCATGATGGCCGGACTATGGGCCGATCGCTTTGACCAGTTTAATATTATTCAAACTTTTATTTTGACGCCTCTCATTTACCTTGGTGGTGTATTCTATTCAATTGAGACACTCCCTCCTTTGTTCCAGAAGATTTCTGCATACAATCCACTACTCTACATGATCAACGGTCTGCGTTACGGAATGACCGGATTCAGCGACACAAATATTTGGCTGAATGCCGGTATTGTCACCGGCGCCGCGGTTATCATGGTCACGCTTTGTGTCCTCTTATTCCGTTCTGGCTACAAGATGCGTACGTAGTCATCGGGACCGCCTCCATAATCTCTTCTCGTGATCTGCCTTCGGCTTTGTGGTCACTTCGAAGAGCGATGGAGGTGTTCAAGAGAGGTGCTGTACGCGCTTTATTTCAGCACGTTCACAGCCAAACAGAGGTATGGTACACTGGGGTCGATATGACCAGAGAACAGATACAGCGGTATTTTCCAGATACCTACGATTTCTTCAGCGCGGTGGCCGATACACACCCATTTTGGGCTGCGGTGAGTCTGGTAGATCTATCGCAGGGTAAGTCCGGGAGGACATTGCTCTCTGACATGGAACAGGTATTTTCAAGTCTGCATGAGATCGATGGGCATCATGTGTTACGCGATCATTTAGAGGACCTTGATACGAACGATCAGCTCATGGAGATGCTGACGCGGCTGTACGTTGCATATCTGTACCGAGCACACAAAACAAAACTCGTACACAATGAAGAGCATGGGTACGATATCGAAATAGAGATTGCGGATCAGCTCATGGCGCTTGGTGTTGTACACTTTCAAAATTTCGACTCCATCACCGACCAGTTCAAGGACGAGATCCAAGCCGACCTCTCCACAATGGAAGGGGAGGCATCAGAGGTGACAACCGGAAAGACGCTGTCGTTCATGAAGAAATTACGAGACCGGGCAGGTCAGCTGAAAGAGCATCCAACGGCACATCATCAAATAATGGCCGCGGTCACTGATCACGCTTTTTTCGGAAAAGAATATGACATAGCGCGTCACATTGCGCGCTCACGCAGCACGCTTGAAAAGGAGCTCCCTCACATTTCAGGAATTCTCTTAATTGATCCTACTCCGGGTAGAGAACGAGCAAAGTATATTGGTTTCCACGGTGATGACCACCACATTGAACGGCTCGTAAACAAAATCGGCTAAAACAACAACCATGTCTATTCGAAGTATCTCATTCGGCGCTACAATCGTCGCCTGTGCATGTGCAGCCCTCATGGTGTTGTTTGCTATTCCTGCAGATGCCGCCGTAGTAGAAGTGAGCATGACCGCTCGCCAATGGGAGTTCGAGCCATCGACGGTGACTGTTGAGGAAGGTGACGTTGTCACAATGACTATTCTGAGTGAAGATGTTGATCACGGTTTTTTTCTAAACGCGTTCGGTGTGGATAGTTCCTTGAGGGCGGGAACAACAACGACCGTCTCTTTTACCGCTGACACAGCTGGCACATACTCTTTTTCCTGCAATGTATTTTGCGGTGCAGGACACGGCAGTATGAGCGGTACGTTGGTGGTTACTGACGTCGCCGAAGAAGTTGTTGACGAAGAGGAAGTAGACAAGAAAGAGGAAGAAGAAGAGATCGACAGCGCTGCTCCAGTAATCAGCGGGGTAAGCATTTCGAATATTCAACAGACATCCGCACAAATTCATTTTACGGCAAATGAGGCCTCATTTGGACAGATAGAGTACGGCATTAATCCTGGTGTATATGTCGCCGCTACACCGTTAGCAGAAAATACCTCAACCTCACACAGCGGGGTGTTGACCGGACTCAGCGCAGGAACGACCTACTACTATCGAGCAAAGGCTCACGATGCCACCGGTAACTATGGATTCAGCACAGAAAGCACATTTGCCACAGAGGCCATTCCAGAACCTGAGGTATCTGTGATAGAAACATCAGTAGACAGCACGGAAGCCATAGAGATCAGCACTACAGACGAAGGAGTGTCTGTCGAGGAGGAGAGGGAGGCTGATGTGCGTACCGAGGAAGATGAAAATGTAGAGGTTGTCGAAGAGATAGCGCCTACTATGGCTGAACCAGAAGAGCCTCTGGTCACTGTCGGAACCGACATTATTAATGAGCTAAGTGAGACAGCGGTTGAAGATGAGTCAGCGCTACATAGTACGGGAACTGTGCTTGCTATCGTTATGGGTATAATTGCGCTGATTGTCATTGTTGGGATATACGTTGTGCGGATGAACGCACGTTCATGATCTCGGTCGAAGAACTGCAGCAACTCACACAAGAAGCTGGCTTTGAATTATTTGGCGTTCTTCCCATCGGTCCTACTGAAACAGGACCTGCATTTCAGGAGTGGCTAGAAAAAGGGATGCACGGAAGCATGGAGTGGATTGCGGGAGATGAGGCCATCGCCAAGCGAAATGATCCGCGAGAAATACTTGGCTCGATTCAGTCAATTATGACACTTGGTTTTCGGTATACTCCACCAGAGATCTCACATGAGCTCTTGCATGATCCATCGCGTGGCATTATTGCGCGGTATGCGCTCTACGATGATTACCATGAGGTGATCGCAAAGAAATTGAAGAAACTCGCACGCGCTATAGAAGAAAAAAATGGAGATCCTTCGTGGAAGGCGTATGTCGATACCGGACCGATACTCGAACGGGAGTGGGCACAGCGAGCCGGTCTTGGGTATATTGGAAAGAATAGTAATCTGATTAACTATGAATTTGGTTCATATCTGTTTTTAGCAGAGCTTTTCTTTTCTGTAGAAATGCCAGTTGTGCAAGCCAAGCAGATGGGGAGTTGCGGATCCTGTACCAACTGCATGGATTGGTGTCCGACCGGCGCGATCGTAGCAGACAAGACCGTTGATGCACGTAAGTGTATCTCGTATCTCACCATTGAACATCGCGGTGCTATCCCTGAAGAGATTCGGCCATTGATGAAAAATCGCATCTACGGATGTGATATTTGCCAAGAGGTGTGTCCATGGAACGGAAAACCAAAAGCACAGGAGAAGGCCGATTTTAAAGTACGGGAAGATCTCGTCGCGCCGCCACTGGAGACGCTATTGTTTTTCGACGACGAGGCGTTCAAAGAGCGATTTCGAAAAAGCCCGATCAAACGCGCTAAGCGGGAGGGGTTTATGCGGAATGTCTCGATCGCCTTAGGGAACTGGGGAACGCATGATGCGCAGCTGTTGTTGCACGAGATTCAGAAGAGAGATGATTCACCGTTGGTACAGGAGCATGTCACGTGGGCCTTGAAGCGGTGCGCAGAGTAGGCTACAGTATAGGTATTAATAGCGAACAAAAAAATATGATCTCACTTATTATTAGACTCAGTATCAACGCGGCGGTGATTCTTGGTATCGCATACCTCGTTCCGCAGTTTTCAGTATCTAGTTTTTGGTCGGCATTGCTTTTTGCACTAGTGCTTGGAGTCATCAATGCATTCATCCGGCCGCTCGTAAAATTACTGTCGCTACCAGCAAATATCGCGACGCTGGGACTCTTCACATTCGTCATTAACGCCTCTTTATTTTGGCTGGCCTCTTCCTTTGTTGCGGGAGTAGAAATCGGGTCTTTTGCCGCCGCGTTTTGGGCCGCATTATTCCTCTCTGTCGCATCTGGTTTACTCAGTTTTTTCATTAAAAAATAAGGGAAAAAGAGCGGTTCTCGAACAAGCTCAGGCACAATAACAACTCAATAAAGCGTATAAGGGACCTTGACAACAGGGTCCTTTATTTGGTATAGGGGAGAGGCACAAGGCGCACGATGCGCTAGCTGAAGGAGTACGGTTATGCGTTTGCAGAACCTGTTGGAGCTGTTTGAGTTCACCCGATACCCCGTAGTGGCGGTGTTCATGCTGATCCTCGCGATCGGCCTGGGCATCATTCTCTTGCGGGCTCATGAGAGGAGGAGGCGCAGGACCCAGTACCAGCTGGTCCTGCCCGACCAGACCTGGGCCCAGCAGTTCGCGGATGCCCCGACGCTCACCACGGCGGCACATCGGCGGCAGCGCGGATTCGCCGCCTGGCTGGGCACACAGCGCCAGAAGGCACGAGGACACGTTCGTCGAATGGGACGTCCGAGGGCCGCCACTGTGCTCCCGGCCGACGTTCGGCGGCGTGAACGCATGGAGGCCGTTCGACGAGCGCGGGCGGAAGGTCCCGATCGTCGGACGAGAGCCTTCCGCCGCCTGATGCAGGCGATGGATCAGCTGCCCGAGCGGCAGCGAGCCGGGCATCTGCCAGATGACCTCACGCCGTAGCGTCCGCGCTACATACCATTCGGCAAGCCGTCCGTTCTCGCAGTGAGGACCAGACGGCCCCTTTTTTTATCAGCGAGTGTGAGGTACACTAATCTCATGAAAATACTCGCAGACAATCCCAGGATTTCCGTTTTTATACAGACACTGCTCATTTTCGGGGTTGTGTTTTCTGTCGCATTCTTTTTAGCTGTACCACGTGTCCAGGTGTTTGTTTCTATACACGATGCTTCGGAACAGATCAGTCGCACATCAACGCAGTTTCTTTTATGGTTTCTCGCCGCAACCGCTATAGCGGTGACCGCGGTGCGTTACTTTAAGGACAAGCGTTTCTGGACTGTCTTCTTTGGGGTTGGTGCCTTTGCGGGACTCTATAGTATCGCATACCTACTACTTTCGAGTGTGGTTAGTGGCGGAATCGCTTCGTGGCTTGCCATTCCATTGGCGCTCGTGCCGGTTTTTGTACGACTTCGCTGGAAGCTAGTCTGGATTCATAATGTGGTTGTGTTACTGACAAGCATCGGCGTGGCACAGATTCTGGCGTGGCAGTTTCAGCCAAAGGTGGTAGTGTCAATTCTTATAATTCTTGCTGTGTACGATGTTATTGCGGTCTACTTTACAAAGCACATGATTTCTATGGCGCGCGGGTTATTTCAACGCGAGGCCTTCTTCGGCGTCTTGCTGCCCACCTCCATTGCGCGATGGAAGGAGAGCTACGCCGGCATGATTCCCGGTAAAAAAATATCGGTGCTGGGAGCAGGCGATATTGCGTTGCCACTCATGCTTGCTCTGTCACATGGCATCCACACTGAGCCAGGCGCATTTTGGGTGATTACATCGGCTACGATCGTAGGAGTTCTATTATTGCAATTACTATTTCATACGGTCGCAAAGGGGAGGCCGATGCCTGCGTTACCGCCTTTAGTATTAGCAGCGGTTATCGGTCACTATATTGTTGGAATGTTGTAGGATGGCCAGAAGAGTTCGCTTTATATAATTCTCATTTTTGCTAAAAACCGCGTTGACCGCGGCTTCTTTATTTGGTACAACAGCTGCGCTACATCTCCTACGATGGGAGAAGAGCGCAAATCGGTTTCTACGCATACGAGGAGTGAAACCATGGACATTCAGAACGAGATGCTGCCCATGTGGCTGCGCAACACGCTGCTTCGACGGTTCCTTGCTTTCCTGATGATCATCCTCTGGGCGGTGATCACCACCGTTGAGGGGTTGATCGGTGGTGCGATCGGCGGGATCAGTCAGCTCGTGCGTCCAGGTCAGGTCAACTGGCTTTGGAACATCCCGATGTTCTGGACCAACACGCTGGAGCCGCTCTGCTGGACACTCGACATCAAGGACAAGGTGGATTCGAGTCAGGTGACCCACGCAGCGCTTCAGGGTCCCACGATCGGCGCTGTCACGCACCCTAGTTCGATCGGAGTGATCCGGTTCGCAAAGGGATGGTGGCCGGTCTTCAAGGGACCGCACAAGGCTCCGATCAAGGAGGAGCTCAAGTGGTATCCGTTCGGGATCGGGCTGTGGTTGACAGGCGTGAGCATGCTTCTTCCGCGAGGCGATCGCGCTGTGTCGATGGAGCTGCTCAAGAAGAAGATGACGATCCGTCGTGGAACCGCCATCATTCTGGTCGACGGCACGCGTCCGCGCATGACTCACGAGTTCGGGTGGTTCGCACGATGGTGGGCGGAGTTGCGGGGTAAGACCCTCTACCCCAAAAACACAATCACTCGAGCACGAGAGAAGCTTCGTGAGATGGGTCTGAGCGAGATCGCAGACGACTACATGGGCGGGCTCTGGCGCGACACCGGCATCACCACGATGCTTCGGGCCAACCCTGACGCGTTCTTCTGCATTCAGATCTCCTTCGGGAGCGTCCATGAAGAGGGGTTCGCCGGGGCCGAGGCGATGATTGGCGGCACCTTCTACCAGAAGGTGGTCGAGATCGATCGCGCGCTCATGCCGTTCGAGGACGAGGTCCAGCGCCGGCTGTTCTGGAACTACCTCGGTGCGGCCGTGTGGCGATACGTCGCCGACGTCCGCGCAGGCAAGTACAACATCGACGAAGAGTTCGTCTTCGAGTGGGAAGGTCGCCAGGTGACCATGCCCAAGCAAGCCTGATCGTACAGGCCTAGAAGACGGCTCCTCGTCTCTTTTTTTACCCCTACGCCTTTTACTCTTGCGTTATTGGCTCCTGCTCTATTTCCATTTGTTCTGCCGCGGCGAGTCGAGCCTCTGCAGAAATAAGTCGAATAGTATGTTTTAATCTCTCCACCCAGTTGTCACCGAGCACATCTATACCGATGCGCACGCGTCGACCCTCGGTCCCACCGCCAGAGACAAAATCCCACTCCGCATCCAGAGTTGGAATAGAGCGCTCAGAGGTAATAGTAATCTCTGCAGATGACAGTCCATTCATATTATTTGGATAGGTCGTATCAATAGAAAGAAGCGGGGAATGCGCGGCAAGTAGTTTTATCTCTAGCAGGTCGAACAATCCGGCAAGTGCAGGATCCATTGCACCATGAGCTTTAAACCGCTCTTCCTTTGTATATCGAGCTCGCTGTTGAAGTAATGAAGATACCTCACGGATATTGGCTAGTCGTTGGTATAGTAAAACGCGTTCGCCAGCATCCGGTAACAAATTTTCCGGAATGCGAGCCTCCATAGGTAAGTCGATTGGTACATCACGTTCAGGCTCCAGGTCATCTCCCTTCATCTCACGGACAGCTTGGTTCAACAGACGCACATACAGGTTCATTCCGATTTTCACCGCATGGCCATGCTGTTCTTTTCCCAGCATATTCCCAATACCACGAATTTCCATATCCTTCATAGCAAGCTCAAAACCAGCACCCAGTTCATCGGCCTCTTGCAAAGCAATGAATCGGCGACGCACATCTCCGTCAGGGTTAGACTCGGTAAAAAAGAAATACGCATACCCTTGGCGCGCAGCTCGCCCAACACGACCTTTCAACTGGTACAACTCTGCCAAGCCGAACATCGAGGCATTCTCTACAATAAGCGTATTCGCCGTAGGGATGTCCAGCCCATTTTCTACAATAGTAGTTGCAAGCAACACATCGAGCTCGCCGGTATCAAAGGCATGCATCACCTCGGACAGTTCTTTTGGAGGCATTTGTCCGTGAGCAATTCCAATCCTCGCCTTCGGCAGTAACGCCTGTAGCTCACGCATCTTTTTTTGTATAGTCTGCACGCGATTGTACACGTAGTAGGTCTGCCCATTACGTTCCATCTCACGCCCAACCGATTCAACAATAAGGTCGGTGTTCATTGGCTGGATGGTCGTCTGCACCGCACGTCGTTCATTCGGAGGAGTCAGAATAGTAGAGATATCTCGGACACCAGCGACAGACAAATGCAGTGTACGTGGAATAGGGGTCGCGGTCATTGTCAGCATGTGAGCACTACGGCGTAGCTTAGTCAGCCACTCTTTTGCTCGGACACCAAACCGTTGTTCTTCATCAACAACAATCAGACCAAGTTTTTTGAAATGAATATCTTTGGATAGCAACCGATGTGTGCCAACAACAATATCTATCTGACCTGTTGCCAATCGTTCTACCGCATCCCGCTGCTCCTTTGGAGTCCGGAAGCGGCTGAGCGACGCAACCACAACGCCCATGTCCTTGAGGCGCTCCACAAATGTATCAAAATGTTGCTGCGCCAGAATGGTCGTCGGTGCCAACAATGCCACCTGATACCCGTTCAACACCGCGCGGTATGCTGCTCTTAGTGCCACCTCTGTTTTCCCAAACCCAACATCACCACATAACAAACGGTCCATAGGCCGTTCCTGCGACATATCTGTAAACACATCTTTTAGTGCCTGCACCTGGTCGGTCGTCAGCGTGAACTGACATGCCTCGTCGAGCTGTTTCTCCTCTGGTTCTTCAACAAACTGATGCGCTTTGGACATTGAGCGTCGTGCGTACAGATCAAGCAGCTCTCTCGCGAGTTCCAGCGTATTTTCCTTTACCCGCGTCACCGCCTCGGCCCAAGAGGCGTTCGACAGGCGGTGGAGCTTTGGTGTTTCCACTCCAATATATTTATCAATCCGATCGGCCAGTTCAACAGGGACGTAGATCTTATCACCCTCAGCGTACTCCAATACAAAAAACTCACGGTCCATCTCGTTGATATGCATGACCGAGGTCCCGCCATATTTCGCAATGCCATGATGTGTATGCACTACGTGGTCGCCCGGCTTCAATGTTTGAATCATGGCCTGTTGCACTCGCGCTGCTTGCTGTGCTTGTTCTTCTTCCGCAAACCCGATAGCGGTATCGGTCAACACAAGTAAGTCGTCGCGCGTGAACCCAGCAGATGGGAGGCCAAACTCACGCAGAGAAACATCTACACCCGTACCTCCAGAGGCCGCCTCATCCAAAAAACCCTGAACCTTTTCGTGTTGTGATGTTAACACCAACGCCTCACTCGCTCCAGACAAATCAGCAACAACATCCGCAAACCGTAAATGGTATGACTTGGACTCCTTATACCCAGCCGGATGCACGTCCTCACCCAAGAACGGCTCTAATAAAATTTGCGCTTGAGGTATTTCCATCGGAGTACCATGCATCTGCACAACAACCGCCTCGGGAGGTAGGTGATCAAAAAGAGTAGACCGCCCTTTCATCTCTATAGGCACCAAGTCAACATGATCGAGCGCCTCACCCCGAGCACCGGTTTTTATATCGAACGAGGAAATCCGGTCAACGGTCTCGCCAAAGAATTCAATTCGCAACGGCTGGTCGGTGTACACATCCAGAACATCTCCTCGCAATGCCCATGCACCGGGTTGGTTTGCGGTCTTGTCGCGCTCGTACCCGTACTTGGTCAGCCATTCTTGCGCTCGTGCCAAAGACCATTGCAGATCGGGTTCAACGCGCCGCACCGCCCGACTCAATGATGTAGGAGAGGGAAGTCGTGCCTCATCCAGTAGTGTTTCATCAATAACAGTAAATTCCGCACCACCATGTCCCCAGACACCGGCTATTGATCCGTCCCATGCTTTCACCGATTCAGCTCCAAATGCACGGAGCCCCTCAACAACAATTCTCTGCTGCATAACTGTCGGCGCAATAACAAAAACCGCCTTTTTCGATAAAAGGGGGGTACTCGCCAGGAGGTGAGCGGCCGCTAATGGGTGTGGAACCTGCCCAATGCGCGTGATCGCTCCCGGCTCAAACGCAATCACATCGCTGTTCAACATTGTAGAAGTACTCTACGCGGATTTTCGTCGATTGTAAACCTTTCCAGCGATTCAGTTGTGTACAGCGGTTCACCGCGTTATACTGTACCAACTATGGATAGAAAACCCTTTAAAAGAGAGCCCAGAAGTGCCGACGAAGAAAAGCGGAAGGAGGAGCTTGAGCTTGCCTTTTCGCCGTTCAAAGTGGGGGATACGATAAAGTTCTCGAATGGGGATTGGTTTGTTGCGGAAGGTGAGTGGAAAATAGTGATGTTTCAGCATTCGATAATCAAAGCTGGTGTAACTGAGCCTATTTCAGTCTATCTTTTTAACAAGAAAATGGATGAGGAAGATCCAGGATCAGGGACCCTACGCGTTTTTAACCTCGATTTTATGGATTTCGACCCACAACTTGTAAACAGTTCAGCCGCGTCACAACCGGCGTAATTTCTCGTATTATTTTGTACTATCTGAATGACCTCATTATTCGAACAAAACACAGCCGGTTCTGCTCCGCTCGCAGAACGTATTCGACCATCAACGCTCGATGGGTTTGTTGGTCAGTCTGACTTGATTGGCAAAGGATCGCTTCTCCGTGCAGCATTAGAAAAAGATGAGGTGCCTTCTATGATTTTTTGGGGACCTCCTGGGAGTGGCAAAACCACGCTCGCGCAAATTATTGCCCAGACAACAAAGTCCAACTTTGAACAGCTGTCCGCTGTGAGCGCAGGCAAGAAAGATTTGAAAGAGGTGATCGCTCGTGCACAGGACAACGCAGAGCTCCATCAGCAGAAGACTATATTGTTTGTAGACGAGATTCACAGATGGAATAAGGCACAGCAGGATGCGCTCCTGCCTGCAGTTGAAAAAGGCGCGATAATTCTTATTGGAGCAACAACAGAAAATCCATCCTTTGAAATTAATTCAGCTCTACTATCACGATGTCAGGTTTTTGTATTAAAACAACATTCAGAAGAGAACGTAAAAGAGATGGTCAAACGAGGAGCCGCAGATCTTGGCGTAGAGCTTAATGACGAGGTTCAAGAGTATCTAGCCAGCCTCGCCAATGGAGATGCTCGCACCGCGCTCAACACACTCGAGTTTGCCCACTCTACCGGAAAGAAAATCTCAAAGAAACTTATTAAGGAGGCGATCGCAAAGACACTCGTTTATGACAAGTCGGGAGAGGAGCACTTCAATTTGATTTCCGCTTTGCACAAAACAATGCGCGCAGGAGATGCCAACGCGGCACTGTACTGGATGGGTCGCATGTTGGCAGGAGGGGAGAACCCGCTCTACGTTGCACGTCGTGTGATTAGGTTTGCATCAGAGGATGTGGGGAACGAATCACCATATGGCTTGTCGCTCGCTGTCGCTGCGTATGATGCCTGTCACTACCTTGGTATGCCGGAATGTGAGCTGGCGTTAGCCCAGGCGGTGGAGTACCTCGCAAAAGCAAAAAAATCCCGTCGGTTAGACGAGGCCATGGCCGCAATCCGCAAAGACATCGCAGACAATCCTCAAGCGCCGGTACCGATGCATCTACGCAACGCGCCAACAGAGCTCATGAAAGAACTCGGGTACGGTAAGCGCGATCAAGACTCAAACTTGCCGGAGAACCTCGGAGAGGCGAAGTATATTGCGTAGTATAGTCACGATTGTCACGGCATCTCCGCAAAGATGCCTTTGTTAGACTTGCGATATAGCCCTACGAATCAGTTTAGATCTGTAGCTTGCCGGGTTTGTTGCCCTTCATATCCGGAGCAAAATCCCACATGTATTTGAACCAGGTGCGCATTCCATCTGCAATCTGCTTGTTCACAATAACAGTGAATGAAAAATCTTCCTCAAACGCTCCCAGCGAAATATCGGAAATAATATTGACGTGGTCACCAAAGATATCAATCGCCGCGGAGCTGGAATACCCTTTAGGCAAAAATTTGTAGTTTTTTGTCACGTGCTTGAGAATCTGAGGGTACTCATCGCGCACCTCATAATCAAACAAATGGTAGAACTGGATACCTTTTTTCTTCGTGGCCTTCTCAAATTTGGGAAAGAAGTGTTTCACGCGCTCATCAAGCCATCCGCCCTTCGCGCCTATAAAATACCCTGGTTCGCCAACACGAATCATGTCGCGCATATAGTTCTTCCATCCTTCTGGTCCTTTGTATATATAAACTTCATTATCACGTGGAGTAGAGCGGTACAGTTTTTCGAGCCCGCTCATTGCGGTACCAAGCTGCGTTTCTTTTTCTTTGAGGATCTCCATGAGACGTCCTGGGTCTACCGCTTTGTACACATTCTCCTTGGATTGCAGAATAGGGAAGACCAACCCTTTGTCCTCCATGCGCTTCAATACATCATAGACATTTCGTCTGTTGATGCCTGTTGTTGTCGCAATTTTTGTAACAGAAGCTTCCCCTACCTCAAGCAAGGATTCGTATATTTCAGCCTCGTTCTTTGAGAGGCCAAGGTCCTGGAGAAGTTCTAAATACATATAGTAAGTGAAAGGATAGCAGGGGAGGAATGCACGTTCTAAAGACTCGCCTGTAAAGTTATTCATCAATGGTGGTATTTACCACTCATTATATATAGTATAGGATATTTAGTCTTTTGTCAATGCACTTCGTGTTGCAAAAGCGTCCATTCACAATCAAGCGAGAGAGGGAGGCACAATGCCTATTCGCGTAATCTTCGAGCTGACAGTGTTCCAGAACGGCGAGGTCGACGAGGTCGTCACGACCGAGGTTCATGAGTTCGACCACGAGGGGTATCTGACCAACGCCATGTTGAGCTTCACCGCCAAGAATTCTGATCTCCGAGTGACAACTGCAGCTCGCGCGCTGTCTGATCGCAAGGGTGAGCCGCGCATTCGGGAGCCAAAGATCAAGCAGGGTCTCGGGAACAACACTTCCATGGTGATCACCCACGTGACCTTCCTGGACGGGAAGTTCTCGCGCTAATCGACGACAAAGGAAGTGAGGTACTACATGATACGAGTGATCTTTACCTTTGCGGTCATCGATCGTCTTCGTGGGATGGCCGAGGAGCGGGTCATTGAGTTTCTGAAGAGTGAGCCGCACGAGTTCGAGAGCGGTGTGCATCTTGCGACCGCACTCATTTCGTTCGGGCGGGGGCAGGACCATAAGGTAATGCTCGGGACCCCCCTCGAAGGGAGCCTGGCTCGACGGCGAAAATGGGTCGCCGGCGGTACAAGTGGCAAAACTCTTCGGATCGAAAATACACTCTTTGAAGAGTTCGATTTCAGCCCGGTCGGACCGATCCGTTTTCCTCCACTGAAGCATGGGTACGGGCGAGAAACGCGCCTCCTCATCGTCGGTACCTTGATGCAAATAATGGATTGACACCGATACGACCCTGAGTAAGAAAGAAACGCAGACGGTACATACAACTACAACCACGAAAGGAGCAAGTACGATGCTTCGCTCTCTGCTGATTCTCATCGTCCTTCTGATCACCGCCATTCCCAGCACGGCCTCGACCCAGGGTGATCTCCGGTACGAGCCGCAGGTTCGGCTGCTGCTTCATGGCACCAAACCGCTGCACAGCTTCGCAAACCAGAAGGTCGGGGACGATTTCATGCTCTGGGAGGTGGAGTCGATCGGTCTCGGCTTTTGGGTTATCGAACCCAACCTGCTGGATCGGAACCTGCATCTCCAGGCGGTCATCGGTCCGCGGCTCCAGGGTGTCCACGGCTGGATCGAGCTGATGGGCGGCATCAACTCCAGTGTCGACGTCACAACGGTGATCGACGCGGATACGCCGCCCGAGTACGCGGTCACGCCGGTGATCGATCTGCGCTGGTCACTCACGCCCAGCCGGCACCTCCACCTCTGGGGAGAGGGCACGGTCTATACCGGTGCACTCTACACCTTTTTTCAGGCGGACCTTCCGATTTGGGGGAAGCGCGAGTTGCCGCTACTCAAGATCGGCGGTGAGCTGGAGGCCGCCAAAGCCTACACCGGTACATCCGGTTTCGTAGGTGGAGGGCCACACGTGATCATCCCGTGGGCCGCACCATTCGCGACTGTGATCAGCATGCAGATGCGGTGCAGCAACAATGGCACTACGAGCGGATGTAGTTCAACAGAGCTGATCGGTCGGCTCTACCTCGTCTTCAGCTTTGGTAGCTGACGGCCACGGCAAAACAGACTCGGTCCAGGACAGACACCTGGGCCTCTTTTTTTTAAAAAGCCATAGCTTTTCACTATGGCAGGCCTTTGGCAATGTTGGGTAAAGTCAGCTCCTTACTCAGAGCTATCCTCGGGCTGGTCAACAGTGATGTCTCGATGGTTTGTTTTATCGATCCCATCTGCGACCAGCTCACGCACCGCATCAGCGCCAGCTTCAACAATTTTTGGTACCGCCACTTCCTCTTCTGTAGAAAAGCGCCCAAGTACATATGCGGCGGCATCCTTGAACTGATCCATTTCTTTTCCAGCCACCCCAACACGTACACGAGCAAAATCGGTGCCAATATGTTGAATAACAGATTTCACGCCATTATGTCCCGCGGCCGAACCTTCTGACCTTAACCGTACCGTACCGAACGCAATGTCCTTATCATCGTACACAACAATCACATTCGCGGGGTCAACCTTGTAATAATCCATCACCGCACGCACACCACGGCCAGAGTCGTTCATAAAGGTTTGCGGCTTGCAATAGATCACTCCGCCATTTTTCACGAGTTCAGTATTACACTCTTTCACATAGGAAAAAGAGAGGCCCTCAGCCGAAGCGAGCTCATCCAAAACACGCCAACCAACATTGTGGCGGGTGAGCTCATATTTGTCGCCAGGATTCCCCAGGCCAACAATGAGCTTGCTGATTGTCGCTTTCTTTCGTCCGAACATTATTCCCTTTATTTAAGTATTTGAAGTATACAGAATAGACTCACACTTGCCTAGAACTCAGCAGTATGAGAAAGTGGCGCATACCCACGGTTCTTCCACGCGAAGCCGTTGGCAGTCAAAGAGGGTGTTCATGGAAATCAGAAACAAAGGGGTGGTGCTCCTCGTTCGACTGAGTGACCGAAAGAAGCGACTAGAAGTCCAGCGACGGGTGGACGGCGAGCTTTTCGTGCTTATGCGCGATACAGCTGACGCTCTCGGTCTCAGGAGTGCTCATTCGGTGCAGATCGAGGTGGTAGATGCCATGGGGGTCGTAGACGGCGAACCTGTACGGCAGCAGGTGGTCGCGGTGACGGTTGTCTACTACGCCGGATTCGATGAGCAGCACTGGAGGCAGGTCGTGGTTCTGTATAAAGCATGTCTGGAGGGCATCGACTTCAGTGAGTTCGAACTCGAAAGACAAGGAGAGGTAATGGTTCTCTGAGAGACCTACCTCTCCTCTATTTTTTTACAATACTATTGACCAATCTCAATAACAATCTTCACGCCCTCAAAGTCGTAGGCAGCACGTAATTCGCGTTCTGCAATGCGGACGATCGCCTTCGGCACATCCTTTGGTTTTTTGGCTTTTAAGTAAAAGTGAGGTGGGCGCGCCGCAACCTGCTTCAGTCTCTGGAGGCCGGCATCTGGATTTTTGTATTTACGCATTGGACTTGGCTTGGGCTTGTAGTTACCCTTCACCTTGGCAAAAACCTCCTCGAGGTCTCCCATTTCAATAAATCGTTCGTAATTTTCTGCCACACGAGTCACCATATCCAACACATTCAACACACGGAGTCGTTCCGTCGCACTCGTAAAGATCAGTGGAGCCCATCGAAGGAAGGGGAGCGACGCGTCAAAGTACCCCGCAAACTCATCGATCGTGTTTGAGTCTTTGTCATCGATCAAGTCCCATTTGTTCACCACAATAATCAACCCTTTTCCATACTGGTGAGCCAGCTGCGAAATCTTCTTGTCCTGCGCGGTCACTCGTTTTTGTGCTTCGATCACCAAAACAACCACATCAGCACGTTCCATCGCAATTATTGAAGACTGAACGCTTTCTTTTTCAATAGCTCCAAGTCGGTTGTCACTCCACTTTTTCCCCACGTTCGATTGGCGACGAATACCAGCGGTGTCGATAAGAAGAAAATCCTTTCCATTATAGGTGTACGGAATATCATTTGTGTCTCGAGTGGTATGTTCCTTATCAGCGACGATAACTCGTTCCTCATTTAGCACCGCATTCAAGAAAGAGGACTTTCCTACATTGGGTCGCCCAACAATCGCAATCTTGGTTCGAGGGCTTTCGGCTCCAACCAAAGGCATTCCTTCAACCAAATCCACAATAGCTTCGAGGAGATCACCGGTTCCAAGGCCGTTCGTTGCGCTCACAAAAAAGAGCGGTTCCATATTTAACTTATAGATGTCAGCTTGAGCATTCTGCTCCTTCTTATTATTATCAATTTTATTCACCACGAGCAGTACCGGTACCTTACTGTGACGCAGCTCTTCCAGTAATTTCTTATCCTGGGGCATGACACCTGAATTACCATCAATGACAAAGAGAATAACCTGCGCCTCATCCATCGCACGTCGTGCGGCAGCAATCACGCGCTCCTCAAGCTGTTCATCGTCCTGAACATCTAATCCGCCGGTATCAACAATATCAAACTCAGTACCACGCCATCGAACAGGGGCGGTATTCACATCTCTCGTCGTTCCAGCCCACGACGAAGTAATCGCGCGGTGAGACTCTGTTAAACGGTTAAAAAGCGTGGATTTTCCAACATTCATGCGTCCAACAAGCGCAACAGTGGGGCGTTTTACGGGGTTCATAGCAGTGGTTCAACGATATTTAAACGATCCTGATCTTTTCCTAAAATAATGACGAAATCAGCGTCGGAGGGCAATGTTGCCAGATCTACTAGTGTTCCGTCAAGCTCTGTAGCTAAACGCACTCCGGTATCGGACGCGGCAGGGCGTGTTGCGTGTACTACAGTGACCCCAAGCTGCTCTTCAAGAATAGCCGTAGTATTCTCCATACCATCTGCAGATAACTGATATACAACAGTATTCGGCACAGTATTGACAGCCGCATTCGTCACGCCGTTGACCACAACGCCTGCTCCTTCAAGGACGGTGGCAGTACGACCGGCCAAGCCAGCGATAGTTGTTCCATTTTGAACGGCCACGACCGCCTGCTCCTTCACGACGTCAGCCGAGCCAAAGATGTTTACCGCCAATGCGTTAATCTCAGAAAAATTTGCGAGTCCGGCTCGAGGAATGAGTACATACGCTCCGGTCTCCGAAGAGATCTCGCTATAGACCAGGCCACTCAGTCCATTATCGACTACCTTGTTAATCACTGTACTTTGATCCACGTCCTGAGCTACCTGTGCGAACCGTGACATTTCCCAGATTTCCATATTCGTACTCACATTGTCACCAACGTCACCAAGGATGCCAGAGATTTTTGCTGGATTGAAAATTGTCGAGGCTGAAAGTGCGGTATCGCGAAACCCTTCCAAAATTTTCTGTTGCCTCGCAGCTCGAGCAAAGTCAGAGCCCTCGCCGTTGTTTCCGTGTCGAGAGCGTGCGTATTGAAGAGCTGTTTCGCCGTCCATTACCTGTACACCCTCCTCAAACGCAATTGTTTGGTACCCATAGTTATAGTCGGGGTATTGCGAGTCGGCGAACGCATTATCAACGGTTACGTCTAGGCCGCCAAGTGTATCAATTACATCACGGAACCCCTTAAAATCGGCTAATACATAGTAATGTATTTTCAGGCCGGTTACCTCTTGGAGTGTATCCATAGCGAAATCTATGCCTCCTAGCTCCATAATATAGTTGATCTTCCGATACTCAATATAGGAGGATTCTTCATCTGGCTGGAAGGGGACTACAAGGTCACGTGGAAGAGAAAGTAATGCTACCTGGTTGGTCGAGGGTTTAATTGACGCCACCATAATAGTATCAATCAATGTGCCTCCAGGGTGATTTAGTCCGCCGCGGCCAAGTAGGGCGATATTAACGCGGTCTTCGTCCTCGCCATTCAACGGTTCTACATCTTCGTCAACAATTCGATGGATCTGACCAAAGAACCCGACATCGGATCCGCCTTCAACGATCTGACTGTTTGTAATACCGTACACATACGCTCCAAATCCGAGACCACCGATAACCATCAACACAAAAATGCTCACAATCGATCGTCGCAGAGGGTGTGTTCCAAAGATTTTCCCTACAATACCGGATTTTCGTTGTCTCTCGTGATGACTATGCAGCGGCATGCTCAGGTGGTCATCCAGGAGAGTTTCGTGAGCAGTCGTTGATGCATCAGCTGAAGCGGTGATCTTTACAGCTATCTCGTCCCCTTCAAATTGTGGGGTATTTTCATCTTCAATAACGACAGGCGCTCCTGCCGGTCCGTGTTTTAAGTCTACTTTGAGTGATTGAGGGTCGCGCCATGGCCGAATGGAGTCCATGCGTAGATGATCAGCTCCATTATCAATAACAGGCTCTTCCGAGCTTTCGGTTTCTTTCGGTTTCTGCTCCTTATTTTCCATTTATATTCAATCGATACCTCCCTCAAATAACAAACGCTAGTATACTGATTCTTGGCTAGACGGTCAATGTTGACTTGGGTCATTTTTCATGGTATGCTGGGCCGGATATGGAAACACCTGAGGAGAAGAAAAGTCCCATAAAATCGGCCGGAGAACGGTATTTTGGCTTCATCTGGGAGGTCGTCAAAGTGGTCATTATCTCACTCGCAATCATTATACCGGTGCGGTATTTTTTAATTCAGCCATTCTATGTGAAGGGCGCTTCGATGGAGCCAAACTTCCATAACTACGAATATCTGGTGATTAACCGTCTTGAATATCGAGTTGGCGAGCCGGAGAGAGGCGATGTCGTGGTCTTGCGCGACCCCAGGCAAACCGGCCAGTTCTTTATAAAGAGAGTGATTGGCCTTCCCGGTGAAACCATCGAGGTAAAAGCTGCGAAGGTCTATATCAACGATGAGCGGCTAGATGAGTCGGTCTATCTGGCAGATACGGTGGAGACCTATGGGAATCAAAGCATCACACTATCAGAGGATGAGTATTTCTTCCTCGGCGACAATCGCCCTGATAGTCTCGATTCTCGGATTGTGGGTCCCATCACAAAAGAAGAGATGATCGGCAAGGCGTGGATACGCGCATGGCCCTTCACGCGATTAACTCATTTTGAAACTATTGACTACTAAGTATATGCCAGCAAAAAAACCGGAAGCAAAAAAAACAGTCGCAAAAAAGCCCGTAGCGAAGAAAGGTGTGCAGAAAACCAAGAGGGGTAAAAAAATTCAACGTGTTCGTGGAATGAAGGATGCGATGCCGCAAGAGCAGCCGTATTGGGATTACGTGAACGAGTCGGCAGCCCAGGCTTCGCGAGCGTACGGGTACAGCAGGATTGACGTCCCCATTCTGGAAGATATTGACCTGTTTACGCGGACGATCGGTACAGGGACAGATGTAATCGATAAAGAATTATTTGAGTTTGAGACTAAAGGTGAGGACAAGGTCGCACTACGACCAGAATTTACAGCAGGTATTGCTCGTGCGTTTATCGACCACGGCATGATGAATCAACCAAAGCCGGTTAAATTATGGACCTCCGGACAGTTGTTTCGATATGATAGGCCGCAGGCCGGTCGCTACCGACAGTTCAACCAGGTCGATTGGGAGATTATCGGGTCAGATCAGCCGGCGCTAGACGCGGAGATTATTTCACTCATGAGCCATCTATTCCGAGATATGGGTCTCAAGGTGATCGCAATGGTGAATTCGATCGGTAACCGTGAGACGCGCGAAGAGTATATCGGCGCATTAAAAGACTATCTAAAGCCGCACAAGAAGAATCTAGACGAAGATAGCCAGGAGCGACTCACAAAGAATCCACTGCGCATTCTGGATTCAAAGGACGAGGCAACTCGAGCTATTTTAGAAGACGCTCCTCAGATTGTAGATTTCCTAGATGATTCAAGTCGTGAGCACTTTATGTCTGTGTTGGAGTATCTGGACGAAGGTGACATTTCATACCGTCTTGCACCACACCTGGTACGTGGATTGGACTACTACACACACACCACATTCGAGTTCATTCTCGAGTCTGACAAAGACGAGGTAGCACCGTTGGTACTTGGTGGTGGAGGTCGATATGACTACTTACTTGAAGAGTTGGGAGCACCGGAGGCAACACCGGCCGTCGGAGCAGCCATGGGCATTGAACGTGTGATACTCGCGATTAAGGGCTCAGGAGTGGAAATCACTCCAGACACACGGCCAGATGTATTTCTAGCGCAGATCGGAGAGACCGCTCGGAAGCGCGCGTTCAAACTATTTGATGAACTCCGACAAGAGGGAATTGCCGTTGCATCAAACATCAGCAAGAACAAGCTGTCGGATCAGTTATCAATTGCGAGTAAACGGGAGGCGAGGACTACTCTCATCCTCGGTCAAAAAGAGATGATGGATAATACAATTATCATCCGCGACATGGAAGCTGGCTCACAAGAGACCATCGACCAGGCCAAATTAATGGCCGAGCTCAAAAAACGTCTCAAGTAACGCATATTCATATGGAAGATAGTATCTTTACAAAGATTATCAAGCGGGAAGCAGAGGCAGATATTGTATTCGAAGACGATCTCATGATCGCTATTAACGATATTCGTCCAAAAGCACCGGTTCACATACTCATCATATCGAAAGAGCAGATTCCAAGCTTAAATGAGTTTACAGATGAGCATGCCGATCTTTTAGGAAAGATGATGCTTCGTGCCGCCGCGATTGCACAGGAGAAGGGGATAGCAGAATCAGGGTATAAGGTCGTTATAAATACCGGAGATGACGGTGGGCAGATTATCAACCATTTCCATATTCACATTCTGGGTGGAGAGCCAGTGAAGGCTCTGGTGTAAACCAAAAAAGATTTGACACCATGCGGTCTTAGTGTTATATTCACTGCACTTATTAAATTAGAAAGGAGTTAATTACCGTGGTAATCCAAGAGAAAGAAAACCCGAACGATTCGAACGAACGAACGATCCGGGCCTTTACCAACGCATCTCGCCGATTAGGCACCATGCGACAGGTCGAGAGCCGTCAGTTCTTCGAGCGAAAGGCGAACGGCCGAAAGATGAAGGAGAACGCACTTCGTCGTAAGAAGAGCAAAGAAGAATACGATTTCGGAGTCAAGATCGGAAAGATCATCCCGCGTCGTGGGCGATTCGGACGACCGTAAAAATAGATGCAATGACATTGCACAATACCATCCTCAATGACCTCACCGGGGCGATGAAAGCCAGAGATTCTGAGCTTGTTGGTGTGCTCCGCCTAATCAAGGCGGCGCTACTCATAACAAGCAAGGAGTCTGGTACTGCTGAACTCACCGACGAAGAGGTCATTGTTGTTTTGGCAAAAGAGGCCAAGAAACGAAAGGAGTCTGAGAAGGCATTCCGAGATGGAGACCGTGCAGACCTTGCGGAAATAGAAGCAAAGGAACTCAAAATAATTCAGGCCTATCTACCAGAGCAGATGTCGGAAGAAGAGATAGAGAAGCGAGTGTCACAGGTAATTGAAGGACTAGACAATCCAGATTTCGGGATCGCAATGGGAGCGGCCATGAAGGAAATAGGAGGAAAGGCAGACGGCGCGGTCGTCAAAGAGGTCGTCCAACGATTACTTAGCTAGGTATCACATGAGGGGGTTGAGGGAGAGAGTACAACGCAAGATCACAACAATTGCTGCGGCGGTCAGTACTTTTTTTGTATTGTCTGTCATGCCCGCGGCAGCGCAGTTCAGTACCGGTTTTAATGATAGAATTGCACTCTCAGATCGTAGCCCGATCGAGGTGACGTTATACCTCATTAGCTGGTTCCTCGGAATTCTTTTTATTATTGTCCTTATTCTCATTATATACGGCGGGTGGTTATGGATGACCTCCGGCGGAAATGAAGAGAAGATTACAAGAGCAAAGCAGGTCTTACGGAATGCGCTTATTGGTCTGTTGATTATTTTGGCAGCATGGGGTATTACGCTGTTCTTACTACGTATTTTTACCGATGCAACAGGAGGGAGTGGCGGCGATGGTGGTCCAGGTCGGGGTTGCTCAACCTGTGTTATACCGACCGGTGGTTCTGATTTTTATGTAACCGCAACCGTACCGTCCGCTGGAGAGACAAACGTGTTCCTCTGTTACGCGGTCAGTGTAAGCATGACTCGTGATATTGATAGAACAACTGTAGATACTGACAGCTTTCGACTCACAGTGGCTGATGGCGCGCTGGGCGGCTCCACCTGTGTCACGAACGATCAGTGTGGTTCCAGTGTGTGTAGCGGTGGTACATGTGCAGGTGATTTTGTCTCTGGTGAGTTCGCGTACGTTGGTGATGAGTCTCGACAGATCGATTTTATCCCAGACACCGATTTCCTCTCTGACGAGACCTATCTTGCGGTTCTCTCGGGTGGTGTTAACGGAGTGCGTAGTCTCACCGGATTGACGACCGTCACATACGACTGGACCTTCTCAACAGGCAGTGAGACAGACGAGATTCCTCCACAGGTGGAATCGAACAGTAGCTCTCCTTTCCCACCAGACGGTACGACCAACGTGTGTACCAACACGCCAATTAACTTTGATTTCTCAGAACGCATGTTGCCGTCGTCCTTCAATGATGACCTGGCATACGTGCTTGACGCCGCGCCGGCTGATTGGACAGAACCGCGAGAGCTCAAGAACTGGACTTTCGGACCAGGGTATGACTTTGCTATGGTGCGACCGAGGTCTCCACTGAACGCATTCACCTTATACAACGTGCGTTTGTATGGTGGTGATCCAGATGACGATTTTGCTGGTTCTGCGACCGACTTTTGCGGAAACCCCATTGACGGTGATGCTGATGGAGTAGCAGAGGGTGATCCAATTGATAACTTCTTTGGAAATGAAATCAGCGAGGCTGAAGATCCTGTTGAATGGGAGACAGGGGATAATGCGGAATGTACGCCTGTTGTTGACGGATTTACGCCAACATCTGACTATTATGGAGAGTACCTAGGTCTATCAGATGGAGAGGCTTGTTCTAGCAATTCCGAATGTGGGTCAAATAGTTGTATAGGTGGTACTTGCGTAGGTTTCTCATCAACAACATTGCTGATTACAGGTCAGAATTTGGCACCACATCCGATTGTAGAGATGGATGGCAGTCTCGTGCTAGCCGAAGAGGGATTGAATACGTGTTTCGATCCGGCGCACCTTGGAAATGTGCTGACCAACACGACTATAGGTGACATTTGTTTATATGATGACCAAGGGTCATTAACCGAGATAAACTTACGAACTCCGGTTGGAGCGGGTGATACAAACATAGTAGTTGAAGTTGCCGGTGATCCAAGTGAACCTTCCGCGCAAGAATTGGATGTATTGAGCCCGTACATCGCGACTGTGAACCCACCGGACGGGTCAATCGGACAGTACATTACGATCAGCGGTCAAAATTACGGCACACTAGCACCCGCATCAAGAGTACTCATGCGGTCAGAAGACGGTGTGCGACAATCGATCCTTGAGCTCCCAGCCATTTGTGGACCAACATGGACTGATAGTCAAATTGTAGCAATTATCCCGGAAACCTATGTCGATTCTGTAACCGGGTTAACGGAGACCTGGGCGAGCGGAGATGTTGCGTACGTGCAGGTTCAAAATGGAACGAATCTTCGGTACTCAGACCTCCAGTATTTCGAGTTCAATGATGTAGTTCGTCCAAACCTCTGTCCTATTGTGCCTAACTGTTCTGCTAGTGCCGGTGCCGCATTTACCGCAATCGGAGAAAACTTTGGTGGAACACAAGGCAGTAGTGAGGTGCCATTCGCGTACGCTGTAGAGACGGGATGGGAGGCATCGATTAGCTCATGGAGTGATGGTCTCATCGAAGGTACGACGAACACAAGCATGATCCAGGAGAACTACTGGTCAACTGTGTATAATGGAAATACCGACCTCAGTAGTAACGCTGTCGCCTATAACATTCCCTGCAGCTCTGGTCCTCAAGTGGTCGTCAGCAATCAGTGTAACGCGCTAGAAAACCTGTATCCGGTACCGAATCCACAACCAAATGAGGCGAACGCCTGTCTGAATGCCGGCATCGCGGTGCTGTTCGATCAGGAGATGAACTTCAGTACCTTTACGAATGACACGGTTTTCTTGCAACAGTATAATTCAGGCAGTACCTTTGATCCATCGTACGGACCGCTATCAGTCAGTATTAGCAGTTTTGCAGGATATGATGCGATGGGGTACTTCGGATTTCAAACAAACATTGCACAGACACAGCTTGATGCTGATCAAGATGGCATTCCAGATGGACCGGTATCTCCGAATCTGCAATCTGACACATGGTACCAGATGACCATTACGACCGGCGTGCAGAACACGCTAGGAGTCAGTATGGGAAGTCCGTATGTTATGCAGTTTAAGACAGATGATACCAACGATCTATGTGTGGCGACAGAAATTAACGTAACGCCGGCGTCGGCACTTCTCAATAGCTATTTAGATATAAATGGTATTCCTCGTTCCCAAGAATATTCGGGTCTGCCGTATGCTGGATGTCAGTTGATTAACCCTGGAAGTCTTTCATGGGCATGGGCGATCGATGACACCAATATTGGTAACTTTGGTGTAGGGCCGGGCAATTTCAACACACAATATGTGTATGTCAGTGGAGATAGCCTCATAAATGTTGGCTCGACAGATGTGACCGCGACCGCGGATAGTCTTACGGACAGCGCAAACTTTACCGTGGACCTTGGTTTTTGTACGACAGACGCAGACTGCAGCGACTCATGTACCGGATCTATCTGTTCTGATAATCGATGCACGCCTGTTATTGACTCTATTGACCCATCCGATGGAGATCATGGAACCTGGACGACTATTAGCGGATGCATGTTTGGTCCTACACGAGGTGATGTTTCATGGAACTCTATAGACGGACTAATCCAAGCAGAAACAGAATGGCCACCTGAAGCGCAGTGTTCTATTACATGGAGCGCAAACGAGATTATTGCTGAGGTGCCAGAAGAGTATGACAGTGACGACGATGAAGTAAGAGATACGCCGTTACCGGAGACAGAGTACAACATTGAGGTCATTACAATGTACGACCAAAACGCAAACTCACCTCAGGATTTTACATTGAACACCCAAGAGCGACCAGGTATCTGTCAGGTGTATCCAGACGCTGCATACGAAGGTGCGAGCGTAACTACCGCCGGGACGAATCTTGGCACCACTCAGGGGTACTCAAGCTTCCTTCTGGATGAAGACCTGTTGGACCCACTTAATGATTTCATTCCCCCTGCGGCAGAGTGGGATCGAGTTTCAGCAACGGTCGTTAGTGCATGGTCAGATCTGGAAATACAATCCGAGGTTCCTGTAAACGCAATTTCTGGGTTGTCACCCTTTCGGCAAGGGTATAGAGCTATTATTGACGGCGGAGATGAGCAGTGTCTCAACGACCTCTTCTGTTCAAATCCAAAGAACTTTCAAGTAAGTTGCGATATCAACAGCGAGTGTGGGTCCGGATGTTGCGACCCATCAGGAATTTGTTTACCGGCATCTGCGTGTAACACATGTGAGACTGACGATGATTGTGTGGCTGATGGCCAGTGCACCGGAAGTACCTGTCAAGACAATACGTGTACTCCGGTCATCAACGATGTGCAGAATGAGGAAGGGCCGCTAGGGGCAGCCGTTACCATTAGCGGTTGCTATTTTGGCTCGCAGGGAATAAATAGCGCAGTGACCATTGAGGATCTTAATGCGCCAATTCTTTGTGGTTCTTCAGGATGGACCAACACACAGATCATCGCCCAGGTGCCGGAAAGTGGAATACCGATCAGCACGCTCGCGGACGTTGAGGTCACCACTCAGGCTGAGATGACCGACGAAGAGCTGGATGCCTATGAGGTATTGGCTACATGCACAGGAGTCATACCGGTGCCCGCAACCGGCGTCCCTGTTCTTTGTCCTCTGCAGCCAACTTCGGGTTCCTCAGCCTTTGATGGTGATCCAGGCGACACTATTACGTTTACCGGTCTCAATTTTGAGGCAGACCAAGACCATGTGTTCTCTAATGAACGAGTTGGTCTCAATGGGGCGGTGGCCGGTCCAACCAGTTCAACGGCAGAGGTTGCCGCAGAATCGACAAGCGGCGATGTGTATGTGGAGGTGCTGAACTGTCCAAGTAATCCAACGGAATTCCAGGTGAGCTGTGACACCGTAGACGAGTGCGCAGATGGAGATTTCTGTATTCTAGGAGTTTGTACCACTGACAACACCGATTGCACTCCAGGAAATGAAGCGATAGAATGTGGTCCAAATACAGCGTGCGTTCTCGATAGTGGCGGCGATTATATCTGCGTTAATCGTCCAACGCTGCTTTCTTCATACCCAGAAAACGGTGACACAGACGTATGTACAAACGGTCTGTACACCTTAGAGTTTAGCGAACAAATGGTGAACTACGACGAGATTACTATCACTATCCTCGAGACCGATCCTGTGACAGGTATTACCACAGAGGTGGATGTTATTGAGGGAGACGCATATAACTCAGTCGTTAACACTACAACAGGTGTCCAAACACTGACCTTTATTCCTGAACTGGACCTACTAACAGCAAGTTTTATCACGCTTGATATTTCCGCGTACGAATTTATACTCACTATTCCAAGTCTCACAGACGGTAGCGCGGTTGATATCCTCAATAGCGCATACGGCATTACCTTGGCTGATGGTACCGTTGAGATTAGTTATACTCTCGCACCAAGTACCTGTGTACCGGACTCAGTTGACCTGAGAAATGGAGTTGATGGAAATTCGAATTATACATTTAGCTCAGCAGGCCAAACCGTTCCGTATACAGCCACGGTGTGGTCTACAGATGGCCAGCCCTTGGCTCCCACAGTTGATATGGGATGGGAGTTCTCGTGGCTGCCGTACTATAACGAGAATTTCTGCGCTAACATCGCGTGGGTTGACATAACATCTGCAGAAGACGCGGCAACCGGACCGGCTGCAACATCCGAGACTCAAACAGTCGTCAGCGGTGACGAATACGGTTCAGTAGGGTTTGTAGCAGCAACAGCAACGCCCACAAGCGGTTCTAACTGGACCGGCAGTATTAATGCTGCCGGGTTCCTCATTACCTATGCGTGTGAGGCCGGTGACCTATGGCAGTACGTTGATGACCCCGCTAACTCAGATTATGCGACACGGGCAGGGGATAATGGGCAGTATTTCAGCATTTTGTACTGTAAAGATGATGAGACGCCGATATTAAACCTACCGGTGGTCAATGTGGGTATTCCAAGCATCGATGATTGGTTTTTGCAGTACCTCTTCATTGATCCGACAGCTGAGGAGAACACATTTGGTATCCGTGTGTACTCGAACTCTGAGAATCTATCCCCATTGGAATGGTACAACCAAAACGTGCCGAACCAAGGATCTCCTTCAGAGGTGACCGTCGACGGGTACCAGGCGGTGCAAGACGGATTGTCGTTTTACATCTCGGCAAGTAACATCCTCACAGGAATTGATACAAATGGTATCCCAGGTGAAGATCTGTACAATAATATATACCTCTTTACGTTTAACAATGAAGAGGCGCTCGCCGGTGTAGCTGGTCAGATCATGGACAGTCTTCGCTTTAACATCAACGTCAACCATAACCAGTGTGAAGGATCAAAGAAGGAGAAGCTGGTTCGTGATACCAAGCGTGTCAGCGATCTTGGCACACTCGCTTCGTTGGCGGATACCTATCGTGCAAACAACGCTGACGCGTACCCTCTTCCACAGAGCGAGTCCTTTGGGTCGTATCTGCAGGAGATGACAACCAGTAAGTGGAACTCATGGCAAGGAGCGCTTGGAAATCTGTTCAACCAAACACTTCCTGTTGATCCATACAACTTCTTCTATGCCGCAGCGCAAGATGATCCATGGGAAGCAGACGCGACTCCGTGGGCAGATCCTGACCTGGATAACACATGGGCCGATCCGTTATCCAACGCGGTACTTAATGACTGCGAACCTGATCCAGACGGTAATCTGTACTGGGATGACTCAGGTAGCTGTTGGGATCCGGTAAATAGCTTGTTTTTCTGCCCAACAAACTCACATGTGTACAGCTACAAACGAGAGCCAGGAAACCCACAAGATGCATTGTTCTATGCGAATCTCGAGTATGAGAGCTCGGTAACAGAGACCTACCTGCTCAACAGTGCGACATTCAACGCATGCGCAGGTATTAGTGCGGGACAGAATGCGGTCTGTGATTGTTTCAACTATGGTCTCCAGAGCCCAGCAACCGTCGGAACTCCTTGGACAGCATTTTAACGACCTATGGCTGATGTACACCCACAATCACTTCCACCGGCCGAGGAGCAGTCAGCTCCTGTGTCCGGAACGCCGGTACAACAATCGGTGCCGCTGCAGGCTGCGCCTGGTTCTGGCGTAGAGGATATTTTTTCGGTAGGCGAACAAGCGCCACAAGATACACCGATCAACCCTGTGCAGCCGCAACCAATAGGTCCGCTGCCGGTAACACCTGTTCAGCCGGTGACACCTCAGCAACCAGGCAAACTCCCAGAAGGCGTTGATGGAAAGTTATCCCGACGGAACGGGCGAGGGGCCCGAATGCGCCTGATCGCCCTTGGTGTGCTTGCACTACTCATCGTCATTGCGGCGGTCGTTGTGTATGTCGTTGTGCCCAGAATGAATGCTGCGCCGGAGCCGGAAGCGATTAGCGAGGTTGCGCCAATTGATGCACCGGTAGCGACTCCGACTGAAGCGGTCACCGCTCCGTCAAACAGAGCAATTGTTGACAGTGATGGTGACGGACTACTCGACACAGAAGAGGTCCAGCTGGGAACCGACCCTGACATGGTGGACACCGACAAAGATGGTTTAACCGATCGCCAAGAGGTACGTATTTATGAGTCAGATCCCCTGGACGCCGATTCTGACAACGACGGTTTTTCAGACGGTGAAGAGGCCCGTAATTTCTTTGATCCAAACGGACCAGGAAAACTATTCGAGATTGAAGATGCTATCAACGAAGCGCAAGCACAGTAAATAGATGTTTGATAATAACGATACGCCACAACAACCGCAGATGCCTACGTCGCAGCGTCCTGCAACGCCGGGACCGCAAGGACCAGGTTCAAATATGCCTTTAGGTGCGCAACCACCGCCACAAGAAGGACAGTCCGGGCAGGTCTATACCATGCCCCAGCAGTTTATGCCCGCGGAACAAAAGCAGAAGCAGATGACAGGTAAGAAGAAAACCACACTCATTTGGATTGGCGTTGTTGCCGCTGTACTGGTTATCATTGCAGCAATTGTCGTTGTTGCATATCAAATTACTAGTCGTCCAGAGCAGGTGCTCGTCAATACGACCGGGGAGGTTTTGAATGAGTCCGACAGCAATACCAATGCCGCGACTTCCAACAAAAACGAGAATGCGAACAACAACACAAACGCAAATGACAACGAGAATACCAATGCCTCTAGCGGTGGTACGTTATTAAACCTGACCGTTAACGAGGAGTTGAACGAGAATATAAACGACGGCCTCTTTCCAGATAATGCGAATGTCGATGCTAATGCGGCCGTTGGTAATATCAGTGCCACTGAGTTACTACCGGATCGATCACGCGTCCAGGATACTCGGGACAAGGATCGTGACGGACTGACAGATATCGAGGAGAATATATTTGGGACAGACCCAACACTACCTGACACCGACAAAGACGGCTTTATCGACGGAAGCGAGGTCAGTAACCTCTTTGCGCCTGACGCATCTGACAAAGGACTTCTTTCCACAGGGTCTGTTATTGAATATAAGAACAAGAGTCTTGGTTGGTCAATCTACTACCCATCACTGTGGATTGCTGAGCCAACGAGTAATGCCAACACAGAGGTGCTGTTTACGGCCGATAGTGTGGACGGGGAGTTTGTTCAAGTTATTGTGATAGAGAACACAAAGAAGCAGACGGCAGCAGAGTGGTTCGCCGGGCTATACGTCGACGTGGAGCCAAAGGACCTGGATGAGATAACCGTTGGTGTAATGAAGGGTATTACCACTCCGGACGGGTTTACAACATATGTAGCAGACAATAGCTATATCATTGGTATTGTGTACAACTTTGGGTCCAAGGAGAAGATCTCGTTCAGAACGACTTACGAAATGATGGTCGGCAGCTTTACATACACACCACCACCAAAGGCAGCTGTAAATGCCAATGAGAACACGAACGCAAACGCGAACGATAATACAGCAAATACAAATAATACTAACGCTGACACAAGCGCCAATGCCAACGTGAATACCAACGCTGCTACTAGCGCAAACGCAAACGCGAATGCAAACACTAATTCCAACACAGTGAATTAGGCATGGCTGTTGAAATCAATCGCGCACACGAACTAGCTGAGCTTCCGGATGAGCGCATACAGGAGTTATTTACCGCGGCTGCGACTGTAGTGGATTTACCAGAGACTTTACAATACTCCATCGCGTTGGTTGATGATGCTGCGATTCAAAAGATGAACAACACGTACCGAGGGAAGGATGCGCCGACCGATGTGCTTTCATTCCGGTATGATGATGAAAACGCCGAAATCGTGATCTCAGTCGACCGCACACGCGAACAAGCAGCAGAATACGGCAATACCGTAGAGCAGGAGGCGGCGTGGATGGTTGTTCATGGTATACTACACACATTGGGATGGGACCATGAACGCTCCGAAAAGGAAGCGGGCGAACAACGTGAATTAGAAGTCAATATACTACAGATATGTGGGTTAGAATCCGCACGCTAAAAAACAGCATGCAGTACGCCTCGCGAGGACTGCGGTACACATTGCAACACGAACAGAATTTCCGCATTCAGCTGGTTATTGCGATACTTGTTATTGTTCTTATGTTGGTGGTTGGAGTTCGCCCGCTCGAAGCGGTTGCCTTGATTTTTGTTATTACCGCGGTGTTAGTGCTGGAGATTCTGAATACAGTTGTGGAGAAGTTTATCGATCTACTCAAGCCCCGCCTCCATCATTACAGCGGCATTATTAAGGACATGATGGCCGCAGCGGTGACCATTTCCGTTGTTGGAGCTATAGCGGTAGGGACGATATGCAAGCGTA
>FLOH01001119.1_pt1 | contig 44095 bp, 42 predicted proteins | sample 756751 | NCBI WGS metagenome assembly FLOH01 (sample SAMEA4026879, study PRJEB14308) | marine metagenome | biome: coastal water; material: water | depth 74 m
CATTGGGCAGAACGTCTGGTTGCCCTGGGGTTCGTCGTTCTTAATGAAGTCACCGCCCAGCCAGAACTGGTAAGCAGCTTCAGCAAACGGTTCCGGACGCAAACCAAGTTTCGGTTTGATGATCGTACCGGCAATGTAACCACCATCAACCAGCGGACGGCCGAGAATGCGCCACATATCTGTGATGTCTTTGGACGGACCGTCAAACAGGCGCAGGAACGCGGGCGGCACGTAAAAATCGTGAATTTTGGCGTGCTCGATGTCGCCCATGCCCTGGTTGTTGCCGATGATCAGCGTCAAAAGCGAAACCATCATGGCGCGACCGTCGGTGATGTTGCGATCGAACAGGTCCGTCGGATAGGCGATCTTCATGATTTCCTTGGCTTCGTCGATTTCGTAGACGAGCGCGTCGACACCCTTGGTGAAGTCATCCGTGGTGGAGACTTCGACGTTGGTGCCGGTCGAAGATTCAGCGGCAAAGTGGGCAGCGGCTTCGAGGTAGCCATAGCCGGTTTTCGGCTTCATAAGGTATGCGACGAGAAGGTGCTTACCACCTTTGATCAGGTCGTCTTCTTTAAGGCTCAGGTCTGCGTAACGATTGGACTGGTCCATGATAGGCCCCTCTCTAATTGCGTCTGATTTCGTAAAGGCCCCCGCTTTTTTTTTGCTAGGACCAGCACCATCTTATGGTTTTCTGTTTGCCGAGTTTGGCGTTCCACGGTGTGTCGAACAACCCTGCATCTGGTACGGACTATACGCATGGAGAATGCATAAAAAAATTCATTTATATTGATGATGAGCATAAAGTTATCTTATAGTACGGAAGAATTGCCATATTCTCCGCCACCATTTGAAATATTGAGCGAATTTCAAAGACATGCACGTAACATTACGACAATTAGAAGCTTTCACCGCAGTCGCAAACCACCTTAGCTTCACCCGCGCGGCGGAGCAACTGCACCTATCACAGCCTGCCGTGTCCATGCAAATCAAGCAACTGGAATTACAGTTGGGCCAAGCTTTGTTTGAACAGATGGGTAAAAAAATCCATCTCACGGAAGCGGGCCATGATGTCCGCAAATTCGCCCGCTCGATTCTTCAGCAAATTGACGACCTGAAAACGACGCTGGCCAGCCTCAGCGGCTTGGAACGTGGCTCCTTAAGCATTTCGGTGGCCACCACGGCACACTATTTTGCGCCGAAGCTTTTGAAAATTTTTTGCGAACGCTACCCCGGCGTGAACGTCAAATTGGACGTCACCAACAGAGAACAGCTGATCAGTCAGTTGGAAAACAACACCGTCGACATGGTCATCATGGGCCGCCCGCCCGAAGACGTCGATGTCGAGGCGGGAACCTTCATGGAAAACCCCTTGGTTCTGATCGCCCCCGCAAACCATCCGTTCACACGGGAAAAATCGATCCAGTTGACACGTCTGGCGAACGAAGTGTTTTTGGTCCGCGAAGTGGGCTCCGGCACCCGCAAAGCCATGGAGCTGTTTTTCGCCCAACACAAAATTCCCATGACCATGGGCATGGAAGTGAGCTCTGACGAGGCCATCAAACGTAGCGTTCAGGCGGGCTTGGGGCTGGGGATTATGAGCCGAGACGCCATTCAGAATGAACTTCAACTTAATCTTCTAAGTGCGCCAGATATATTGCATTTTCCGATTATGCGCCAATGGTTCGTGATGCACAGAAAAGGCAAGCGGCTGTCACCCATTGCGCAAGCCTTTAAGGACTTTTTGCTCAACGAAGCGGCCAGCATTCTCAACAAAGAACCGGGCTTGCGCGCTGCCGCCAAACCGCCGCCCCCCGCAGCGCCACCGCTCAAAGCATCGCCCCCTGTGAACGCCGACAAGTACGTTCCGGCGCGGCCCAAGTACGTTTTGACGGGCCCGGACGGTCAGCCCATTCCCCCGGCTCCGCGTAAATAAACGTGAGGTCTGGCTTAGTGCCTGCAATACAGAGAAGCACCAGCCAGGCAAACGCGAAGCAGAACCATACCCCGCACGAACGGCCGCAGGGCTGTGACCGTCTTGAATCTCTCAATCGCAAGAAAGCTCATCTGTCGCGGGCTTCATCGGCTCCCTCTGGTCGCCCGATGGCCGGCCCGATGGCCGGCCCAATGGCCGGAACGGGTGGAAGAGAGGCGCTGTGCTCAAAACCCTTAAGCCGTCCATGACGGGTTTCTCTGTGCAACAGATACAGGCCACTGGCGACAATGATCCCAGCGCCAACAACCGTGGTGACGCCTGGGACGTGCCCCCAGCCCCAAAAGCCGATCAGGCCAGCCCACACCATTGCTGAATATTCAAACGGTGCAACCAACCCCACCGGAGCGATGGAAAAGGCGCGGGTCAGGCACAAATGCCCGGTCACCGCAAAGGCCCCTGCGGTTGAAACCCAAACCACGTCCATTGGCGACATCGGCTTAAAATCAGCCCAAGACAGAGTGCTTGCCGCCAGGCCTAGCCACATATGAAAATAAAGCACCTGCTTAAACGCCCCTTCTCCAGGCCCCATCCATCGGGTGATCAGCATGAACAAGGCATAGGCCAAGCTGGCAAGCAACACGTACACGCCGCCGCCCGGCACCATATCTCCACCGGGATCGGCGGCGAGGACAACCCCTGCAAACCCCACCACCACCGCAGCCCAACGATGCGGACCCACATGTTCTTTCAACAGCGGTACGGACAGTGCCGTCATCAAAAACGTGGTGCCGAAAAAAATCACCGTGGCATCGGCCAAGGGCATGGTCTGCAGCGCCTGAAAAAACAAGAAAGGGGCAAAAAAGCCCAGCACGACCCGCACAAAATGCAATCCGGGCCGCTTGGTGCGCAATGCGCCGATCGGCAAGACCCGCCACGCCCAGATCATCATCACGGGCACAACAAACCAACTGCGCACCGCCAAGACCTGTATAACACTCATGCCACTTTCCAAAAGATGCTTGATCACGCCATCCATTACCGACAACAACAGCGCGCCCAGCAAAATCAGGGCGATACCCTGCATGTTGTGGCGATGTGTTTCAACGTGCATCATTTTGAAATCCAAGCAAACGGCACACCTCGTGATGGTGTTGTGTATTAAACTTCGTCACGACCTTTAGATTATACCAACCTGCATAAAGAATGACCGTCAAAGGAGTCTGGGTGGTGCTGAGGCGGTATCACGCTAACATTTATGGCGATGGTAAAATAAAAAGGGCGGTCCGTTGGGACCGCCCTTTTTATTTGGATAGCTGACGATTTGGTCTTAGTTGACCTTCGCGTCCAGCAAGCCTTTTGCGTACTGGTCGAACATGCCTTCGAGAGAGACCACTTTAATCTTGCTGGCTTGACCTGCAGAACCGAAAGCTTCGTAGCGGCTTTTGCAAATGTCGCGCATGCCCTTGGTGGCTTCCGCCAAGAATTTACGCGGATCGAAGTTGGATGGGTTGTCGTGCAGGTGACGACGGATGGAACCCGTGGACGCCATACGCAAGTCGGTGTCGATGTTGACTTTGCGCACGCCAGACTTGATGCCTTCAACGACTTCGTCAACCGGAACGCCATAGGTCTGGGCCATTTCGCCACCAAAATCGTTGATGATTTTCAGCCAGTCTTGCGGAACCGCACTGGAACCGTGCATGACCAAGTGCACCGACGGGATGCGTGCGTGGATTTCTTTCACGCGGTCGATGCGCAGAACTTTGCCGGTAGGCTCTTTGGTGAACTTGTACGCACCGTGAGACGTGCCAATAGCAATGGCCAGGGCGTCCACGTTGGTTTTTTTGACGAAGTCAGCCGCTTCATCCGGATCCGTCAGCATCTGGTCCATTTCCAGCTTGCCGACAGCGCCTTGGCCGTCTTCTTCACCCGCTTCGCCGGTTTCCAAGGACCCCAAGCAACCCAATTCGCCTTCGACGGAAACGCCACAGGCATGGGCCATGTCGACCACTTGACGGGTGGTGGCGACGTTGTATTCGTAGGATGACGGGGTTTTGCCGTCGCTCATCAACGAGCCGTCCATCATCACCGAGCTAAAGCCCGACTGGATGGAGCGTTGGCACACATCCGGGGAGGCACCATGATCTTGGTGCATACAAACCGGAATGTGTGGATAGGCTTCGATGGCGGCCGAGATCAGGTGGCGTAAGAAGGTTTCGCCAGCGTACCCACGGGCACCTGCGGAACCTTGCAAAATCACCGGACTGTCAACCGCATCAGCGGCTTCCATGATGGCTTTCACCTGTTCCATGTTGTTGACGTTAAACGCAGGCAAGCCATAGCTATTTTCTGCTGCGTGGTCGAGAAGCTGGCGCAATGATACGAGGGCCATAAGTCTCTAACTCCTTTTATGTTGTTTCGTTACCGAATGGCTTACAGGCGCGCTTTAGCTTCTGCAACCACATTTTCTGCGGTGATGCCGAAGTGCTTGTAGAGATCCGATGCCGGAGCCGAAGCGCCAAATCCAGTCATCCCCACAAAACCGCCATCGGAACCGACGTATTGGTCCCAACCAAAGCGCATAGCGGCTTCGACGCCAACCTTGACAGTGCCTTCACCCAAGACCGATGCGCGGTATGCAGCGTCTTGCTTGTCGAACAGTTCCCAGCACGGCATGGACACCACGGCGGTGGAGATGCCTTCGTCTTGCAGCGTTGCCCGCGCCACCATGGCGATTTCAACTTCGGAACCGGTCGCCATCAATGTAACCTGACGTGCGCCGCCTTCGCCTTCGGCCAACACATACGCACCCTTGGCACAAAGGTTTTCATCCGTGTGGGTGTTGCGCAGCGGGGTCAAAGCTTGACGGGTCAAGATCATGCCCGTCGGCGTCTTGTCAGACTGCAACGCAAGCGCCCAGCATTCTGCCGTTTCTACAACGTCACACGGACGCATGGTGTTGAAGTTGGGCATGGAGCGCAGCATTGCCAGGGTTTCCACCGGCTGATGGGTCGGACCATCTTCGCCCAGACCGATGGAATCGTGGGTCAGAACATAGATCACCCGCTTTTCCATCAACGCCGACAAGCGGATACCGCCCATCATGTAGTTGGCGAACATGGCGAATGTGCCAGAGTACGGAATGAAGCCGCCGTGCAAGCACAAACCGTTCATTACGGCCGACATGGCATGCTCACGCACACCGTAGTGAATGTAGCGGCCCGAAAAGTCGGTGTTGAGAATGGACGGGGTTGACGGAGTCTTGGTGTTGACCGAACCGGTCAAATCAGCGGAACCGCCAATCATTTCCGGAATGGCCGCGGTGAGCACTTCCAAAACCTTGCCCGAAGCCTGACGTGTGGCCAGTTTCGGATGGTTTTCGGCGGTGGCCTTCTTGAACGCGTTGAGCTTGTCTTCCCAACCCGCAGGCAGCGTGCCCGCATCGGTGCGCACGAACTCAGCCTTGGTGGCTGCGTCCAGGGCGTTCAAACGCCCTTGCCAAGCTTCATGAGCAACCGAGTTGCGCGCCATGGCGGAACGCCACGCTTCCAAAACATTGTCGGGGATCACAAACGGTTCGGAATGCCAGCCGAGGCCTTCACGCATGCCTTTGATTTCTTCTGCGCCCAAGGCTGCACCGTGAACGTCATGGGTGCCGGCTTTGGTTGGTGCGCCATAACCGATGGTGGTTTTGCACGCGATCATGGACGGTTTGTCGGATTTACGGGCTTTTTCGATGGCTTTTTCGATGGCAACGGGGTCATGACCGTCAATGGCTTGGGTGTCCCAGCCGGAGGCTTCGAAACGCGCACATTGATCATCGATCAAGGTCAAGTTGGTGTTGCCATCAATGCAAATTTCGTTGTCGTCCCACATCACGATCAGCTTGTTCAGCTTTAAGTGACCGGCCATGGAAATAGCTTCTTGGGAAATACCTTCCATCAAGCAACCGTCACCCGCGATGGTGTAGGTGTAGTGGTTGGAAATGCCATCGCCATAACGGGTGGCCTGCATTTTTTCAGCCAGCGCCATGCCCACGGCGGTGGTGATGCCTTGGCCCAGCGGTCCGGTGGTGGTTTCAATGCCGTCGATATGGCCGTATTCCGGGTGACCGGCGGTCTTGGAGCCCATCTTGCGGAAATTGCGCAAGTCATCCATGGAGATATCGTCAACGCCCGAAAGATAGAGCAAAGCATACATCAGCATCGAGCCGTGGCCCGCCGACAAAACAAAGCGATCGCGATCGGCCCACTTGGTAGCCTTGGGATCGTACTTCATAAATTTGGTGTAGAGCACCGTGGCGACGTCCGCCATGCCCATGGGCATGCCAGGATGGCCAGAGTTTGCGGCCTGCACGGCGTCAACGGCTAAAAAGCGGATAGCGTTGGCCATTTCGTTATGCGTAGCGGTCATTGGATGTAACTCCTCCCGAGTGGTGTTTTATGGCGTTAGATTGCGTGGTGGCCAAGGGCTGCCTTGACCATGTGATAGGTGATTAACAATTCAGATAGCGCCAGCGGATGGCTGAGCGCGGTGTGATTTTCAGCGTCTCTGTATTCTCCGACATTATCGCGCAGGTGCTGCGCTTCGGGGATCAGGTTCCACAACAAATCCTCGACCGCTTTGGCGCGTTTGTCCGATATGTCGCCGTGAATATCGAGCACGTCAACTGGTTTGCCGTCGATGTCACGCGCCAGCTCCAAACGAAAGCCCTTTTTCGCCGCGTCCAAAACCGGCGTCAGGTCAGGGTGCGGCAGCGTGGGGCGCAAGGTGTGACGGACGTTCAAGTGCGCGCCGGTTTCACTTTGATCGCTTTTGGGCGGATAGAACGTCACCACCATGTCGGCAAAGGTGCGTTGTGGCTGGATATAGGTGTGGCTATCAGCAACCCGTTTGGCGATGATTTCAGACACCCGGTCTTCGGAATAACCGCGCACCTTGGTGTCGCGTTGCAGCTTCCATTTGATGCGCAAGTCTTCGTCAGGCTCTAAAAAGAGTTTGACGTCATAACAATCGCGCATGTCGCGGGTGGCGTACCCCATCAAGCCTTCAAGGATGACGTATTCACGTGGCTCAACGTGTTGGCACTGGCTGAAGGTGCCGCTGAGGTGGTCGTAAGTGGGCTTCAAAATCGGCTGGCCTTCGCGCAACAACTGAATGTGCTGCTCCAAGATGTCGATGTGGTTGGCTTCGGGGTCCAGCGCCGTTATGCCCCGTTTCGCCCGCTCGGCGCGATCGAACTTGTGGTAATCGTCGGTGCAAATGCTCACCACCCGCTCAGAGCCGAGAATCCCCGCAATGCCTTCGGCAATGGTGCTCTTGCCCGAAGCGCTGTCGCCAACGATGCCGAGGATGATCGGTCGAGTGATGCGTTTAAACGACATAGCCTCAAATGATCCTTTTGCGTTTTGTCATGCTGATACGTCCAAGTCGTGCCAAGTGGTCAGCAACTGACGGCGGCCATGTTTGTGGGGGGCGCTGGCCCCCGAAATTAATAAAGATTGGGTGCGTTCCATAGGGCCTTCGCGCTCCACACCTTCAAACAACAATCCCGTGGTGATGCCGGTGGCGGTAAAGTGGACATTGTCCGACTTCACCAAATCGTTCAGCGCAATCCAGGTCTTGGTATCCATCTCGGCCTTTGAAACGGCGGCTTTTTCGGTGGTCAGTTGGGGATCGATACGCATGGTGAATTCACCGCCCAAGGCGCGAATGGCGATCGCCGAAAGCATGCCTTCGCGCGCGCCACCGGTGCCCATCAACGCATCAATGCCCGAACCGGAGCCAAAATCAGGCATCGCCGCCATCAAAGCCCCCGCAACATCGCCCGCCGGATAAAGAGCGACTCGCGCCCCAGCATTGTGAATTTGGTTGACCAATTCCCTATGGCGTGGCTTTTCCAACACGAACACGGTGAGTTCAGATACTGGTTTGTCAAGCACCGAGGACAACTGCCCCAATTTGACCTGGGTGGGCGCGTTGGGATCAATTTTGCCGCGCGCCTTAGCTGGGGCAGCGAATTTTTCCATGTAAAAGGCAGGACCGGGATCAAACAGCGCGCCTTCGGGGGCCAAGGCCATCACCGCCATGGCATTGGTCATGCCACGCGCCAGATATGAGGTGCCTTCAATCGGATCGACAACGACGTCAAATCGAGTATCGCCTTCGCGACCGCCAACCAGTTCCAACCCTGTGGGCAAGCCGCCTGTGGACAAGCCATTGCGGGTGGCGTCGCCGGAAGTACTGTCTTCGCCGATCACCACACGGCCAGATATGGCAAGCTTGCCGAGTTCAGCACGCATCGCTTCAATGGCGGTATGTGACGATTGACCACGGCTGCCACGTCCTACCAGCCCCGTAGCGACACGCGCAGCGGCTTCCGTCACGCGGCACAGCGCGTAAACAAACAACTGATCGTCGCAGCCAGAGACGCCTTGAGGCATGTCAAATCCTGAACTAAGGGTGAACTGAAAAAATCTCGCACACCAAACCGACACCGGTAACACTTCATCCTCATCCGATGAGGCCCCATCCGATAAGGGGGGCCCCACCCTATGAGGGGGGCAATGTCGCCATCAAACCCCTTACCAGGACAAATTCAAACACCCGGGTGGGGAGCCGTATCGTTTCTTTTGGGTGGCTCACACCCCACCCATACGGATAGTTGCACCAGAAATTTTGAAAAATAATTCATTAAGCAATTGATTTTATGTAATTTTAAATATTGCCGCTGGCGTTGAGATAACACGCAACGGCTTGCGCTCTGTTTTTGACATCCAGCTTTCCATAGAGATTTTTTAAGTGAAACTTCACTGTATTGAGCGAAATGGTCAAATCGCTGGCAATCTGTTGATTGGTTCGCCCCCGCGCCAAGGAGGCCAGCAGTTCTTGTTCGCGCGCCGTAAGCCCGGAAAATGGGTCCGAACTGGCGCGCGATAAATCCATGAAGGGAAACACCATGCGCCCTTCGGAAACCGCCAGAACCGTTTCTGCAAGAACCGTCGAGGCGTCGCATTTGGAACAAAAACCAGCCCCGCCAAAGCGCATCACCTGGCGCGGAATATCCGGCGCGGCGTTGCCTGTAAAGACGATAATGCGCGGTGCATTTTCAGTTTTTTGCAACGCTTGCAAGACACCCTGACCGTTCAAGTAGGGCATATTCCAACCGATGATGCCAACGTCAAAGCTCAAGCGCTCAACGGCTTCCAAGAAACGTTCGCCATCCGCCGCCGTGGCGACGAGGTTGAAGCGCTCGTCTAAGTCAAACAGTTGCACCAAACCCGCCAAAATCAATGGCGATTTGTCGGCAATGACAATATCGATGGGTTCGCGTTCTTCGATGGGTATTGTTTTCACGGATCGTTCCTCGCGTTCACAGAAGTATACCGTTCGGCCCGTCACACCCCCTGCTGGGCAAAAAAACATGCCCAAATGGGTAGGTTGGGCGTATGTGTACCAGCATTGAACCAAAAATGTAAAGAATATACCTACCCGCAGCACATAAATTCTATCATCTCATTGTTTTCAAAAGAATTTAATCGCCATAGAGGACAAGAGCCAGACCACCCACATTTGCAAACACAGCGCGAATCAAACCTATTTAGGAAAATGAGGGCCACCCCACCCCACTTTTTATGGCCCCTAAACGGATACGACCGAATCCCTGGGTAGGATTGTACAGCCTTCAAGCGACACAATATGCCTAGGCAACGCCGCAAAAAGCCCCGCCCTATGAGCCCAAATGAGCTTTCGAAGCGGGGCTTATACTGAAGCGGGGCTTATACTAAGGTGTACCGACGGACGCTTACTTGTGTGTCGGCAAAGTTTGCAGTTTCGCCAAAATATCCTTGATGATCGACGGTGACATGCTCGCCTGCCAGGCGGGCATTTGTTCGCCTGGATGGCCATGCAAAGTCTTGTGCAGAGCCTGCCATGGGCGTTCGGTGGCGACCCGACCCAACGGCGGTATGGTGCGAATAGCATGCCCTTCATCCCCATGACAGGTTGCGCACAAGGTCAAATAATACTGGGTGCTGTCGCCCGCAACGCCGCGTGCTTCCAGAGACCGCGCATCGATGTATTCGTTCATATCCACTTGGCCTTGGCTGACGAAGCTGGCTAAGTCGTACAAATCGGCATATTCGAGTTTGTGCGTTAAGTCATGGGTGTCGTTTTGCAGAACCTTGATGATCGCGGACGGATGGGCACCGACCATGGTGCGGATACCGCGCAGGCCGTTGGCACCTTTATAATCCCAACCATGACATTCAACACAGCGCCAGGTGCTCGATCCAGTCACAACCTTTTTGTCTTTGGGAAAGGCGCGCTGAGGTTCTTTTGGGTATTTGGTTTTAACCTCAGCGGCCCAATCGTCATACAGTTTGCCACCCCGAGCGATGGAGAACAGTGGGTCGCGCGGCGGCAGCCCCTGAATGAACGACAAGGTCGACAAGGTCGTGTGGGCATCAAACGCGCGTAGCGCCGGCATGGCATCACCTGGATGACCATTGAGCATCTTGTGTAGCGCTTGCCAAGGATCCGTTCGGGCCGCATCGCCCAACGGCGGAATGGTCTTCATCAAACGCCCGTCGGAGCCATGACAGTTGACGCAAATGGTGGAAAAGTGCGCTGACGCCGTGACGGGTTCGGTCAGCGCGCGCCCCGAAGTGCGGTCAATCACCCGGTCCATGGGCACCAAGCCCTTAATGATGAAATTCGAAATATCTTCGAGCGCCTTATCGTCGAAGAGCTCTTTATAGCCATGCTTTTCATCGCTTAGAACGGCGACGACTTGAGCGGGTGTTGAGCCGAGCATGCCCGACACGCCTGTGATACCGGTGTAATGATCACCGGTGCTGAATGCACCCTTATCGCCCAAATAATCCCAGCCATGACACGTCACGCAACGCCACGTCTGCCAAGGTGTCTTGGCGTATTGACCTTCGGCAGGGTACAACGGATGTACCGTTTTAGGCTTTCTCCTCGCCAATTCACGAATCCAATCGTCGTACATGCGACCGCCCGCAGCCACGGAGGCCACCATTTCCTGATCCGCCTGGGAGGGGACTGCCTGGGAGGGGGCTGCCCGATTTTTTTTAGGTGCTGGAGGCGCATCTGCCGCGCTTAACGGCGCGCTCATCATCAAGCCAAGGGCGAGCACCGCAATCGCATACCCAGCGCCGCTCAGCACATTCAAACGGAACGAAACGTTTATGTTCGCGAAGGCTATTTTCATTGTGTTGCCTCTTATCGAATTCATTCACTTATGCGCCCACTCACGCGCCAAAGTCCGGCGAGTGTGCGCACAAAACCTGGGCCCTACAAGCTGCCCTTAATAATCAACGCCCTTGGGCATTTCATGGACCACCCCTTTGTGGCACTGAATGCAATGTCCGCCATCATTTTGCGCTTCTTTGTGTTTGCGCTGGGCGCGACGACCCTGCTCGTCAATGAGCATGTTGTCGAAGTTGTGACAGTTGCGACATTCGCGCGATTCACGTTTTTCCATTTTCGCCCACACCCGCTTGGCCATATCCAATCGATGCTCTTCATACTGTTCTTTACTGTCGATGGTGCCCAAGATTTCGTGCATCACGTCTTTGTAAGCCAGAATCTTCGCGATCAGCTTGGCGGGGTATTCTTTGGGGACGTGACAATCGGGACAGCCGGCCTGAATGCCCACAGTGTTTTTGAAGTGGAAGCTCTTTTTGTATTCTTCATACGGATGGGTCATCGAATGACACGACACGCAAAAATTTAAGGTGTTGGTCATCGCGACACCGTTAAAGAAAACAAACAAAAATACGGACGTTCCGACGACGCCGATAAACACACCAGCCCACAGCATAACCGGCTTTTTCAGCCAGTTCATTATTGTCGTTATCATTGCTTTCACTTTCCCAAGCTCCCTAGATCACACTCTAACCAAAGAGATGCGAAGTCCCGTCCCCCAACGGATACACCTTTTGATCTTACGGTCAGCGCCCCCTCTCAGGTGCCCTGCTTTGAGTACCGGTTTTCCGGTTTTGGTCTTGTCTATACTTTGACACCCAAAAGTCCCCGTCCCCAACTGGGAACGAGGACCATTGTGTCACGTCTTCAAAGGCGGCCCGGCTTACCCCCAGGTGTCTTTGCAGATGTTGTTGTACCAGCTGTGGGCAAACCCGACTTCACGACGGAGCATTTCTGCGCTCGCGTCCATCGGGGTCAGCCCGCCTGCACCCTTTACACCGCCAATGACGTCTTTTTCGGCGTTGTAGCGATACACCGCCGCAACCGAGAAAGCATAGTCTTTGCCGGCAATCGAGTAGCAGGTGTTGACGTAAGACGGCGTGCCAACCGGCTTGCCCGCCAACAGGTTGATGATGGCTGCAGCCGTCACTTTACCCTGTGAGTTGGCGGAGTAGCCGGATTTTGGCATGGCCGTTGCCACGGAAGCATCACCCAGCACATGGATACCCTTGTGCACTTTGGATTCGAACGTCATTTTATCGACGTCGCACCAGCCCTTAGCATTGGTCAAACCGGCCATCGAAGCGATCTTGCCCGCTGTTTGCGGAGCAATGTAGTTGATCACGTCGAACTTTTCTTTGCCACCCGACAGGCTTTCGATGGTCATGTCCGATGCACTGATGGAATCGATGCCCCCCGTCGATGCGGCGGAACGCCATTCGATCATGGAGTTATCGGTGCCAAAGCCATACATTTTCTTCCACGCCTGGGTAAACAAGCCCTGCTTGGAGAACTTGTCCTTGCGGTCAATGATAACGACCTTGGACTTTGGCTTGTTGTGCATGAAATATTGGGCAATCAAGCTGGCCCGTTCATATGGTCCAGGTGGGCAACGGAACGGGTTGGGCGGTGCAATGATGGCGACTTTCCCGCCATCGGGCATGGCTTCCAGCTGGGCGCGCAGCAGTGCGGTCTGCGGACCGGCCTGCCAAGCATGAGGCAGCTTGTCAAAAACAGCGTCGCCTTCTTTGACGAACCCATCAACGATGAAGCTGATGCCCGGTGCCACCACGCAACGGTCGTAACCGTATGTGGTGCCGCCCTTGGTCGTTACGGTCTTCTTCACCGCATCAATGGCCGTGACGGAATCTTTGACCACTTTGACGCCCATCTTCACCAGACCGTCAAAGGTCTGTTCGATTTGGCCCAAGGTGCGTTCGCCACCGATCACTTCGTTCGACATAAAACAGGTGTGATAGCTGGCTTTGGGCTCGATCACCGTGACGTCGATGTCGGGGTTGCCCATCTTCAAGTAACGTGCCGTGGTTGCGCCGCCAACACCGCCACCGACGATGACAACTTTGCCGCCCGCAGCCGCATTGGCAAGGCTCGGAATTGCAAGGGTGGCTGCACCCGCAATCGCGACGCCGCCCGTGGTTTTCAGAAAATTACGACGATCCATATTTTTCATGGTCTTACTCATGTTCTGTTCCCCCCCTTACTTACGGCTGGCGTAAAACTGAAGCACTGCTTCAACGCCGCCTTTTTCTTTGAGTTCGGCGAGGGTGCGTAATTTTTTACGCTTTTCCTTGTCCGACATGTTCGGATTGGCTTCAATATTACGACTGCTAGATTCAAAATCCATCAGGTTGTTGCGCAGATACGGCAACATCTGACCGGCGAGAACCGGATAGTCTTCTGCTGAATAACCATCTTTTTCATGGCAGCTTTCGCACAGGTCTTTGATCAGAGCTTGACCCTTGGCCACTTCGGCGGGGTCGGTTTTCTGCATCGCCACACGATCGAATTTCTGTTTAGAGAAAAAATCGGAAATTTTTGCGATTTCTTCATCGGTGTAGCCTTTGGCGATCCGCTGCATGACGGTCGATTTGCGATTTGAGCCGTCCCGATAAGCCATCATGGACTGGGTCAAATATTGTTTGTTCATGCCTGCAATCGTTGGGGTTGCCGGGCCTTGGCTGACGCCATTGGGGCCGTGACAGCCGTTACAGGTATTGGCCAGCATGCTGGCTTCGGCATCGCTTGCTTGTGCATTGGACAGGCCCATCAGGCCAACCACGGCACCCGCAGCGAGAGCATAAGACAATAGTTTACGCACAGTGCGTCCTCCCTCTCGTTGTTTTACTGCGTATTTCATACCACACGAATTCCACCGTGCAAAAGCAAAAAACTCTAAGTGTATCAAGGGTTTTAACAAAAGTGAGGAAGGGGTTTTTCATCAGTTTTTTCTTATAATAATGTTGTTTAAATTATACAACATATACATAACGTATTTCTTATGTTGCATTACACCAATGTTATAAACACAATGAGTTAGTCTATTTGTGCCCCCCCCTCAATTCGCCCAAATGTTGCGCCGCGGCAAAGCAAAAAAGGTGTCAAAGACCTTGCATTTGCCGTCCAATTCATTGAATATTTGCCCAAATTCGACAAAGTGTGACGGGAAAACCCTGAAATCTCATTCACAATTTAATTTGAAAGTTTGTCATTATGCGCCTGCTTCTCGCCATTCTTCCTCCGTGGTTACAGTTTTTCACCATTGGTCGCCCCTTTGCCGGCATCATTTGCCTGATTTTGCAAATATCCCTAGTGGGCTGGATTCCGGCCGCAATTTGGTCTGTGTATGCCTTAAGCCAATACAAAACAGACAAAAAAATTGAAAAGGCGCTCAGCAACTGACCGCCTTCACCCTTCCCGTTTGTGACGCCCCTCCTGGCTTGGATTAACCCATGGCTGCTGCCCCGCGCATTCCGGTTTTAAAACTGCTCATCTGGTGTTTGATCATCGGTTTGCTTTTGGCGTGGTTCAACGCGTCGCCTGAAGGGGTTTATGCATGGGCGGGTGAAACCGGCAAAGCGGTGTTTGATTGGCTGTGGAATTTTGGTCAAAGCATCGGCCCTTATGTGCTTATGGGGGCCATGCTGGTGCTGCCCATTTGGGGTATTTTATACCTGTGGAACTGGTTTAAAACTCGCCGATAATCAACTGTATTTATACATTAAGCTGTAAATAATACGGGTGGCTTTCGCCATTGGGCGAATTGGTCGCGAATGTGCTGCGCCAATTCGGATGCAATTTCATTGGCACCGCTCGCGGAAGTATAGAGGTTGATGTAAAAGACCGGCAGATCTGGCAGCCCCTGGCCAGCGTCCAACACATCAACGTAGCTCGGCACGGTCGAATCCAGAATGGCCGTCACCCCCAAATCGGCGCTGAGCATGGCGAAAGATGCGTCCATGTTACGGGTGACATTAATGCGCCACGCGCGCCCTGCGTGCTCCAAGGCCCTCAGCATCGGCATGCGAAACATACAATTTTCGTTCACCAGCACCAACGGCAACGGGGTTTGTAGATAGCTCTCACCGCCCCGCCCGCCAACCCAGACCAGTTCATTGTGGATCAAGCGTTCCGCCCCCTTGGGGGTATGGTTTTCCGTGGTCAGGGTTAAATCGATGCCCCCCCTGGCCAACGCCGTCTTCAAATCTTCACTGGTGCCGACTTCCAATTCGACACTGACCTTAGGGTAAGCACTGGCAAAGCTTTTTAAGATCGGCCCGACAAACGGAAAAATGATATCGTAGGGAACGCCAAAGCGCACCGTTCCGGTAAATTCAGGTGCCGTCATCAGGGCAAAGACCTCATCATTCAGCGCGATCAACTTTTGCGCCGGCACGATCAGCCTTTCGCCTTCGATGGTGGATTCGAGACCTTGACCGGAGCGATCGAATAAGGGTTTTTGCAGAAGACCTTCCAGACGTTTGATGCGCTGACTGACAGCACCCTGGGTCACATTGAGGCGATTGGCCGCGATGGTCATCGAACCACTTTCGGCAACAGCAACAAAGGCGCGCAAAAGCGCCGTGTCAATGTCGCGGATGGGAACCTTTTGGTCATTAGCATTCATAATAGCTATGATTATGAACATTGGTTTTACTAATAGCAAGCCCCCGGGCATGATCACCCTATCAAAACACTCAAAATGAGGAGATCGGGATCATGAGTTTCAACCACACCACCTGTTACGACGACATTTGCAACGTCCCGGCCAAGACCATGACCCTTCAAGGGATCAGCGAGCGCATGTCCGGGCTGACGGGGTGGGTTAAGTGCGCCTTCGATGTTTATCGCCAGCGCCGGCATTTGGCCCAGTTGAGCACATCGGAACTGTCCGATTTAGGGCTCAGCCGCAAAGATGCTCAGGTTGAAGCCGCCCGGCCTTTCTGGGACTTGCCGGATGATATGGCCTAAACCTCAAACCTTCCCCAGCATTCATGCCTCCGAATGAGAGCAAAAAAGCCGCCGGATTAAACTCCGGCGGCTTTTTCAGTGAGGCTTTAAGTGATTAGCCGCGTGCGCCCATCATTTTACGCAGGATGGGGGTCAAAATCAGCTCCATCGCAAAGCCCATTTTGCTGCCCGGCACGACGATGGTGTTGCGCCGCGACATGAACGAATGCGGGATCATCTGCAGCAAATACGGAAAATCTATGTCTTTTGGCAGACTTTCCGGTTTGCGAAAGCGAATGACCACAACGCTTTCGTCCGGCGTCGGAATGTCACGGGCAATGATCGGATCGGAGGTATCAACCACCGGCACGCGCTGGAAGTTGATGTCCGAATGCTGGAACTGCGGCACGATGTAGTGAACGTAGTCGTGCATACGGCGCATGATGGTGTCCATCACGGCTTCCTGCGAATAGCCACGCTGTGAGGTGTCTCTGTGGATTTTTTGAATCCATTCCAAGTTGATCACCGGGACCACGCCGATTTTCAAGTCAACAAAGCTCGGCATATCGACATCGGCGTCTTTGACGCTGCCGTGCAGACCTTCGTAGAACATCAAATCGGTGCCCGACGGGATGTCTTCCCACGGCGTGAATTGACCAGGGGTTAAGCCTTCATACGCCGCAGCTTCTTCAGCAGAGTGTAGGTACAAACGGCGCTTGCCGCCACCGGTTTCACCATAGGTCTTAAACAGATCGGCCAATTTTTTGAATTCGTTCGCTTCGGGGCCGAAGTGGCTAAAATTCATATCACCAGCGGCTTCAGTCTCAGCGACTTTGGCTTTCATAGCGACACGGTCATAGCGGTGGAAGCTGTCCCCTTCAATTACGGCGGGGGTCAAGCCTTCACGGCGAAACATGTGTTCAAATGCGTCTTTGACCGTGCTGGTCCCCGCACCGGAAGATCCGGTCACGGCGATAATCGGGTGTTGTATGGACACGGTTGTAATCCTTCCCTGTTGGATTTCCATTCATAATCGCCGCTCTAAATGAGCGATCTCTAATATGCGCAGTATGGCTGAAGCGGGTCGGACCCGATAGCCATGAAATCACGAATTTTGTCCGGATCAAACACGCCGCTCAAAATTTGCCCAAATGAGAGGTCCTACTGAGCAGCGAAACAGCGTTCAACCCGGCCACGGGGAGGTCTCTGAGGTTACGGCGAACAGCCGTTAAAAGCCGGTGCGGTCATACCTGAAGGTAAAATGCGCTACAACCCAAAGGTCTTGGGGGCAGCGGACTGGATTCGACCGTCTTTGAATCCATATCCATAATATGTCGTAATCTGTAGTAATCCAGACCTAATCCGACAGTTGCCAATTTAGTACGCATTCTTGACCCGCACGTCAAGCGTTGACCACGCGTCAAGCCTCGTCAACTGAAAGCGTGCACCCTGCCCCTTGCGGCAATCTTTCACGCTGTCGGCAAACCAGCGGTCTTGACGTGACCTAGAATCGGAACTCAAACTTTTTTTGTCCTCTTCGCGCATGCGCCTCTGCGTTCAGATTTATGCACCCTCAGCCGTCAGCCATTCAAGACCGATTTCTGTCGTTGACACAGCTTCTCTCTTGGTAGATATTGTTGCTGATAATGATTATCAATTGCAGCAAATAGCCTTCCTTGAGCGGCCTCAAGTTTTGGAGATTACATCATGAAAACAAACACTCATTCCCAAAGAAAGAACATCGGCGTTGGTATCTTGGCGGTCGGCTGCGGAAGCGTAATCGGCGCTGCACTTGTCCCCGTAGCAGGCATCTTTCCAGTAGCGATGTGGGCTGCGAAGTTGCTCTCGTCCCCTAAAGCAAAACAGCGCGGTTTTGTTCATCCGACAAAACGCTGACCTCACATCCACATATGCGGTTTGGATAATTGATGGATCTAACGGTTGCGTTAAAATAGTGTTGCAGATAGCATTGATAACAATAACAAATTCCGCCTCTGCTTCTCACATTATGCTGCCCTGTTAGGGCCCGTTTATATCTGGACCTGATAAATGACAATTGAATGGAATGACAAGCTTTCGGTCGGAAATGAAACAATTGACGATGACCACAAACACCTCATTAAATTAATTAACGCATACGAGCTTGCCGTATCCCAAAAAAACATAAAAATATTACGCTACGCCTTTGGTAGCCTTGCGGACTATGCGCTCGCTCATTTCGAACGCGAAGAAAAGATTATGGACGCAATTCATTATCCGAATAGACGGCCCCACCGCGAAGTACACAAACGGCTGCTTGAAACTGTAAAAAAGAAACATGAAGAAATTGTGCAAGCCACACACTTAAACATAGATGACCTATCTGCATTTCTCAGATCTTGGCTGATTGATCACGTCATCAAAGAAGACATGCAAATTAAGTCATACTTGATGGGCGGCAGAGCGAACGAGCCCCGCATCACATGAGGCTTTGTGCCGGAGCCGTCAGCGTGAAGAAGCGCGCTCAACAGAGATCAATGCATCTGAGGATTGCTGTTATACGCGGCCAGTGTGCTGATGGAGGTGTCATTGGGATGCAAGATCACCACCAGCTCGTCGGCACGACCATAACCCAACAACAGGCGGGCGCGTTCTTCAAGCAGATCGGGGTCTAAGGTATCGACCCGCAACATGGTGACTTTTGCGTCCAGCCCGAATCGGGCGCTGCGCATATCCAGGACCTCTGCTTGCAGGGTCTCAACTTCACCACGCAGTTTACCTAGCGCCAACAATCCGCGATCACCCTGAACCGCGTGATAAGCAAAATAGACGACCACAGTCATGCCGATTACCGGCCCCGCGATCTGACCTGCGCGAACTTTGAGTTCCCGAACGATCCCCATGACCAAGCCTTCTTCTGGTGGATTGGTGCAAATTTACATGCGACGATTCTCGTCGATTCGCCTAACTATGAGTCATAATTAGTTAACATAACATTAACGTCAACTAGAGTTCTGTTTCTAAGCGCTTGCATAATGTTTTCAATACTTTGATACGCGCATAGTATTTGGAATTGGCTTCTACCACGGTCCACGGTGCAGTTTCGTTGGAGGTCCGTTCGACCATGTCGCATACCGCCGTGGAATAGGCATCCCACTTATCGCGGTTACGCCAATCTTCATCCGTCAACTTGAAGCGTTTATAGCCGGTAGCTTCGCGTTCTTTAAAACGATCCAATTGTTCATCGGCGGTGATCGACAACCAGAACTTCACGACGATGGTGCCATGGCGGGCCATTTCTTCTTCAAAGTCGTTGATTTCCCCATAGGCGCGCAGCCAGTCGGCTTCCGAGCAATAGCCTTCGACCCGCTCCACCAGAACCCGGCCATACCAAGATCGGTCAAAAATAACCGCCTTGGCCCGTTTTGGCAGATGACGCCAAAACCGCCACAGATAGGGTTGCGCCTTTTCTTCATCCGTCGGTGCGGCGATGGGAACGATGTTGTATATACGGCTGTCCATCGCCCCGATGACGCGCCGGATCGCCCCGCCCTTGCCCGCAGCGTCATTGCCTTCAAACACGACAACCACCGAATGATTTTTAAATTTCTTCGACCGACAAAGTTTGTTCAAGCGCCCCTGGTAGTGTTCGAGCTGCTTATTGTAGGTCTTTTTGTCTAGCGCCTTGGAATAGTCCTTCGTGTTCAAAAGATTGACGCCGTCGATGTGTTCCAAGGCTTGAACCGGAACCGATGCCGCTGCGGGTTTGGCCTTCGTTTCCAAACGCGCCTTCACGGCATTGAGCAAGGTGCGCGCGACGGTCAAGTTTCTGTATTTTTCATCCGAACTTTCAACCACGATCCACGGTGCATGGCCGGTTGAGGTGCGGCGCAACACGTGCTCGGCTACCGGGCGCAAATCGTCATAGCGCTCAAATCGTTCCCAATCTTTTTTACCCACCCGCCAGTTGGTGGCTTTGTCTTTTTCCAGTTGGGTGAGGCGCTTTTTCAGCGTGGCCTTAGACAGATGCAGCCAAAACTTGAGAATCAGCGCCCCTTCATCAGCCAGCATGCGTTCAAAGCGCAGAAAATCGTCAAGATAACTGTCTAAATAATCGATGCTTTTGCCGCCGTCGATGTGCATGCGCATGGGATGGCTATACCAAGAGCCGAAAAACACCCCGATCGAGCCGCGCGGCGGCAGTTGCCGCCAATAGCGCCACATGGCGGGGCGCTCCAGCTCTTCATCGCTGGGCTCGGCCATGGCGTGGGCGTGGATGTTGCGCGGGTCCATCCAAAAATTGAGAGTATTGACCGTTTCGCCTTTGCCTGCACCATCAACGCCGGAAATGATTAAAATCACTGGAAACGGCTTTTTTTCGGCCAGTTCGAACTGAATGTCCAACAACTGCTCACGCAACGTGGGCACCTCTGCATTATAATCGGACTTGCTCACGGTGTGACCTAACTCGGCAGATTCAAACATGGATGTGTCCCCCCTGATTCCCTTGGCCTATCCCCTTGGTACAACGTAATCTTAGCACGCATAAAGGCGATTACGGAATGGTTGTCTCACGAGAATCGATTGGGCGCTGCCCACAGGCTTGTGAGCGCACCTCTTTATCGTTTTCCAGACGAGTCCAAACCTTCCCCACGGGAGTGAGGGCACCGTTGGTTTGGCAATGCACGAACGATGCGCTGTCTTCAGAGCACATCAAATGAACGCCTAATGAGCACCGAAAACCTTGGCCAGAATTTCACTGGTGCGCTTGGCGGGGTTTTCGCGGATGGCGGATTCTTCTGCGGCCAGATACAAAAACAGGCCGTCCAAAGCGAGGCGGGTGGCGTGCGCCGTCAGGTCGGCCTTGAGATCCGGAACAAATGGAAGCGTGGCGTATTGCCCGACCAATTGGTCATAAGCCGCAACGGCGCCGACGTCTTGCAGGGCGCTGTTGATCACGGGTGCCACCGTCGCCTCTAAGTCGTGGGCGGATACCCGGCGAAAATATTGGGTCGCGGCGTCTTTGGGACCATTAAAAATAGCTTTGGCATCGTCTAAGCTCATCTTGACGATGGCATCCGTCACCAGTTTTTTGGCTTTGGGCATAGCGGCTTCCGCCCCCCGGTTGAGCTTGAGCTCCACCTCATCGGCTAAGCTTGCCAGACCAATGCGCGACAATGTCGAGCGCACGGTTTGCAGTTCTTTGGGCAAAGGAATGTGCACTGCAGGATCGGTGTTAAAGCCATCAACGGCCCCCAATCGTCCGGCAACGGTTTCGGCTCCCACCCGCAAAGCTTCCTTCAGCCCGGCGGTCAGGTCTGCCGTCGAAAGGCCCAAAACCGCACCCGCGCCCGCACCCGTACCCGTACCCGATGACTTGTCCTGCGTCACCGTATCGACAACACCCTTAAGCGCCGACCCCCAATCCAATGCGAACGTCGGCACAGCCAACGCGGCCGCCCCTGTGAACACCATAACGGCTAATGTTGGGCGGGCAAGACGCTTCATCATCACAACGAACTCCATGCGGGCTGGATCCTCTTTAGGGGTACGATTGACAGATTTCGAGCACCCGTTGCGTTTGCTCGGTCGCATAGGTGCTGCAATGTTCCGTGTAGATTGCACAGTATTTTTTCATACCGAGGATTTTTTGACGTTGCTTGTCTTCATAACTGGGATGGGTTGGGTCGAGACTTTTGTTTTCCTTATCCAAGATCACAGCCTGGGTGTTTGAGCACTTAAAATCGCCCGTTGACGATTCATAGCCATTGAACACAAGAAACGAAAGTGTGATTAGCACAGCCGCGACAACAAGGTACTTCATATTCATTTTGGCAAATCACTCTCTAAATCATTTCGCGAAGGCCAATCTAACAAAAAAAACGGCTCGAAAGCCGTTCTTTCTATAGGCGCGTCATGCTTTAGCGCAAGATTGACCGCCCCGCATACAGGCCGATGGGGTCCAGTTCTTCTTCGATGCGCATCAACTGGTTGTATTTGGCCATGCGGTCAGAGCGCGACAGCGAGCCGGTTTTGATTTGACCCGAATTGGTCGCAACCGCGATGTCGGCAATGGTGTTGTCTTCGGTTTCGCCTGAGCGGTGCGAAATGACCGTGGTCCAGCCCGCGCGATGGGCCATTTCCACAGCTTCGAGCGTTTCCGACAGGGTGCCGATTTGGTTGACCTTAATGAGGATCGAGTTGGCGACGCCGCGCTTGATGCCTTCGGCCAAAATTTTGGGGTTGGTGACAAAAATATCGTCGCCGACGATCTGGCACTTGGAGCCGATGGCATCCATCAGCGCCTTCCAACCGTCCCAATCGCCTTCGGCCATGCCGTCTTCGATGGAGAAAATTGGATATTTGGCCACCAAGTCTTCGTAGTAGCGAACCATCTCGTCGGAGCCCAGCGACTTGCTCTCGCCCGCCAGTTCGTATTTGCCGTTTTTGTAAAATTCGCTAGACGCTGGATCAAGTGCCAACATCACATCGTCGCCCGGCGTGTAGCCCGCAGCTTCAATCGCTTTCAGCACAAAGCCGATGGCTTCATCAGTGCTGGCGACGCCTGGCGCAAAACCGCCTTCGTCACCGACGTTGGTATTGTGACCCGCCGCCGCCAAGCCCTTTTTCAACAGATGGAACACTTCCGAACCCATGCGCACGGCATCCGAAATCGATGCAGCCCCCACCGGCACGATCATGAATTCTTGAAAATCGACCGGGTTGTCGGCGTGTTCGCCGCCGTTGATGATGTTCATCATCGGGGTCGGTAAAATGTGCGCGTTGGGACCGCCCAGATACGCGTACAGCGGCAACGCGGCCTCTTCGGCTGCGGCTTTGGCGACGGCCAGGGACACCCCCAAAATCGCATTGGCACCCAAGCGGCTTTTGTTATCTGTGCCGTCCAGTTCACACATGGTGCGGTCAATCAGCAATTGTTCTTCGGCGTCCATGCCGATGAGGGTGTCGGACAGTTCGCCGTTGACGCTTTCGCACGCCATCAAAACGCCCTTACCGCCAAAACGCTTGGCATCGCCATCGCGCAGCTCGACCGCTTCGCGTGAGCCCGTCGAGGCCCCCGAAGGCACCCCGGCGCGACCCGATGCGCCGCTTTCCAAAATCACATCCACTTCAATGGTGGGGTTGCCGCGGCTGTCCAAAATTTCGCGACCGTAAATGTCGACAATGGCCGTCATCTGTTAGCTTTCCTCTTCAAATCGTTCGTTAGAGCGATACCGGGTGCGCTTTTGCCACCCGATCAATCGCAAGCAATGTTTCCACCACACCCGGCAGTTCGCGAATGGGAATCATATTCGGCCCGTCCGAAGGTGCGTTGTCTGGATCTTCATGAGTTTCAATAAAAACGCCGGCCACGCCCACGGCAACGGCTGCGCGCGCCAACACCGGGGCGAAGCGGCGATCACCACCGCTTGATCCGCCCTGTCCACCCGGTTGTTGCACCGAATGGGTGGCGTCAAAAATGATCGGCATACCCGTGTCTGCCGCCATCTGCGGCAGGCCGCGCATGTCGGTGACCAAGGTGTTGTAGCCAAAGCTGGTGCCGCGTTCCGTAATCATGACGTTTGTATTGCCGCTGTCGGTGATTTTGGCGACCACGTTTTTCATGTCCCAGGGAGCCAAAAATTGGCCCTTTTTGACATTCACGACTTTACCGGTTTGGGCCGCCGCGATCAACAGGTCGGTCTGGCGGCACAAAAACGCCGGAATTTGCAGCACGTCCACGACTTCTGCTGCAATTTTGCAATGCGCCACTTCGTGCACGTCGGTGAGCACCGGTACATTCAAAGAAGCTTTGATGTCGGCGAACACGTCCATGGCCTTGGCCAGCCCTAAGCCGCGCACGCCGCCCAGTGAGGTGCGGTTGGCTTTGTCGTAGGAGGTCTTAAAAACGAACCCCATGCCCAGCTTTTCGGCCAGTTCCTTGCACGCCACCGCCATTTCCAGGGCGTGCGCGCGGCTTTCCATCTGACACGGCCCGGCAATCAAAACCAAAGGCAAATCGTTGCCGAAGGCTACGTTACCAACGTTGACATGGTTGTGGATCATAATCTTCCGTTCACGTGTTAGAGCCGGGCGGACCCGGTGTCCTCAGCGGACAAACTACACCAAGCGCGCCTGATGCACGGCGGCTTCGATAAACGACACAAACAGCGGATGCGGTTCAAACGGGCGCGATTTCAATTCCGGGTGGAACTGCACCGCAACGAACCACGGATGGTTCGGCCATTCGACGATTTCCGGCAACACGCCATCGGGTGACATGCCGGAAAATACCAGTCCCGCCGCTTCCAAGCGTTCCATATAGGCGGTGTTGACTTCATACCGATGACGGTGACGCTCGGAAATGTTGGCGGCGCCATAGATATCGATCGCCTTGGTGCCGGGCTTGAGGGTGCAGTCATACGCGCCCAGGCGCATGGTGCCACCCAAATCGCCGTCTTTTGCACGCTTTTCCAAATCGCCCGCCTTGGCCCATTCGGTCATCATGCCGACCACAGGTTCCTGAGGAGCCCCCATTTCGGTCGAACCCGCGCCTGCAATGCCCGCCGTGTGGCGTGCCGCTTCGATAACCGCCACCTGCATACCCAAACAGATACCAAAATAGGGAATATTGTGTTCGCGGGCGAACTGCACCGCTTTGATTTTGCCCTCGGTGCCGCGTTCACCAAAGCCGCCCGGCACCAAAATGCCGTGTACGCCTTCTAGGTGATGGACCACCGACTGCTCATCTTCTTCAAAGATGCCCGCGTCGATCCATTCCATCTTCACCTTGACGGTGTTGACGATGCCGCCATGGGTTAGCGCTTCGGCCAAGGATTTGTAGGCGTCCAACAGGGCGACATACTTGCCGACGATGGCAATGGTGACTTCGCCTTCGGGGTTGGTGACCCGATCGACGATGTCTTGCCAGCGCGACAAGTCGGGCGTGGGCGCATCCAAAATGCCGAAGTGCTTGCACACCTGTTCGTCCAAGCCCTGTTCGTGATAGCTGATGGGCACCTGATAGATGCTGGCGACGTCCAGGGCGGGAATGACCGCTTCCGCCGCGACGTTGCAAAACAGCGCGATTTTCCTACGTTCACCTTCGGGAATGTCGCGATCAGCGCGGCACATCAGCAAATCGGCCTTGATCCCCACCGACAGCAATTCTTTGACCGAATGCTGTGTCGGTTTGGTTTTCAGCTCGCCCGCCGTGGAAATGTAGGGCAGCAGCGTGAGATGGATATACATCGCCCGCGCCCGGCCCAATTCGTTGCCCAACTGGCGGATGGCTTCCAAAAACGGCAGGCTTTCGATGTCGCCCACCGTGCCGCCGATTTCGATCAGCATGAAGTCTTCATCACCCTCGTGGCTGAGCACAAAGTTTTTGATGGTGTCGGTGATGTGGGGAATGACTTGCACGGTTGCGCCCAGGTAATCGCCGCGACGTTCTTTGGCGATGACTTCAGAATACACCCGCCCGGTGGTGACGTTGTCCGATTGGCGCGCATTGACGCAGGTGAAGCGCTCATAATGGCCCAAATCCAGGTCCGCTTCCGCACCGTCGTCGGTGACGAACACTTCGCCGTGCTGATAGGGGCTCATGGTGCCGGGATCGACGTTGATATAAGGGTCAAGCTTGCGCAAACGCACGCTGTAGCCGCGCGCTTGCAGCGCTGCGCCCAAGGCGGCCGATGCCAATCCTTTTCCAAGTGAGGAAACCACGCCGCCGGTGATGAAAATGTACCTGGTCATGGAAGCTCAATATATCCAAGTTTGAAGGCGTGTAAAACGAAAGAGGCGGCATGTGCTTGCCGCCCCTGATGAAGTGCTGAGCTCATCAGCTGAGAGCCGCAGGATTGTTGACTATTCGGCGATCGGCGCAGTGGGCGCTGCGGGCTTTTCTGGCTCTGCTGGAGCCGCCGCTGCGGGGGCCGATTGGACCGGAACGGGAGCCGAATCGAGAATCGAGCCCGTTTCTTTGTTTGATCCGGTGACAATCGCGATGGCCAAGCTCAACGACATGAACAGCGTCGCCAGCACCGCCGTGGTGCGGGTCAGCAGGTTTGCGGCTTCGCGTCCGGTCATGAAACCGCCCATACCGCCGCCGCCACCGCCGCCGCCGCCGCCGATACCCAGTGCGCCGCCTTCACTTTTTTGCACCAAAACGATGGCGATCAAAGCGATGGTGACGAGAACGTGGACGACGAGCAAAACCGTGAGCATAGCTTCAATTCCAAAGGAAGAGCCTAAAACGTGATCCAGGGGGGCACGCCTCAGGCTCTGTTGTTGCGTTGCGCCGTATGTAGTCCCAAAAAGCTGCTTTGGCTAGAGAAAACTTAACCTTTGTGCGCCCAACGCGCCACCAAACTAGGCGCTTTCGGCGACCGCCCAGAAGTCATCGACCTTCAAGCTGGCACCGCCGATCAAGCCGCCGTCCACGTCTGCTAAGGCCAAAAGTTCTTTGGCGTTTTTCGGGTTCATGGAACCGCCATACAAAATGCGGGTTTTATCCGCTTGCGCTTGGCCGATTTTTTTCGCCAATTCGGCGCGGATAAAGGCGTGCACGTCTTGCACTTCGGCGCTGGTGGGCGTGCGCCCAGTGCCGATGGCCCACACTGGCTCGTAAGCGATGACGGTGTTGGCGGCGGTTGATCCATCGGGCACGGAGCCAGCAATTTGCGAGCCGTTAACCTCCAAAGTCTGACCCGCGTCGCGCTGAGCTTCGGTTTCGCCGATGCACACGACGGCGACCAAGCCGTTGGCCTGCGCCGCAGCTCCTTTCGCCTTCACTATGGCATCGCTTTCGCCGTGATCGGTGCGCCGTTCGGAATGACCGACGATGGCATAACCACAGCCCGCGTCTTTCAACATCGCCGCCGAAGTATCACCGGTGTGCGCACCCTTTTCATTCATATGATTGTCTTGACCGCCCAACTGCATGGTCGAGCCGGCAATGGCGGCGGCGACGACCGGAATCATGATGGCTGGCGGGCACACCAACATTTCAAAATCAACCGCACCCGCAGCCTTCAGCTTATCCGCCAAGCCCCCCGCCAACGCCGCAGCGTCCGCGCTCAAGCCGTTCATCTTCCAATTGCCAGCGATCAAAGTGCGGCGTGCGGTCATGTGTATATCCCCCGTAAAGCGATTATCTGTGAGAAAATTCAGTTGAGGAGTTCTATCACACCCACCCCGGACAAGAACATACTCTTTGGGGTGGGGGGGAAAGATGATGGATGTGTAATACCACCCTGCATAAAGCTTGGAAGTGGTGTGAGGTTTAGTAAACGGTCACCATACACACCGTAACATTAAGTCACCGTAACCAAAACAAGTCGCACCGCTATCAACTCATTTGGCATAGGTGAAAATAATTTTTACTTTTCGCTTTTTATTTTCAAATTGGAGATCATATATTTTTGCATGTGAATCCTTACCAACGCGGGTATATCCACATGAAAAATGCACCTCCTTCTGATGCCCAACGGGCTCGCACGACAGGTAGAGATTTGATGAGAAATTTTTTTTGGGTTTTAGGTCTTTTGTTTTTGTGGGTGCCTCAGACAAGTGCCCAACCAACATCTACGGCGAGTGCTATGCTCTATGACACAGCAGGAAACAATGTTGGACAAGCTTTATTCTTCCAGGGCACCTCAGGTGTCGGAATCGGTCTTTCCCTTGTAGGACTTCCGCCTGGGCCGCACGCTGTGCACTTCCATACCGTTGGGGCTTGTACGCCAAACTTTCTTGCGGCTAAGGGCCATATAAACCCGAACAACAGGCGCCATGGATTGATGAACTCTGACGGCCCCGACCATGGAGATTTGCCCAATATTTTGGTTGGTCAGGATGGAACGGCCCAAGTGGAAATGCATTCGTCGTGGGTTTCGATCACCCTGGGACCAGTGGCTTTGCTTGACCGCGATGGGTCAGCATTGGTTATTCATGCGAAGGGCGATGATCATGAAAGTCAGCCCATCGGTGGGGCTGGAGGCCGTATTGCTTGCGGCGTTATTGTACAAAATTGAACTCTAGCTCGAAGCCTTCACGCTAGGCGCTATTTTTGACGCGGTTACGGTGCCAGCTTACTTAACCCAATCCCCCATATCTTAATCACAGATCTCGCATTGCGGGGTGCTGGATGGATTCGGCGCTGGGCTTCTCGTCATGACAGCGGGGAATATTTCTAAGGAGCGCCCCGCCCCCCTCGCCTAATTATTACGCCGAGCGTAGCGGACCGCTTCTTGGGCGGCGCGGATGAGGGCTTTGGCTTTGTTGCAGCTTTCTTGGTATTCGCCTTCCGCCGTAGAATCCGCCACCACGCCGCCGCCCGCTTGGGCGTACAGCCAGCCGTCTTTGATGACGGCGGTGCGCAGCGCGATGCAGGTGTCCATGTCGCCGTCGGCGCCGAAATAACCGATGCAACCGGCGTAAATGCCGCGCTTTTCCGGCTCCAGCTCGTCGATGATTTCCATGGCGCGGACTTTGGGGGCACCCGAGGTGGTGCCGGCGGGAAAGCCTGCGTAGAGCGCGTCGATGGCGTCTTTGCCGGGGGCGATTTCGCCTTCGACGTTGGACACGATGTGCATGACATGGCTGTAGCGTTCAATCAAATAACTGTCGGTGACCTTAACGGAGCCAACCTTGGCGACCCGGCCCACATCGTTGCGGCCCAAGTCCAACAGCATCAGGTGTTCGGCGCGTTCTTTGGGGTCGGCCAGAAGTTCGTCTTCTAAGGCTTTGTCTTCGCTGGGCGTTGCGCCGCGTGGTCGGGTGCCGGCGATGGGGCGGATGGTCACCGTACCGCCGCGCAAGCGGACCAAGATTTCCGGGCTAGAACCCGCCACCTGAAAGTCGCCGAAATTCAAGTAAAACAGGAACGGCGACGGATTGATGCGGCGCAACGAGCGATAAAACGCAAATGGCGGCAACGTGAACGGCAGTTTGAACCGCTGGCTCAGCACCACTTGGAAGATATCGCCCGCCAAGATGTACTCTTTGGCTTTGTCGACCATTGTCGCAAACGCCGACTTTTCCATGTTGGAGATCGGTTCCGGCAGGTCCAAAGATTCTTCTAAAACGGGTTGAGGCGGCAGCGCGCTTTCAAAGTCAGAAACCGTTTTGGACAAGCGCGCCTGGGCCGAATCGAAGGCATCAGCGGGGCTGACGTCACCGTGGGGATAAACCGGCGTGATGACGAACACCACGTCAGAGGCGTTGTCGAAAATCGAAATCACCGTGGGACGCAAAAACATGCCGTCGGGCACGTTCAAAACGTCGGGGTTGTCGTCGGGTATTTTTTCCACCAAGCGCACGCTGTCATAGGACAAATAACCAATCAACCCGGTCGCCATGGGCGGCAGTTCGCCGTGTACGCCTGCGGGCGGCATCTTGATTTGGCTTTCCGCCAACAGGGCGCGCAAAGATTTCAGCGTGCCATGGCTTGCGGCCACCGGACAGGGCTTAAAGCCATCCGGGTCGGTGAGCGCATTCCGGTTGATTTCGGCGCTGTTGCCGGTTGCCCGCCACACCAAATCAGGGCGACAGCCGACGAACGAATAGCGTCCCCGGTTGGCTCCACCTTCCACCGATTCCATCAAAAAGCCCAAATCGTTGGCATCCACCATCTTGAGATAGGCGGAAACGGGGGTGTCGAGATCGCCCACCAAGGTGGTCCAAACCACTTGGGCGTGCCCTGCGTCGTAGGTCTTTGCAAAGTCGGAAATGCCCGGGTTCAGATCCATTGTACCAAATCCATAATGGTCGTGTTCCTGCGCCTGCTTAGTACGCGTCGGCGATGGCTTTTTGATTGATGGTAACGTCATAGACGCCTTCCAACGCAAAGGCCATTTGCGACAACAAATCACCTTGCAAGTCGCCCTTGGCCTTATCGGTGACGGCCTTGTATGCGGGGCTATCAGCCTTGACGGCGGCAGGCGTAATGCTTGCCAAGCGCGCCACGGTGTGGGCACCGGTGCCTTCGCCCAAAGCCACGCCGCCAGACGCCAAGGTGAACAGCTGTTGGATCAATTTGGCGGGCAAGGCGTTGGATTGCAAGCCCTTGCCATCACGGGTAAAGGGCTGGGTGGTGGTGGCGCTAAAGCCGATGGACGCGGCGACGTCAGCCACACTTTCCCCTGCCGCAATACGGTCCTTGGCGACTTGGGCCAGCCCCGCCGCCATTTGGCTGCGTTGCTGGTTGCCCCACGCCACCGTCACGTCATTCAAGACAGTGTCAAGGGGGCGCAACGCGGGCGGCGTAATGGCGTCAAGGCGCACGATGAAGAACGCGCTGCCGTCTGCGGATTCGGTCATGGGGCTGTCTTGACCGTCCACCAATTTGAAGGCTTCTTTGGCCAAGTCTATGGCGTGCGGTGCCGCTATGGGTTTGCCGTCGGGGCCGAAGCCCTGGGCGTCAAGGGCAGAAATGTGAGTGGCTTGCAGCCCCACCGAAGTCGCGGCTTCTTCAAACGTCATGCCGCCGCCCAACAAGTCTTCGACCTTGTTCGATAGTTCATAGAGCGACGTCAAGGCGCGCTCGGTCTTAACATTTTTGGACAGGTCTTCACGGACGTCGGCCAACGCTTTGACCACCGTAGGCGTAATATCGACCACTTCAAACACATGCCAGCCCAGCGGGCTTTTCAGCGCGGTCGTGCGCCCACCTTTGGGCAGGGCGAACACCGCCGTGGCAATGTCGGGGCTGAGATTTGAGGCATCCGCCGTGGTGAATTCGCCGATATCGACCATCGCTGGGTTTGCGCCCACTTCGGCGGCGACTTCGGCCATGGTTTTGCCGCCATCCAATAGCGCCTTGGCTTTGGTGGCGGTGGCCTCGTCTGAGACCAAAATTTGGCTCAGCTTGCGCTTTTGCGGGGTCAAATAGTCGGCTTCGCGTTCGTCATAGGCGGCCTGCAACTCGGCATCGCTAAGCGTAATGGTGTCGGCGATGGTGGCCGCTTGCAAAACGATGGCGGTGAGTTTGCGATATTGTGGCGCCATAAAGTTGGCGGCGTTATCGGAGTGGTACTTGGACAGTTCTTCAGGCGTCGGCGATTTAACGTTCAGCAAGCTGGCGTGGTCGAAGCGGATAATCTCGGCGCTGCGCTGTTCGGCGGCAAAGCTGTACAGCGCGTCAACCAATCCCTTGGGCGCAACCGCACCGTCGCGGATGGGGCTCAAAAACTGCTGGCGAGCGATGTTTCGGCGCACCCGAGCGATGTAGCTGTTTTCGTTAAAGCCGCTACGGCCCAAAACATTGATGAAGATGTTACGATCAAAACGCCCCGCGTCATTGAAAAATTCAGGCGTCGTGTGAATTTCGTCGAGAATCTGCTGGTCCGAAACAAAAATACCTAAGCTCTGCGCCCCTTCGTTGATCAACGCGCTTTGTGCTAAGCGGCTCACCATCAAATTGCCGACACCCATAGCCAGGGCTTGTTCGCGACTGATCTCTTGGCCGAACATTTCCGACATGCGTTGCACTTCGCGGGCAAATTCGGCGCGGAATTGTTCCACCGAAATGTCGGTTTTACCAACCGACGCCACCGACGTGTTGGCCGCGCGACCGCGAAAAATATCGCCAATGCCCCAGGCGGCGAAGCTCAAAATCAACAGGCCTAAGAACGCCTTGATAAAGATGGTATTGGCGGATTTGCGCATGAATTCGAGCATGACGGCCGGGTTTCCTAAGCAAAGGTCTATAAGAGCGTAAATTTCAGAGAGCCGAAGCGCCCCCTTGATCAATGGAAGCGCATCATAAAAGGGGGGCGGTGGCGGAGCAAGCGGCGAATGCACCGTAAAAATATTCCACCAAACGCCCTCCATAGCAAAGGCGGCATCGTAAACGCGGCATCGCAAAGCTTGCCAGCACATGATGATTTGCTACTATAAACGGACTTGGATTTGTTCAAGGTATAAAGTGGGAGAATTAAATATGATTGTTTTACATCTAGCCGTGTTTCTCATGGCTCTCATCGTCTTCGTTGGCGTTTTGGTGCTGTGTGTGTTGACCATGCCGCTGGGCTTGAACAACGCCATGGGCATCATCGGCGCTGCGGGCATTGGAACGGCCATTTCCATTCCGGTCACGTATATCGTCGCCAAAAAAATGTCCGAAGGCATGAAGTCTTAACTGTTCAGATTCATGCTGAAAACGAAACGGTGCCCGACATTTCCGTCGGGTGCCGTTTTTTGTTGCCGGTTTTGGTTGCTATTGGAACACCACCGTTTTGACGCCGTTGAGCAGCACCCGACGCTCACAGTAATAGATGATCGCGCGCGCCAACACTTGGTTTTCAATATTACGGCCCAAGGCGACCAGCTGGTCGGGCGTTTGCGCATGGGTGACGCGAACCGTGTCTTGCTCGATAATAGGCCCCTCATCTAAGGAATCCGTCACAAAATGGGCGGTCGCCCCGATCACCTTCACACCGCGCTCATGCGCCTGATGGTAAGGCTTTGCCCCCTTAAAGCTGGGCAAAAAAGAATGATGAATGTTGATTGCGCTGCCGCTTAAAGCATGACACAGGCTGGGGGACAAGATCTGCATGTATCTGGCGAGCACCACCAGTTCCGTTTTCGTTTCTTCGACCAGCGCGCGCAACGCATCTTCCTGCGCGCTCTTGGTGTCTTTGCTGACCGGCAGATGGTGAAACGGTATGGCGTACATATTCGCCAGCGGTTGCAGCACCAAATGATTTGAAACGACCCCGACAACATCCATCGGAATGGCGTCAATGGAGTGCTGATAAAGCAAATCGTTCAGGCAGTGGCCAAACTTCGAAACCAACAACAAAACCTTGGGCCGCTGTGTGGCGTTATGGATGGCCCATTCCATAGCGAAGCGCCGTCCAACACCCTCAAAAGCCGTTGTGAGCATTGTTGGTGGGGGACTCTGGGTTCCCATGGAAAACACCGTGCGCATAAAAAATCGGCCGGTCAGGCTATCGTCAAACTGTGCCGCCTCTAAAATATTGCAGTCGTTTTGCAAAAGAAACCCGGAAACCGCAGCGACAATGCCCATGGTGTCGGGACAAGACAGCGTCAGGATGTGGGTGGTTGCATCAAAATTCAAGGTTGAGACCTTCGTATTTTCAAGCCTGCATATTTCAACTTGATAATCGTTCTCTCACAATGCGGCCAACACTTGGGCTAAGTCTTGGCCTGTTGCAGCGGCAATTTTCGCTGCGATCAAGCGGTACGCGCCGATGGCTTTGGTGGAGGCAGCTTCGGCCACCGTCATGGCCCGCATGTGATCGCCAAGCGCCACGTCGCGGGTGTCGTCATAGCGTTGCTGCGCGTCCAATAGGGTCAGACGTTCATCCTGCCAAGCGGCCTGGGCGGCTTCAAGGTCTTGCCAAGCGGCGCGTTCAGCCTGCACCAAATCAGCAGGCGTTCCTTGGGGAACGGCCATCGCTTGCAGCGGCGCGTCCGGCGTCATCACCAACGAATCGTCAAAATCCAGAGCGGATAGCGCGCTCAGCTTCGTGCGCAAAGCTTGATTTTCATCAAGGCGCACCGCGCGCTCAGCTATAATTTTTTGGCTTTTAAGCTCCACCGCCGCCAGTTGGGCGGCATTTGAGCCCGTTTCAACGGCGGTTTTCCTGGCGAACATCGCCCCAGTGCGCTGTTCGTTCATGTTTTGCACGATCAATTCAGACTCGTGCAGTTCATAATAGAGCGCCAACGCTTCTAGCTTTTTGCTGGCGGGAGCGTCTTGCAGGTGCTGAACCAACGCCACGTCAGTTTGCGGCATTTCGGCGCGCGCAGAGCCCCCAAACACAAAGACCAATGCAAAGACCAGGGCAAACACACTCCGGCTTAAAAAAATACGCTTCATCATCCCCTCCCCTTATTTACCACTGCGCACAAAGGTGAGGAACGAGGTTCCGTCTTTGTAGGCTTCGCTGGTCACAAAGCACCCGGCGGTCATGAAGATGCCCGGTTCTTGGTATCCGGTAAGACGCAGCACATCATGGCCGTCCTTGTCGTAATAGACAAACAACGGCGTCGCACGGGCGCGCATTTCGGCGGCGTATTGCTTTTCCGTCATGGCTTGGCCAGCAGGAGAAACAACCTCCAAGTCGCCTTTGATGTTGATTTCAAATAGGACAAAATGCGCAGCGTACTGAGCCGCCACTTTCGCATGAGGAAATACCCTGTTGCGCATTTTTGCACAATAGGGACAACCGTTTTGACCGAACATAACGATCAGGGTTTTGCCCTGTTCGGCCGCTGCGGCGACTTCTGACGGAATGTCGTAATCGATCGGTTCAATGATGAACTGGACCGCTCCTCCCCCGGCAGCACCGCCTATGGTCGGTATCAACAGCACAAACAACACAAACACAGGCATCACCGCGCTCAGCACAGTGCATAAAGTGGTCTTCAACATGCAGTTCCCCCCTTCTTTGCTCTGACCCTTGTTACGCCGCGCCCGCGTATTCGAACCCAGCGTCTTGAACGGCCTGCTTAACCGTTGCTTCGTCAGCCCCGGCGACGTTCACGGATTTTGCTTCCAGATTAATTTCGACTTGAGCCCCTGGCGCGGCGTCTATTATGGCGTTGGTGACGGACTTTGCACAGCCGCCACAGGTCATTCCATTCACTTTATATGTCTTTCTCATCATTTACCTTTCAGAGTTTTGATCCACTTTAAGATAAGCCTTCCCGTCCTGGGAAGGTCAAGGGGAAACGCTTCATCATTGATGGATCATTGTTGTTTTGGGTCAGCCGCGTTAATGTAATGTTAACCATAAATGCTAGGGGTGCCCGTGACCGACATTTACGGCGTGTCAACGTCTACAATTTCAGCGACGGTGAGAACGTTGAGTGCGTTGAAAAGCTCATCGTCAAGCAGGGGCGCGTCCAACACCGCCCTGTCACAAGATTTAACATCATCCCAAGAATCCACCCATCGGGCGATTGTTCCTGTAGACAAAGTCGCTGGATTTTTATCGGCGGCGCAGTATATCGGTGGCAATATCGTCGGCATCCTTGAAGCTCTCAAAAAAGCGGTGGACCTTGCAGGTTCGTCACAGGTTTTTCCGTATGCCAACACCCTCGTTGCATCGGGAACACGCGTCAGCGTCGGCAACATTTCCGCCGACGTAAACCGGACCCTGGAACGTGTGCAAGAACTGGTGGACAACGCCGCACTGGGGTCGGCCAATATTTTGTCCAGCACATCGGCAGATCTCACCTTAAAGACGTCGGCTTACGGCGGAAAAATCAATATCACCCCACAGCCCTTGGACTTAAAAGGACTAAACTTAGAAAACATCAACCTCCACTCTGAAGCCGGGATCAAAGATGCCCTGGCGCGCATTCAATCCGCCATTCTCATAGCAGAAAAAAGGCTTTTCAGTATCTATCAGCTTGATAAAGCGCTCAACGGCACCAATCCGATAAACAGTGCGCTGAGAAACGTCGACGCCACCGGACAATCGGAACTGCGCGGCGTGTTGGTGAACCTTTACGCTTAAGCAGGTTACGGCCTAGCCCGGTTGCTGCGCCAGCCGTTTCGCCGTCTGGCGTTTCAGGCGCTCTTTCATCAATGTGGAAATGGGCACGATGGCCAAGCCCCGCGCCAGAGCCTCAGGAATCCAGTCTTTGAGCACCCGGATGGTGGCGTCGCGGGGATGGCCGATGGCGATGGCGTGACCGTGTCGGCGGGCCAAGCGTTCGAGTTCTTGCAATTGTTGCAAAACCTTGGCGGGAATGTTGTCGTTGTCCAAAAAAACGTGGCGTTCCAAGGCGGCCATGCCCAGCTCGCGGGCAATTTTAGGGCCAACGGTGTGACTGGAGGTGCGGCTGTCCAAATACAACAGGCCGCGTTTTTGAATTTCTTGCAAGACAATGTGCATCGCATGGCGGTCTTCGGTAAAGCGGCTGCCCATGTGGTTGTTGACGCCGACAAAGCCCGAAAAACGGCCCATGCCCCAATTGGCGAGGTTGCGAATTTCCGCATCCGGCATGGTCGTCATCAGCACATTTGGCCCGGCGTCTATGGTGATGCTGGACGGCTCCATCGGCATGTGCAGCATCAATTCATGCCCCCGCGCGTGGGCCGCCTGGGTTTGCGCGTCCAAGTCCTCGGCATAGGTCATAAACGACAACGTCAAAGGCGCGGCGACATCTTGCCACATATGTTCGGACCGCTTGCGGTCCACACCCATGTCATCAATGACAATGGCGATCATCGGCGCGCTTTGGGGCGGCGTGTAAGCGATGGCGTTTTGCAGCCACAACGGTTGCGGTCCCAAGTTGGGTTCATGAGGGACGGACGGAACGCTGGCGACCTCATCGGCAGGAGCAGGTATTTTGGCGACGTCGGCATGGGGCGTGGGCTCATAGACTTCATCCAACGCTTTTTCTTCATATGCCAACGGCGTGCTCGTCGTCCCACGTGAGCTAAGCCCGGATGGATCTGACGATTCTGGTGGTTCCGGCAAGATCACACCGCGCAGGCTGTGGGTTTGCTGAATGACCGTCTGGGCTGGCTTTGAGGGAAGTTGGATGGAGGTTTGGGGCGGAAGTTGAAGGGAAACTGTCGTCCCACCCGTGCCAAACACGATCTTTGCGCTCAAGAATCCCAGCCCCGATGCAAGGACCAAAAAGAGGGCGAAGGCCGCCGTCGCCAGCACGGGCAGTTCTAAATCCACCTTCGGCACGATGAAGGTTTTGGCGAGGGCTCGCTTCATCACCGGGTGATGCCACATCTGCGGCCCAGCCCGCATCCAGGCCTTCAACACGGCTTTCACCCCCGCCTTCACCCACACGAAGTGCGCCGCCGCCTTGCGCGCTTGGTGCTTGGCGACCGTACGCATCGCCTTGCGCGATTTGGCGGAATGTGTGGCTGGTTTGCGGGTCACGAAGCACTTTCGGTTAGGGCGAGAATCAGGACCTTAGAATCCTACGCCTGAAGCGCCGCGTCAACGCCCAGCATTTAGGCTTCTTCGCAGCACTTTTCCGACGGCGCAGCCATCCCGGCCAGCCCCTCTAAAATGGGGCAATCGGGTCGATCGTCCCCTTGGCAGCACTGGGTCAAGTTTTTGAGGGTGTCTCTGATGCTGACCAGTTCTTGGATGCGGCTTTCCACGTCTTCGATGTGTTTCAGCGCCACCGCCTTCACATCGGCGCTGGCGCGCTGTTTGTTGCGCCACAAATCCAGCAAGTTGGCCACCCTATCCACCGAAAAGCCCAAATTGCGCGAGCGTTTGATGAACCGCAACGTTTCGACATCGTTATCGGAGTAATCCCGGTAGCCGTTTTCACTCCGGTTGGCTTTGACGATCAAGCCGATGGATTCGTAATAGCGGATGGTTTTGGCCGACACCTCTGAGTATTTTGCCGCTTGTCCGATATTCATTTTACAGTCCTCGGTTTCCAGCTTTTCAGCAACAGGGAGTTGGCGACCACAGACACGCTGCTGAGCGCCATGGCCGCACCCGCGATGGCCGGGCTTAAAAAGCCCCCCGCCGCCAAGGGCAACGCAATAACGTTGTAGATGAAAGCCCAAAACAGGTTTTGGCGGATTTTGCGGATGGTCGCACGCGACACGTCCAAAGCCCCCGCCACCAATTGCAGATCCCCGCGCATCAAGGTAATGCCCGCCGTGTGCATGGCGACATCGGTGCCGGTACCCATGGCGATACCGACATTGGCTTGGGCCAGGGCTGGCGCATCGTTGACGCCGTCGCCAACCATCGCCACCACGCGGCCCTCGCCTTGCAAGCGCGCCACTTCGCCCGCTTTTTCATCCGGCATAATTTCGGCGATGATATCCGTCAGACCCAAGCGCGTCGCCATGGCCTGGGCGGTGCGGCGATTGTCGCCGGTGAGCATCAAAGTTCTCAACCCCATGCTGCGCAGTTCGGCCAACGCCCCGGCGGCGGTGTCTTTGGCGACATCGCCGACGCTGATGAAGCCCAGCAAGCCAACGTCTCGAACCGCCACCCACACAACCGTATTGCCTTGGCTCTCAAAGCCCTGCGCCGGGTCTTCAAGAGGGGCCGTCTCAAAGCCGTTTTGCGCCATAATCATGCGGTTGCCGATCAGAACGATGCGTCCCTCGACCGAGCCTTCGACGCCTAAGCCTGGGTAGGCTTTGAAGTCTTCAACCGCTTTTAAGGGTAATTCTTCCGCAGCCACGATAGCCCGGGCGATGGCGTGCTCACTGGCGTGCTGCACGCTAGCCGCAACGTTCAACAGCGCCATATGATCCCCGACCAGGGGGGTAACTTGAACCACCTGCATCGTCCCTTGGGTCAAGGTTCCGGTCTTATCAAACACCACCGTGTCGATGCGTTTAGCGTGTTCCAAGGCTTGAGCGTCTTTGATCAAAATGCCGTGCTTGGCGGCAACGCCTGTGCCCACCATGATGGCGGTGGGCGTCGCCAGCCCCAACGCGCACGGACACGCGATCACCAACACCGTGACGGCGTTGATCAGGCCCACTTCCCAGCCAAAACCGGCCACCGTCCAGCCGATCCAGGTGAGCCCCGCAATCGCCACCACGACCGGGACAAAAACAGCCGCGATTTGGTCTACTAGCTTTTGCACCGGTGCCTTAGAAGCTTGAGCGTTTTGAATCAGTTGGATAATTCCCGACAAGACCGAGTCTTGTCCCACCCGGGTGGCCCGAACCCGCACCAAACCTTCGCCATTGATGGCCCCGCCGGTGACGCTGTCTCCGACAGTTTTGCAAACCGGCAAGCTTTCGCCTGTGAGTAAACTTTCGTCCATGGAAGACGCCCCGTGGACCACTTCGCCGTCCACCGGAACGCGTTCACCGGGACGGATAACGACGATGTCGCCAGACTTCACCGCACTGGCGGGCAGTTCGACTTCGCTGCCATCATCGGTGAGCACTCGGGCGGTTTGGGGGCGCAGCTTCATCAAGGCGCGAATGGCCCCGGTGGTGCCGCGCTTGGCGCGACTTTCTAGGAATCGGCCAAAGAGGATCAAGGTGATGACCGTCGCCGCAGCTTCAAAATAGAGATGGACATCCATTGCCGGGCTCGCCACCCGCCACGCGCTCAACGACCACGCCGCCAAGGTGCCCATCACCACCAGCAAATCCATATTGCCGCTGCCGGCGCGCAAGGCTTTGTAGGCCGGGCTGTAAAAGCGCCAGCCGCCGCCAAATTGTACGATTGAGGCCAGCACCAATTGCACCCCCCCCGGCAACATCCAATCCGCACCCAAAAAACCACCCACCATCTGCGCCCACAGCGGCACCGTAAAGGCGGCGGCTAAGGCAAGGTTTATGATGTCGCGGCGCAAACGCAGGGCCACCTTGGCGTCTTCCCCAGCGCCAAAGGCTTCTACGTTTTCGATGACCCGCGCGCCGAATCCTGTTTTGCTGACCGCACGGACAATTTCCGCAGCACCTATAGCACCGACCGTCACCCGCGCCGTCTCATCCGCCAGATTGACGCTCACCGCCGAGACGCCGGGCACCTTGGCGACGGCTTTTTCCACCCGCGCCACACACGACGCACAGGTCATGCCGTCGATGGAAAGCTTGATCACCTGTTCAGGCACGCTAAATCCGGTTTTTTCGATGGCGCGTTTGACGTCGTCGGCACCGATCAGGTTGGCGTCAAAGCTGATATCGGCGGTTTCCGTCGCCAAGTTCACTGAGATTTGTGAGACGCCGTCCAACTTGGCCACTTGGCGCTCGATACGCGCCGAGCACGACGCGCAGGTCATGCCTTCAACGGGCAACGTGATGTGCGCCGTTGACAGGCCTAAATCGTTCCCCACGTCAGCCATAACCTCAACCTTCCATTCAAGTTTAAGGTTAATACTAAACCTTCCCAATACAGGAAGGTCAAATAAAGTTTTATGAGACCCTTCTCACTCTGTGCTAAATCATGGAGTTCTAGGGTCCATTCAAAACACGACTTTGCCATCAACTTGCCGTAAGGCCTTGAAATGTTTTTACTTATCGATAATTACGACAGTTTTACCTACAACCTTCTGCACTACCTGGGCGAACTGGGGGCAGAGGTTGAGGTGCAGCGCAACGACGCCATCAGCGCCGAACAAGCGGTCAGCGGCGGTTATGACGGCATCGTCTTGTCGCCGGGACCGTGCGATCCCGATCAGGCGGGCATCTGTTTGGAGGTGGTGGCCAAAGCCCCAGACGACCTACCGATCTTCGGCGTGTGCTTGGGCCATCAGACCATTGGTCAGCATTTTGGCGGCTCCGTCGTGCGCTCCCCCCTGCCCATGCATGGCAAGGTGTCCGAAATCACCCACACCGCCAAGGGCGTGTTTCAGGGTCTGCCCTCGCCTTTGTTGTGCACCCGCTATCATTCCTTGATGGTGGCCCACGACGGCTTGCCCGATTGCCTGGAGATCACCGCCGAAAGCGCCGACGGCGTCATCCAAGGCCTGATGCACAAGACCCGGCCCATTTTCGGCGTGCAGTTTCACCCCGAAAGCATCGCGTCCGAGCACGGCCACGACCTCCTTAAAAACTTTATTGATATCTCCAAGACCAGGAAACATGCGGCATGAATGACACACCGAGCGCCCTCAAACCGATTTTGAACCGCGTCGCTGACGGCCACGCCCTGAGCGCCCTTGAAGCCGAAGAGGCCTTCAACATCATTATGTCGGGCGATGCCACGACGGCGCAAATCGCAGGCTTTTTGATGGCGCTGCGGGTACGCGGTGAAACCGTGGACGAAATCACCGGTGCGGTCACAATCATGCGCGATAAGATGCTGACGGTCGAGGCCCCCTTGGGTGCCATCGACATTGTCGGCACCGGCGGTGATGCGTCGGGCACCTATAACATTTCCACGGGTGCTGCGCTGCTGACGGCGGCGTGCGGTGTACCCGTCGCCAAGCATGGCAACCGGGCGTTATCGTCCAAATCCGGCACGGCGGACGTGCTGAGTGCCTTGGGTGTTCAGTTGGATTGCGACATGGCACTGGTTAAACGCGCCATTTGGGAAGCCAACATCGGCTTTTTGCTGGCGCCCCGCCATCACGCAGCAATGAAATACGTCATGCCCGCGCGCATCGAAATGGGCGTGCGCACGATTTTCAACTTGCTGGGGCCCCTATCCAACCCGGCTGGCGTCAAACGCCAGTTGACTGGTGCTTATGCGCGCGATTGGATCGCGCCGATGGCGAAAACCCTCGGTAACCTGGGTACCGAAATGGCATGGGTGGTGCATGGTTCCGATGGCTTGGACGAAATCACCACCACCGGGCCGACCTATGTGGCGCAAATCAAAGACGGTAAATTGACCGAATTTGAAATCACCCCAGCAGATGCCGGGTTGCCCTTGGCCAAAGCCGAAGACCTAAAAGGCGACACGCCCGAGCACAACGCCGACGCCATGCGCGCCATGTTGCAAGGCGAAAAAGGCGCGTTTCGCGACTGTGTGGTACTCAACACCGCCGCTGCCTTGTTGATTGCCGGCAAAGCCCGCGACTTAAAGGACGGTGCGGCCCAGGCCCAAGCGGCGCTGGACGCGGGCAAGGCGCTGAACACCTTGGAAGATTTGATCAACATCACCAATGACGACGGCGCAGCCGTCATGACCGACGAGGTTGGCGGGTAATGGCCGATATCTTAGACAAAATCAACGTTTACAAACGCGGCCACATCGCCAAGTGCAAGACCGTGCGCTCCTTAACCGATGTGGAAAACATGGCCTATATGGCAAGTTCGCCGCGCGGCTTCATCGCGGCGCTGAAAAGCACGGTGGCAGAAGGCGACTACGGCTTGATCGCCGAAATCAAGAAGGCCTCGCCGTCCAAGGGCCTGATCCGCGCCGACTTCGACCCGCGCCAACTGGCCAAAGCCTACCAACGTGGCGGGGCGACGTGTTTGTCGGTGCTCACCGACGAGCAATTTTTTAAAGGTGCGGATGATCACCTGATTGAAGCCAGAGCCGCCGTAAAGATCCCTGTATTGCGCAAAGATTTCTTGCTCGAGCCCTACCAAGTGATTGAATCGCGGGCCTTTGGCGCTGATTGCATCTTGTTGATCATGGCCTCGCTCAGCGACGAACAAGCCGCCGAGTTGGAAGCCACCGCAGATGAGTTTGGCATGGACGTGTTGGTCGAAGTCCACGATGCCGCCGAACTGGAACGCGCCTTGAAGCTCAAAACCGAATTGATTGGCATCAACAACCGCAACCTCAAAACCATGGTAACGGATTTAGTCACCACCGAAGCGCTGGCCGCGTTGGTGCCCAAAGACCGCATCTTGGTTTCAGAAAGCGGACTGAACACGCCCGAAGATCTGGCCCGCATGGCACAGGTTGGGGCCAACTGCTTTTTGATCGGCGAAAGTCTGATGCGTCAAAAAGACGTCGAGGCCGCAACCAGCACGCTCCTGGCAAAGGACACGATAAAGGATACTCTACATGTCTGATTTCACCCATATGGACAAAGACGGCAACGCCCGGATGGTTGATGTCGGCGATAAATCGGTGACGGAACGCTCCGCCACGGCGCGGGGATCGGTCCTGATGGCCGCTGAAACCCTGGCCAAAATCCAAGAGCGTGGCTTTAAAAAAGGCGACGTGCTGAGCGTCGCGCAATTGGCGGGCATCATGGGCGCGAAAAGAACCCCTGATTTGATTCCCCTGTGCCATCCGTTGATGCTGACGTCGGTGAAGGTTGAACTCACCTGCGATGCGGCACGGGGCGCGGTGGACATCGAAGCCACCTGCAAGCTCACAGGTCAGACCGGCGTGGAAATGGAAGCGCTGACTGCGGTCAGCGTCGCCGCCTTGACAGTCTACGACATGTGCAAAGCAGTAGATAAAGCCATGCACATCACCGACGTACGCTTGGTCCACAAAGCGGGTGGGAAATCCGGTGAATTTCGCGCTGACTAACCACTCAAAAAAGGGGAAAACGTTATGATTTCCGCCGCCGACGCGCTCCAACAAATTATGGCAGCACTGAAACCGACCTGCGCCGAACAAGTCGCCCTGCCCGACGCCTTAGGTCGGGTATTGGCCGAAGACGTCATCGCGCGCCTCACCCAACCGTGGGCGGACGTGTCGGCAATGGATGGTTATGCGGTGCGTCGAGAGGACGTCACCCGCGTTCCCGTCACCCTCAAAGTCATCGGCGAAAGCGCTGCGGGGAGCAGCTTTGACGGTGCAATCAACGCAGGTGAAGCGGTGCGTATTTTCACCGGCGCGCCCGTGCCCAAAGACACCGATACCATTATCATCCAAGAAGATACCGAACAAGATGGTGATACGATCTCAGTTTTAGAATCTGCGCCAGCGGGGAAATTCATCCGTCCCGCCGGACTGGACTTCCAAGCGGGCGAAGTGCTTTTGCGCGCAGGAAGCCTGATGAGCGGGCGCAATGTCGGCTTGACGGCGGCGGCGAACGTGCCGTGGGTCAAGGTCCGACGCAAGCCGCGCATCGCCCTCATTGCCACCGGCAACGAAGTGGTGATGCCCGGCGATGTCTTGGGCGACAATCAAATCATCAGCTCCAATTCGGTGATGCTGGCGGCCTTCATCAAGGTTTTGGGCGGCGATCCTTTGGATCTGGGCATCGCCAGCGACGACATGGCCGCGCTCACCGAACGGGTGCGCGCCGCCAAACAAGCCGACATGCTGATAACCATCGGCGGGGCGTCGGTGGGCGATTACGACTTGGTCGGCCGGGTGCTGATCCAAGAAGGCCTGGATTTGGCCTTCGATAAAGTCGCCATGCGCCCCGGAAAACCGGTTATTTTTGGTCTTTTAGACGGCATGCCGGTGCTGGGTATGCCCGGCAACCCGGTCAGCGTCGGCGTGTCGAGCGCAGTGTTTTTGCGCCCGGCCATCGAAGCGATGTTGGGCCTGCCTGCAAACAATGCGCCCCTGCAAACCGCCCAATTGGCCATCAATGTCGGGGCCAACGATGTGCGCCAGGGATGCATGCGCGCAGCTTTGAGCATTGGCCCAGATGGCGCGCACCTGGTCACCCCATTTT
>FLOH01001121.1_pt1 | contig 43960 bp, 49 predicted proteins | sample 756751 | NCBI WGS metagenome assembly FLOH01 (sample SAMEA4026879, study PRJEB14308) | marine metagenome | biome: coastal water; material: water | depth 74 m
CATGGCTGAGTTAAAAGAATTGGTTGTCAATATTAGATCATTGCCGATATACTTACCGAGCTGATCTTCAAATGCTTTGCCCCATTTTCCATAAGCCAGGTTTCCCGATTGAAGGATATTCTCCAATTCAGGCAGTTCTTTTGGCATATATGGTTTGAAGAGAGGAATCAATCTTTTTACCAGCCTGTTTTTATAACTGCAACAATATGTTCTCGTTCAGATTCATTCACCCACCAGCCACAAGGGATGTGCACCATCTCTCTTGAAAATTTATCAACGTTCGGCAGAGTGCTTCTTGATCCAGCGAACAAGGAATGGCTATCATTTCTTTTATGGAGTTCAGAAGCCATGATACCATTTGCTTCCATCATCTTCACAAAACCAGGACGATCCTTCACCTTCACTGTGTATAACCAGTACGAGGGCTCTGACTCTGGATAATAATCTAACAGCTCGACCCCATCCACACCCTTTAGCGAATTGTCATAAAAGCGTCCGTTTCCAACATATTTCGCAATGATGTCCTCAAGGGTTTCCATCTGGATCAAGCCAATTGTTGCATTCACATTATTCATGTGATATTTATACCCCTGAATCTTTATATCATTTTCCAGACGAGTTGCTTTTTTATCGATACCAAACCATCGAATGAGCTTTGCATCCTCATATTGCTCTTGATTCTTTATGGCAAGCATTCCACCATCAACGGTTGTGAGATGCTTGATCGCCTGGAAGGAAAAGACCGTAAACTGAAAGTGATTCCCCATTCTCAGCCCTTGATATTTTGCTCCCAAAGCATGGGCAGCATCTTCAATAATGGGGATGTTGTATTTTTTCTCTATTTCTTGAAAACGTGTGATATTTACTGGAATACCGGCATAATCCACCACCATGATTGCCTTAGTTTTGGGAGTGATTTTACTCTCAACATCAGCAGGGTCGATATTTCCGGTATTTGGGTCAATATCTGCCCAGATAATTTTTCCACCTGCTTGTGTAATGGCCGTATTGGTGGGTTCGGCGGTGATAGGTGTTGAGATCACCTCGTCACCAGGCTTGACCCCGGCTAAGATGAGGGCTATATGGAGAGCTGCCGTCCCTGAATTGACTGTTACAGAGAACTCATTCCCAATAAACTTAGAAAACGAAGATTCAAAGGCATCTACCGTTTCACCTTGAGCTATGTAGCCACTATATAAGACTTCCTCAAGAGCTGGCATGAGCTTTTCCCTGGAGGGCATTTTTGTTTTAATCAAGGGAATCATGGTGATTCACCTCGGAAGAGCTCTAGTTCCCGCTGCACATAGTCAAGCTTTAGCAGGAGTCTCTTCATGCCCTCAACATCTAGACGTTCTGTATTATGAGAATGGTATTCGTCCAACACCAGCCCAGGGCCACCTGTTGCCACATAATTCGTGTAGTTCAAGTCCCGATAGTCTGCAGGAATTCTATAAAAGCTGCCTTCATCCACAGCTTTGGACATTTCTTCTTTTGCACAGAGTGTCTCAAATAGCTTCTCACCATGCCGAGCTCCAATTGTCTTGACCTCATTATCAACGGCAAAGAGCTCCTTAAGAGCAAGAATCAAGGTTTCCAATGTTGCTGCAGGAGATTTTTGAACGAATATATCTCCCGGGTTTCCATTCTTAAAAGCAAACAGGACCAGGTCTACAGATTCTTCGAGGGACATCATAAACCGAGTCATTTGAGGATCAGTTACAGTCAGGGCACTACCGGATTTGATTTGATCAATAAACAGGGGAATGATGGACCCTCGTGAGCACATGACATTGCCATATCGAGTAGCACAAATAACCCCCTGGCTTTCTTTTATCCTGTGGCCACGAGCTTTTGAAATCGCCAGTTTTTCCATCATTGCTTTGGTCAATCCCATTGTGTTGATAGGATATACAGCCTTATCCGTGCTTAGGACAACCGTTTTGTTTACATTATTTTCTGATGCTGCCTCCAAGACGTTTTCTGCACCCAAGATATTGGTCTTTATAGCCTCTAGCGGATAAAACTCACAGCTTGGAACTTGCTTAAGAGCGGCAGCGTGAAAAAGGAAGTCTGCACCTCGCATTGCTGAATGAACCTGAGAGTAATCACGAACGTCCCCCAGGATAAAATTCAATTTATCATTATGATAAGCAATCCGCATATCTTCTTGTTTTTTTTCATCGCGACTAAAAATGCGTATCTCACTAATCTCTGAGTCTAGGAAGCGGTCCAAAACAGCATTCCCAAATGAGCCAGTTCCACCCGTAATCATCAAAACTTTATTTTTAAACATGCGTCTATTATTTCCCTCTAATTTTACCTCAATAAATCGTTATATCCTATCTGAGTTTAACGAATAATCCACCATGATTACTGCAACTTATTAATGCGATGAGGTTCATAAAATCAATTCCATATGAGGAAGTTCAATCTCACTATGTTTTTGAATCCTCCGAATGATAATAGTAGTTATAATAGGAGTAATAATAAGAATACTTGCCTGCCAATGTCTCTGGATTGGCTCCATTCAGTATGACACCTATTAGTGGAGCTTTGACATTTCTGATGGTATCCAAGGCTCGGTCCACAGCCGCACGCTCAGTTTGACCGGCTTTAACCACCATAGCAATGGCATCTATTTCACCTGAAATCATAGAGGCATCCGTGACAGCCACAATGGGAGGAGAATCGAACAGAACCATATCCCACTCCTGCTCCAATTGATCAACCAATGCGCTCATTCGATCCGAGCCCAGCAATTCAGAAGGATTGGGCGGCAATCCTCCAGCAGTAATTATAAATAAGTTTTCAATTTTTGTCGGATGGATGACTGATTTAATATCCTCAACCTCACCAACCAGATATTCTGACAGACCTGGTCCTCGAGTTTGATCAAAAACATTATGCTGAACTGGTTTTCTTAGATCGGCATCAATCAGTAGCGTGCGCTTTCTGAGTTGGGCAAAGGCGATAGCCAGATTGGCTGTTGTCGTTGATTTTCCTTCGCCGGGTTGAGGACTCGAGACCAGTAAACTTTTTATTTTTTTATCTGCCGAAGCGTAGGAAATATTGGTGCGGAGTGAACGATAACTTTCAGAGACCGGAGACTTAGGATCTTCATAAGTGATCAGCCTGCGCCGGAAATCCGTGCCACCTTTTGACGGGTTTTTGACCGGTCCCTTGATGGCACCACCCGCCTGATGATGCATGTCACCAATAATGCCCAGAACCGTCAAACCCTTGCGTTCTAAGTGCTCCACCGCTTTGACCGTGTTGTCCATGTATTCTCGTAAAAAGGCATAACCTATCCCCAGCCCCAGGCCCATAGCCACCCCCAGTAACAGGTTTAATTTTTTATTGGGTTTTACTTTTTCGGCAACAAGAGCTGGATCAAGAATGTGGACCTTGCCCATTTGGCCGGCTTCAGTGATCCGTGATTCTTCGTATTTTTGTTTCATGGTTAAGTACAGATTTTCGTTGAGCTTGAGATCGCGTTCCAGGCGGGCAAACTGCAAAGTTTGACTGGGAAGTTTTGTCAGGCGTGCGGACATTCGATCGACCAACTTCTTGTACTCCTCAGCACGGGAGCGTGAAGAATGAACTTCAACTTCTTGCTCAACAATCTTATTAAATATCTCCTGCGAAGCAGAGAATGGGTCTTCCTCACTCCACCCCGATAATATCATTGATTCGGTAATAGTGGTTAGTTTGTTTTTCATCTCAGCAATGCGACGGTTAAAATCGCGAGCCTGAAGGGAGCTTTCATCCCAGCCCTCATCCACCATTTGCTGAACCTTCTGGGCTTCTAGTTCTGCAATTTTGCCCCGGAGAGCCACGATCATGGGATTATTCGTATTGGTAATCTCTTCCATGAGGGCTTTCTCGCTGTCAGATAGCTGACCCTTGAGATAGTTCACGCGCTCCTGGGCTACTTCTAATTCGGCAATATTTGTATAATAAATGCCTTCATAATCTGTGAGATCATTGAGCAACAACTCGGCAGAACCATCCAGCGCGTATATCTTGTAATCAGATTGAAATCGCTCTAATTCATTTTCTACTAAGGCGAGCCTGTTCTCATACTTGGTGATTTGGGAATCCAGGAAGGTGAGCACAAAATGAAGTTCGCCTTGACCGCCAGCCAAGTCCAAATTACGATAAGACGTCGATATTCGATTGGCTAAAAATACCGCATCGGAGGAATCAGTGGATCTGACCGAAATCTTGAGCACATCAGCCTCTCTAACTGTGAATATACTAGAGTTTTCTCTTAAGGTTTCGACAACTTCAATGCGCTGGCTGAAGTCCAAATCTTCCGGGCGAATAATCGTATCTTTTCTCTGGCCGATCCATTCCATAAAGTAGTCCGATAAGCGAAATCTCTTAAAAACGTAACGCGTTCCAAACAAAGCCAACTGGTCTGCACTGCCATCTTCAATTAACGACTGAACGACCTGGTCATGGAGATAATAGCTGTTGAGTACTTCGATTTCGTTCTGGAGACGTTGCTTGGAGCCTGTCATGCCAAAATCAAATACAAATGACCCTGCATCGGAACCGCTTTCTTTAATCATCACCACCGTGGTGGCTTGGTAGACCGGTTGTGAGGTAAGGGTCACATATATGGTAATCGTTAGTATAACGGTAAAAATAAGCACCATGGCTTTGCGGTAGCTGTGGATGATGCGCCAGATTTCCTTAAGGTCAATTTCATCCTCATGAGTCGAATTATCATTCGGGTAATTTGATTTCATTTTATCGTCCCTATTCAATTCTCTATAGTCCTCATTGTATCATTCCATTCATTCTCATTATTCGGTAGATGCTTCATTCAACATAAAAACCTATCTATAGATAACAACCATAAAGCTAAACCTAAACGTGGGTGACGCATTGGCTTTTTGATACTTTCTGATTACTGGCAAGTTAGAATACTTACATTTGCGAACTCATTTAATCCTGGACTATGGGTTGAATCTTCGAGTATGAAGTATTCATTGTGCATTGTATAGGAAAATTGCCCAGAGTGATTCGGCACCAGCAGTCTCTCGACCGTCCAAATACTGGGCTCCCATATCAATGCGCCACTTGTACACGTGTTCCGATTGTAAGGTGATAGTATCTGGAATTGTGAAGTACTCAGGTCCACCGACATAATTGCCTGGTACCAATTCTTGGCGAAGCACTAGATTATTTTCAATATCCAAAATTGTCATCACATAATTTTCCATTGCTACTGTGGTTGTGTATCCCCATTGCAATTTTCGCATCGAGTTAAGTGGTGTAGCCAATCCGTTCGGTTGCATAGATGCTGGATCTACTGCGCTGAATCGCAGATAACTCAAAGTATCTGAGGGAAGACTAAGATTGCCTGAGGCATCCTCCGCAATCAATATATAATAATAACGAGATTGAACAGTGGGGCTCCGGTGGATGAACTCGATGACGCTTTGAGTCCCTGATTCTAGGCTGGAAAGAAGTTCATAATCTCCTATGCTATCCTGCGAATCAAAATATTCAGCGAAATACAGTAGATAATTTTGGACATTTTCCTCTGGTGGATTTTGCAACCATTCATGAAATATTCCACCTGATTCATGCGCATCGATCCCCCGTTCTGGCCATTCTTCGGGAAGAGATTTTTGGACCCAGACTGGGGGTGAAGGTGGGGTGGGGTCTTCTATATCCAATCCGCAGGATTGGATAGTTAAAAGTGAAAAGATAAGGAGCAGTCCGAAGGTCGAAGGTCTACACTTCGGTACAATCGCTGCGCGATCACTGAGTGACCGACAAGTTTGATGGTCAACACTTCGGTTCAGCTGATTGATGATTTTGGTCATGTAGGAAGATAAGAAGTCTTGCCGAATGTCCAAAGTCAGAAAGCCGAAAGTCGGAGATGGTAATATTTTGCCACCCAATTCCTAATTTTACAACTTTCGACGTTTAGACCTTCGACTTTAAACTTTTGCTAATACCTGTAATGCTCTGGTTTGAAAGGTCCATCTTTCTTCAGCCCCAGATACTCAGCCTGATCATCAGATAATGTGGTCAGCTTAGCATCAAGATGAGCCAGGTGCAGCCTGGCCACTTCTTCATCAAGCTCTTTGGAAAGAACACTAACACCATCAGCAACACCCCCCTCATAAAGAGCCATCTGTGCTAATACCTGATTGGTAAAGGATGTGGACATGACAAAGGATGAATGACCCGTTGCATTACCAAGATTCACAAGGCGTCCTCTGGAAAGAAGCACCAATGCTTTCCCATCAGGAAATTCAAACTTATCAACTTGAGGTTTGATATTGGTTTCTTTGATACCGGAATGATTCTCCAACCAGGCTACATCAATCTCATGATCAAAATGACCAATGTTAGCCAGGATAGCGTTATCCTTCATCTTCTCCATGTGTTCGCCACGGATCACATCTTTACAACCAGTGGTGGTCACAAAGATATCACCGAATTCTGCAGCTTCTTCCATGGTTACAACAGAGAAGCCTTCCATGGCGGCCTGTAAGGCACAAATAGGATCAATTTCAGTAACGAAGACCTGAGCCCCATAACCAGCCATAGACTGTGCTGAGCCCTTGCCTACGTCGCCATAACCGGCAACCACGATCTTTTTACCAGCCAGCATGATATCGGTACCACGTTTGATACCGTCAGCCAGGGATTCACGACAGCCGTACTTGTTATCAAATTTAGATTTGGTTACAGAGTCATTCACGTTGATAGCCGGGAAGGGTAAACCACCCTCCTTCATCAGTTCATACAGACGATGGACCCCTGTAGTGGTTTCTTCAGAGACACCCTTGATCTGGGCATGCCATTCAGGATGCTTCTCCAGAATCACCTGGGTCAGATCACCACCATCATCTAGTAACAGATTGGGACCTTTGCCATCAAAACCCAGCGTCTGGTCAATACACCACCAGTATTCTTCTTCTGTCTCACCCTTCCAAGCAAAGACAGGCACACCAGTCACAGCAATTGCTGCGGCAGCATGATCCTGGGTTGAATAAATATTGCAGCTGGACCAGCGGACTTCGGCACCTAGATCTGTCAGTGTCTCAATGAGTACTGCTGTTTGTATCGTCATGTGGATACAGCCTGCAATGCGAGCACCAGTTAGTGGTTTAGTATCTCCATAACGTTTCTTTAATTCCATGAGACCTGGCATCTCTTTTTCAGCCAGAATGATCTCATCACGGCCAAATTTGGCCAGGTCTATATCAGCTACTTTGTAATCTATTGTCTTCGTTTCCATTTATTTGTTTAGAACCTTATTTACTTCTTCAGTTAAGTTAGTTTTTTCCCAGGGGAACTCATCGCGACCGAAGTGGCCATACGAGGCTGTCTTCTGATAGATCGGTCTCTTTAATTTGAGATGGCTGATAATGGCAGCTGGTTTGAGAGGGAAGACTTCCCGTACCATGGCTTCCAACTCACTATTGCTGTGCTCAGAAGTTCCATGTGAGTCAACCAGGATAGAGATAGGCTCAGCAACACCAATGGCGTAAGCCAACTGAACCGTACAGCGTTGGGCTGCCTTAGCAGCTACAATATTCTTGGCAATATACCTTGCCATATAGGCGGCAGAACGATCAACTTTGCTGGGGTCTTTTCCAGAGAAGGCACCACCACCGTGGGGAGCATAGCCACCATAAGTGTCTACAATGATCTTACGACCAGTAAGTCCTGCATCTCCCTGGGGTCCACCCACTACGAAACGGCCTGTTGGATTTACAAAAGTTTTGAGTGTGTTATAGTCTACCAGATTTGCTGGCAGGACTGGCTTGATGACATGCTCTAAGACATCATTATACATCTGACCCTTCACATCAACACCCTCTTCATGCTGATTAGAAATCACTACTGCGGTAATGGCTTCAGGCAAATGAGTCTCTGAGTTATACTTCACAGTTACTTGAGATTTACCATCGGGACGCAGATATGGCAGTTTGCCGCTCTTACGTACTTCAGCCAGTTTTTTGGTCAGCTCATGGGCAATGTAAATGGGTAGAGGCATAAATGCATCGGTTTCATCTGTGGCATAGCCAAACATCATTCCCTGATCACCAGCACCCTGCTCATGTTGATTATCATCCACACCCTGTGATATATCTGAGGACTGTTTATCGATGGTTACCAGGACCGCGCAGGTCTTGTAATCAAACCCCATCATGGAATCGGTATAACCGATACGTTTTATGGTCTTTCTGGCGATACGCTGGATATCAACATAGGCTGAAGTAGTAATCTCCCCACCCACCATGACCAGACCTGTGGTTACAAAGGTCTCGCAGGCTACTCGGCCTTGAGGATCTTTTTCTAATATGGCATCAAGAATCGCATCTGATATCTGGTCAGCTATTTTATCTGGATGACCTTCTGTTACCGATTCTGATGAAAATAAATATGACATGGTATTTCCTTATGGTTTGTTTTAGTCTGGAGCGACCACTTAATATTTTTTCAATGTGGATACAATATTTTTTATGTGTTTGACATCCTGCATCACATAAAAATGCAAGGCAGGCACGTTGGCAGTCAATAAAGCATCGCATTGCTTTAAGGCAAATTCCACACCGATGTGAGCACAATCCTCCGGACTTGACGAATTCAGCATTGCTTCTGTAAAGTCATCAGGGAGTGTCACTGAAAAATGTTTTGGCAGAGAGGTTATTTGGTTCTTTTTAGTGATCAATTTTATGCCGGGAATAATAGGCACCTGAATCCCGTTTGAACGACAAAGCTCGACAAATCTGAAATAATCAGAATTGTTAAAAAACATCTGAGTAACGATATAATCCGCACCTGCTAGCACTTTATTTTTCAGGTAGCGAATGTCCTGCTCGAGGTTTGGCGAATCAGGGTGTTTTTCGGGGTATGCGCCTACACCAATACAAAAATCGCTGGTGTCGGCATCAAAAATTTGTTCCTCATATTCACCACGATTCATGCGCTTGATTTGTTCCACTAGCTCAATAGAGTATTTGTTCGACTTTCTGCCAGCAGTTTTAGAGGGTGCTTTAGTGGCATCTCCTGAAACAGCCAGAACATTATCAATCCCCAAGTAGTTAAGCTCAATCAGGGCATCCTCTGATTCCTGTCGATTAAATCCTCGACATAAAAGATGAGGTACTGCTTCCACTTTGTAGCGGTATTTAATTGCAGCGCACAATCCAATAGAACCAGGTCGTTATGTTGAATCCGCTTTTTAAAGCTGCCATCTTGCTGCTCGAGATAGATGGCATCTGCAGCATGGCTGGTCACATCAATGAAGGGTGGCTTAAATTCAATAAGCTCATCAATTACATTATAGACTTGAGCTGCGCTTTCCCCACGGAGAGGTGGAATGATCTCGTAGCTGATGAGAGGTTCTGTGGCCTTATCCAATATATCAATAATTTTCATATAAATTTCATTCAGACTTTAAGTGATGATAAAAAGGGGATTAAAAATTAATCATATAATATTTGATAGGGCGGGGAGAAGCTTGTCCTTCTCAGATAGGAGATGCTGTTCAAGGGGTAAAGGCCAGGGGATGTTAAGCTCAGGATCATGGGGATGTATACCTGCATCTGCAGTAGGTTCGTAAAAATTATCGGTCTTGTATTGGACAATGGCAGTATCACTGGTGACGATAAAGGCATGAGCAAAACCTCGCGGCACAAAAAATTGATGATGGTTATCAGCCGTGATCTCTGCAAAGCAATATTGTTTATAGGTGGGTGAGCCTGGGCGGATATCTACAGCCACATCCCAAATCGATCCTTGAATGACTCTAATCAATTTAGCCTGGGCATGGGGTGCCTTCTGGAAATGAAGACCTCTGAGCACGCCTCTCGTTGATTTTGACTCATTATCCTGAACAAATTTGACACCAGGGAGGAAATCTTCGAAATCCTGAAGGTTATAGCTCTCTTTGAAATAACCGCGCTCATCAGCGAAGACGGTGGGTTCGATGAGAAGGACTTCAGGAATACGTTGTGGGGTGATCTTGAACTTCATATAATTTCCTCGCGCGGTGAGCTCGTGTCGCACTTTCCCTCGACAAGCTCGGGACAGGCTCGGCTCAGCATGACACTCGATGACTGGCAGGTGACTTTAATTTTCATATTTGGTTCTTGTTCCCTTCAGGCAGCGGAGAATAAATATCCATTAAATCTACAAGCCAAATAAAAATATTTCCATTTTAAGCTACCGTCTAAACATCTCATAGTACCATTCCGAAGCTAACCCAAACCCCTCTTTGGCATCAAACAGAGGATCATAATTGAGAATTGTCTTTGCCTTCAATATACTCGCTTGTGAATGAGGAATATCACCCGGACGGTGTGGACCAATTTTAGGCTCAATTGATGCAATTGCAGGGTCATGCTTGCTGAGGGCCGTCTGTAATTCACGATATAATTCAAGGAGGCTAATATTTCCCCCATAAGCAATATTAAAAATTTCAGATAGGAAATTGACTTTATGATTAGTTGGCTCTATAGGACTTGGGTCTTGAATCAAAAATTTATGCTGATCCAACTCAACATTATAATATCCCTTTTGATTAATTACAATTTCCCCAGTTGGTACGAACAATGCTTTTTCATTTGCCTGAATAACATTCTCAATATATGTAAAATCCCTACTGTAAGAGCCATCGCCATTAATAGTAGGCCTCTCATGGTTCAAAAGTTGTTTCACCCATAATGGAATAACCGCCGCATATGCTCCATCAGGATCCTGGCGCCTGCCAAACACATTAAAATATCTAAGTCCGATACATTGCATCCCATAGGTTTTTGCAAATACATCCGCATACAATTCATTCACATATTTAGTCACGGCATAGGGAGATAATGGCCGCCCAATCTCTTCTTCGATTTTGGGGAGCTTTTTAGAATCTCCATAAGTGCTTGAGCTAGCAGCATAGACAAATCTCTCCACGCCACTGTTTTTGGAGGCTTCTAGCATGTTTAGAAAACCAGAGACATTAACTGAATTAGTCATCAACGGATTTTCGATGGATCGCGGTACTGAGCCTAATGCGGCCTGATGAGAAACATAATTGCAACCCAAGACAGCTTCTTTACAAGTTTCCAGATCTCGAATATCACCCTTGATAAAAGTGAAGAGAGGATTGCCCATATGCTCAATTATGTTGCGTTCAAATCCAGTACTCAGATTATCAAGACAAACGACTTGATGACCTTCCCCTAGAAAGTGACTCACTAGATTTGAGCCAATGAATCCTGCCCCTCCCGTAATTAGTATTTTCATCTTAATGCTCTTTGCTTGATGAGTAGCACATCGGGATACTCTGTGGCGTTACTTTAAATTTCATACGATAAATTTTCTTTCTCAGTTAAAACTTAACAACGGAATGCCCAAAAGGTTCGAAACACGCTTCACTCTATTTCGAAGCCCCTTCGACTCTCTCCCTTCGCTCAGGATGAACTCCGGCTGAGAAATCCCGCAATGATCCATGACCACCAAGTTCCTCTAACAAATAGACTCCGTGCCCTCTTCGGAACTCCGGAGAAATATTGGGACCTTGCCAGCCCGCGATTCTGGGTTTTCTCACGCTGTCTACGACCTTGTTCGAAAAGTAGTATTTGTGGGTCCATGCTTATCAGGAATTCCGTATGTGCCTAGAGATTTTCGATATCGGCAATCTGGAGTCCCTGGCGTTTTTCGAGGGTCTGGACGAAGTGGGAAGCGTCGAGCATGGAGTCAAACGTACCAGTATCCAGCCAGGCGAAGCCACGCTGCATGATTTGGACTTGCAGAGCTCCCTCATCGAGATAATGTTTGTTAACAGTCGTTATCTCTAACTCACCCCTTGGAGATGGTTTCACATTTTTGGCAACATTAATCACGGAATTCGGATAAAAATATAAACCCACTACAGCATAATCGCTTTTAGGCTCCGCAGGTTTCTCCTCAATGGAAAGTGCTTTCTGATCCTTGTCAAACTCCACCACCCCATAACGCTCAGGGTCTTCCACATGATAGGCAAAGACCACGGCATCATCCTGCTCAGCCACAATCTTTTTGCTCTCTTTGAGCATGTCGATTAAGCCATGTCCAAAAAAGATATTGTCCCCAAGGATGAGACAGACATCATCGTCGCCAATGAATTCTTCTCCGAGGATGAAAGCTTGGGCGAGACCATCAGGGCTAGGTTGGACTACGTAGGAGAATTTGGCTTTGAAACGGCTGCCATCGCCCAGGAGCTGTTCGAATCGGGGTAAATCCTCTGGGGTTGAGATAATCAAAATCTCATTAATCCCTGCCAAAAGCAGTGTCGATAAAGGATAGTAGATCATGGGTTTGTTGTAGATAGGCAACAACTGTTTGGAAACAACTCGGGTTAATGGATGTAAACGTGAGCCGGCGCCTCCGGCTAGTACTATTCCCTTCATAAGATTATCTCCGTTTCACTGTGATAATGGTCGAAAGTCCAAGGTCTGAAAGTCGAAAGGAACAACAATGCAATATTCGGGCTAGCGACGTAAATGTTTTGATAGGGCTGAGATCCCTTTGGAAATACTCACAGCCTTATCTCTCAATTCTTTTGATTCCTTAATATCCATGTATTTCAAATCTTCAGCAAGATATAACATACTGCGTACTTCACCACAAGAAGCTTTCGCTATATCAAGAAATCTGGCAAAATCCTTGTCAGACCCACGTTCAAATCCTTCTGCAATGTTATTCATGATTGAAACGACTGCGGTTTGGATCTGATTCCTGAAGCCCCAATCCTTTAAACCAGCTGAATCAGCACCCAAAGAATGATATATTAGCTTGACGAGTTCTCGAGCCTCCTGCCAAATCCGCAAATCTTCAAACTGGCTGACCTTAGACATTCAGACTTTCGACCTTCGACTCAATTCGTTCCCTATGCAAAGCTGCGCTTGGTCCTTCAAAGGCTTCATAGTACACCAGCTTCGTCATTTTGTATGCGGAGGCAAATCCTTTTGTTCCAGTTCTGTGCTCTTCGAGACGCCGATTGAGGTCGTTGGTCATGCCAATATACTGGCGTCGATTGTTATTTGTAAGGATGTATGTGAAATAGGTTCTTCGGTTAGCCATGGTTCCGGGTTTTCTCACGAGTTCTACAACCACGTTCGAAAAGTAATAAGAGGGATCCTTGCCAACGGGAAGCACCATATGTACCTAAAATTTTCTCGTTTGATCGCTTTAACTTTTCACTTTTCACTTTTCAATTTTCACTTTTCATTTTTAACTATTTCTTAATCTCTGCGCCTCTGCAGCCTTTATGAGATGTTATCAAAACTTTTCTTTGCGGCATTTCGACAGGCTCAATGCACCGCTCTGCGGGCTATGCGTGAGACCTCTATTCCAAATAATGTATTGAGCATGAGTCAGTTTGAAGCTTTTGATAAAAACCGCCTTTTTTACTCATAATGAGTCCACATCCGAATAATTTTGATCGTCTTAATGTCTTCTAAGACTTGGTAAACCAAGCGATCTTGTATGTTGATTCTTCGAGAGTAAGCACCCAAAAGATCGCCTAGCAATTTCTCATTTGGTGGTGGATTTGAATATGGATTTTCACGTACTATAGCTAAAAGCTTTGATACTTTTGGTTTCAGACCATTGGATTCAATTTTCTTTGAATCTTTTATGGCGTGTTTTGTGAAAACAATTCTCCAACTCACCAATCAAGTTCCTCTGTCTCCTCCACTGGCGTTTTAAGCCCTTCTATGATGGATTCTCTCATACCTGGGATGGAGGAAAGGTACAATGTTTCTTGAATTGCTCGCCAATCATCTTCAGCAAGCAGAACAGCATTGGTTTGTTTTCCTGTAATCTGGATTGGTTCGTGCGACTCAGATGTTTCAAGTAGCAGGTTATATAGATCCGCCCTTGCTTTTGTAACATTTATTGTTCTCATAACAACCTCGCTTTGTAAGTTCACGATAACGTACGCTATCACGTTCGGTATCGCAAGTACAATTCCACCAAAGCCTTAGGCGTGTTTCTCTCGTCCAGCGCTTGAGCTGGTTCCTGAGAAAGCATCGCTTTGTATGATTTGTGTATGCACGGTTGAAATTTTCGTTTTGCACTCTCCTGCGTGTCGAAGATCCCGCCGGAGGGAAACACGAAGTGTCGGGGAAGTGTCGGGGAAGTGTCGGGATGAGTCCGCCTGCCACGCCAAAGCCCAAAGGGCGACGGCGGGCTCTAAGCAGCTCGTATAGAGCGCTTTTCTACCAGATGGTCTCAACACTTTTGGAATTTATCAGGTTGGAATCTGCGCTAATCAATGGAACATTTCGGAATATCGCAGTTGCACAAATTAATCTATCTGCCGGGTCAAGATTTACCTCGGATGAAAGCGATACAGATAAATCCGCAATCTCAGGTGTAATGGCTTGAAATGTATAGTGATTTGCAGATCGAATTAAGTGGATAAGCTCAGGATATGTTGCATCAATACTAAGGCGATTCTTTTTCATTAACATTGCGATTTCCCAAAGTGAGATGTCAGCAATAATTATTCCGCTTAATTCATTTGCCCGGTCGATCATCTTTCTGGCTTTTTTACTTATCTTATCTGGTTGAAGAGCATCCCAAACAATGCTATGGGTATCAAGTACTATCATTGAGAAAGCGCATTCCATGTTTCATCAATGGGATTGATCATATCACCTATTTTAGCATCTTCAGCTAAATGCTTCAGAGTCATCTTTGCTTGTTCTTGAGCTGAATCTGCAGGGACAAGTTGAGCTACTACTTTTCCGCGAGAAGTAATTTGAATTTGTGCCCCTTGTTTGATTTGCTCCAGAACTTGCATGAGATTTGCCCGAAGTTCACTTACCGCTATTGTAGTCATAATTCATCTCCATTTTATTTGTACAAAGATAACGTACAGATAACATTAGTACAAGAATTATGTACAAATTCACAGCACATGATTTAGTCGCTCTAACATATAATTATGCTGTCCCTAACCTCTCCTGCTCGTAAATCTGTTTTTGTTGCAAAGCTTTCCACCAGTCCTGATTGTTGAGGTACCATTGGATGGTTTCTTTCAGGCCGACTTCGAAGGTGTGGGAGGGGCTCCAGCCCAGGTCTGATCGGATTTTGGAGATGTCCATGGCATAACGGACGTCGTGGCCAGGTCTATCCGCGACATAGGTGATCTGTTCGCGGTAGCTTTTGCCATCACTTCTGGGTTGGATGTCATCCAGGATTGAGATGATGGTCTCCACAACCCGCAAGTTTGTGACTTCTTCTTCCCCACCCACCAGATAAGTTTCACCCAGGTTGCCGTTTTGAAAGACAGAATAAATGGCCTCGCAGTGGTCTTCCACATGGAGCCAGTCGCGAATATTTAAACCATCACCATAAATTGGTAATGGTTTACCAGATATGGCATTGATGACCATGAGAGGGATGAGTTTTTCAGGAAATTGGAGCGGCCCATAATTGTTGGTGCAGTTGGTTAGCAAGATGGGAAAACCAAAGGTGCGTCCCCAGGCTCGGACCAGATGATCAGAACCAGCCTTGGAAGCTGAATAGGGGGAACTGGGATCATAAGGCGTATCAATTCTGAATAATTCATCTGGACCCAAGGAACCAAAAACCTCATCAGTAGACACATGTAAAAAGCGAAAATCTTCTTTTTTCTGCCCTTCCAGACCTTTCCAATAGTTGTGCATTCTATCAAGGAGAATCGCAGTACCCACAACATTGGTCATAATGAAAGGAATGGGGCCATCAATGGAACGGTCAACATGAGATTCTGCTGCGAAATGGATGATGCCATCAGGTTGGAAGTCCTGGATTATTGCTTCCACAGTTACAGCATCGGTAATGTCGCCTTCAATAAACTGATAGCGTTCATGGTCAGCAACAGAAGTAAGGTTATCAAGATTGCCAGCATAGGTGAGTTTGTCCAGGTTGAGGATGTGGTTGTCGGTTTCGGCAATTTGTTTCAGGATGAAGTTACTTCCGATAAAGCCTGCGCCGCCGGTGATGATTATTCGTTTCAAGTTAAAACCCCGTTATTCAATTCAAGTGTTGTCGCTTAAAAATAGTCCAAAGTTGAAGGTCTGAAAGTCTAAATGTCGAAGGTCAAAAGTGAAAAGTCGGAACCATCATCTTCCTGTTGCACCTTGATATTAGAGGTTAAATATCTAGCGAGGGACTTGGCTCTCTAAATTCGGGTGTAGTGAGAAATCCCGCTGGGGCCATGAACACAGAGCTTCGAGTTTCCTCCATCCGGTCGGCCTAGACCTGACACAATGGATGTCACCGGGAGATGACTACTTATTTACTCCATAATAAGATTTATACCATTTGACAAATTCTGCAAGGCCCTGCTTCAGAGGGATGGAGGGCTTGAAGTCGAGAAAACTTTCCAGGGCTGTTGTATCAGCCTGTGTGCTGAAAACGTCCCCTGCCTGAAAACCCACCAGCTCCTTGTTTGCCTTTTTCCCCAGAGCTTCCTCCAGTATCTCAACAAACTCCAGAACTGGGACCGGGTTGCTACCCCCGATGTTGAAGAGATGATAAAATGGGCTTTTGATAGCCTGATATTGATCTTCCACCGCTGCGGGTTTCAATAAATCAATCTTGCCCACCAGGCGTTTGATGCTTTCAATAATATCATCGACATAAGTATAGTCACGCAGGTTGAGTCCATTATTGAATAGCTGGATGGATTTGCCTTCCAGAATAGCCTTCGTGAAGAAGTAATAAGCCATATCAGGGCGACCCCAGGGGCCATAAACCGTAAAAAAAACGAAGACCCACCGTGGTCATTTGGTAGAGATGACTATAGCTGTGTGCAATAAGTTCATTTGATTTCTTGGTGGCGGCATAAAGCGATACAGGGTGATCCACGTTGTCAGTTTCAGCAAAAGGTGATTTTTCGTTATTGCCATAGACCGAACTGGAGGAGGCATAGATAAAATTCTTAATGCCATGCTGCTTCGAGGCTTCCAGGACATTAAAGAAACCGTCCAGGTTGGATTCGATGTAGGATCGTGGATTCTCAATGGAATAGCGGACACCGGCCTGGGCAGCAAGGTTGATAACAATGGAAGGGTTGAATTCAGAGAAGACCTTTGTTAACCCTTTATAATTCTGAAGATCCAGCTCATGAAACTGGAAATTTGAAATTGGGAGTTGCGAGAGACGGGCATTTTTGAGTGAAGGGTCATAGTAGCTATTGAGATTATCAATGCCGCAAATCTCATAACCCTCAGCCAGCAATCGTTGGGAAAGGTGAAATCCGATGAAGCCGGCAGCGCCGGTAATAAGTATTTTTTTCAAGTTAAGAGTCCTGTTAATCGGTTCATATTTTTATCAATTGAAATTAGTCGGAAGACAACGGTTTAAAAGTCTGAAAGCTTGCCCGCCGTAACTCCGAACAGGTGTAGGCGGGTCGAAAGTTCCCTGGTTCTCGCTTGTAAAGTTAGGACATGGGTAACACTTTAGTCTCTAAACATAAGGTAACACTTTTCAGCACCAATGGATTAACGCTACTATTTGTCCTTTTGTTTCGGCAAAAGCATTAACTATCACGCCTGCAGCTATCACAAAGTAAAAGTTAATGCTATCAGTTTAATCCTGATAACTGTATTTGCCCAACCAGGGCATCTGCTCACCGTAATATTGAATTGCGGCTATGAGCGTGTAATTCAATAGGTGAAGAAAGTCATCAGATGATCCCCCTTTCCGTTGATAGGTCCTACGAGTATGTTCATCATTGTAGTGGGTGTAGACATTTATGATATCAGTCAAGTACTCCGTAGAAGCATCAACATTGGGAAAAGTGAATCGACCCGCTCGTAATTGATTGAAAAGGCGATCCAGACTCTCAGTCCTCGGGATGGAATATCTTAGACTATCCCTATTCCATCTTACCGGATGAGATCCGTTACTATATTCCACCTCAATCATATGTTTACCAATTCTCTGTTTTAGTCTAAGGTTCTCCTTGTTTCCAATACGATGGTCAGCAAAAACCCAATCCACACCAAAAGCACCGACCAGCCCAAGAATTTCATCCAGAACTATATCTGGACCCTTCACACCATCATAGTATGGACCAGAAAACCGTTTCATGTGAAGCATTTTGATGTGGTCATGTTCGACTTTTGCAATGCTGATAATCGTGTGAGACACGCCTCCAATCATTGTATTATAGGCCCAATCAATTGCAGCGATAATGGCCTGACCTTCTATTTCCTCCCTGGGAACATTATCAGGGTTCATAATCGGCCTATCCTCGCAAAATGATTCCAATTCCTGAAGCGTGATCAATGACGTACCCTGAACACTTGGCAGTGCCATTACATCATTTAAGAATTTATTACGTGAATAGGCTTTGTACTTATCCAATATCCCATCGGCTGAATTCCGCCACACTGTATGCGAATCTATCAAACGGGGAATCCGATATCCTACCCGTTTACACGCTGGATTTTGGGCAACCCAACGACCATCAAACGTATTAATAGGCGTCTTACATGTTGAACAAAACAAGTACTCACACTCCAGATCAATATGCTCCATCCCGATGGGTGGATTGTCCTGATTGCAGGATGAACAGGGAATGATCCATTCGTATTGGCAAGTGTCCAAAAATAACTGGTACATGAGGTTTCTATCATCCTTACAGGTGCCTGAAAAGCGGTATTTTGAATCCTTAGGAAAATTAGCAGCACTTTCCATGACGACGTCCACATTCTCTCGAGGAATATCCTGGACTTCATCAATAATGATAGTTTGTGCACTGGACCCTCGAGCCGAATCCGCATTTGTTCCAATGTGCTCCAGATGAAGTGTTGATCCATTGGATAGTTTCATCATTTTAGCGTTATTGATACTACCTTTACCAAAGGCTGCTCGCTTCAATCTAGGATTTCGATTAATTTGAGGGAGTAAGCTTTCCTGCCGAAATTTTTTGCTCTGCTCTTCGCCCGGATTAGCCAACAATATCGATGCATTTCTCTTGGCAAACATTTCATACAGAATCCGGGCTGCTTGAAAAATAGATTTCCCGATCTGTCTGCTGGTCATCAACACCACATAACGACTCTTCTCATTATATATCTGCTTCCAGTAGGGCCTTGTTTCAAAATCAAGGTGCTTGCCTTCTTTGTTACGAAAAATATTAACGATCCGGGTGATCAAGTCTAACCCCTTTGGCTTTTTACTCATAATCTTCTCCAATCTGTCCAAAAGACAGGAGATTACCAGGGTCCGACCCGTTACCTTCCCTGTCGTCATGGTCTAAGAGTTGTGGTTGAATTTTTAATGTACTTTCGAGAAATTTTGTGCTGATATGCTCAGCTTTAGTTGATTTAATGCCCTTCGAGTCCACGAAAAGTGCTAGTCTCCCATTCTGAATGGTTTGGTTATTCAACGCTCGCAACTGTTCGTGAGTCAACTGAATATCATAAATCCTGACCAGATCGAAGGGATTCTCATGGCTCCATACCCCTTTTACCAATGGTTTGAATAATCTTCTCAAGCGAGGACGATCTCTCATATGATCGAGCAGAGCATCCCGGCATTTGCCTGAGTAGCCCAGCTGTGTCCCAACGTTCCAATACTGGTAGAGAAAGCGAGCGATATGTTTCTCTTTGTAAATCATATTGATGGAATGATTACTTAGGTTTGTGAATATTTCCACCGAACTCACATTGAGCCAGGATAAACCAGCAACCCGGAAGAATACATGTTCATCCATCATGATTTCGTGAGTGTGAATGATTTTGTCACGATCATCTTTTAATTTGAAGCTTTTTATCTTGAATGAACCCTCAGGTGCTTGTACTACCTCCAGAATTGAGAGCAGCAGTTCGCGTAAGGGACTTCTGGGAAGCTTTCTAATCTCTGTTCTAAGGTGTTCTCGTTCTTTTTCTCCGAAAGATTTATACTTATAAGTTTTATGCATAGCAAGCGGGTAACCCCAGTATTCTGCCAGAATAATATCGAAGTATTTGCTCGCGGGATTTGCCTCCCATGGGAAACAGTAACTCATTTGACTCCGACCCTTAGATTTGAATAACTAGCATTATGTAACGAGCGCAATGAAAGAAGTAGGACATTGATCTGAAAATTTAAAAAAGCCTTTGATCCAAATAATTGCAATTCGGTATCGCCATTTTTTTTATCTGCAATTATGACACTTATCAAATTCATTTTTCTGGTTTAACAAAATTTTTATCCCTCGCTGGAGATTCTGATCCAAGTCTTAATCAGTGGAATCCAACCAAAACTGGCTAGAGACTTATTGTCAAAATTCGCTTGATTAGCACTTTGATTTTTTATAGGGGATTTTTAAATTTTATGCACACTCCTTGCAGGTGATATTAATTACGGCCTCGACGCTTTAATTTAATTCATCTGCAAGGATTTTTTGTGCAAAAAGATCAAAATTTTGGCTCATCGATCCTTACAAAATGCAAAAGCTTCATTTTTTTGGGTCAAATTGCTCCAAATACAAAATTCAAGCTGTTTTCGCCAAAAACGTTCAAAAGCGATGACGGACTAATTTCTTGTGATCTTTTGATGATATTTGGTGCAAAAACAAGAATGGTATTATGAAGGATATCGGGTAAAAGTATTAGCTAAAGGGAATAGGCTTTTACCAAAACCTAATTACACCAACAACATAAATTATAGTAAGCCAGTTCTTAGACTATTAACTCGTCTTGAAAATTAAAGATGGGAAAAGAATGGTCTGCCATTTCTGTAGATTTTTTTATAATTGCCACTCATCCTTATCCATCTTTACACTCTGCACATATAAATGAAAGTGCAAATATGAGTTGTGCCAGTGTCTATCGACTCTTTAGTAAGCGAAAAGGGTTATCCAAAATTGAATACCCTAGTTTGAAGACCTCAAATCAGCGTCTAACATCACTGTGGGCAGGTTAGACTCGAACCCTTTCCCCAAGGTGTAGATAACATCCTTAACTCTATATTCCAATTTTCCTTCCTGCCCTTCAAATGTCTCTGGTATAAATTGGACAAGCTCACCAATTCTTGGGATCTGTTCGCTCTTTATATGTAAGTTATTATGTCCCAAAATATCGACTAAATATCCCATTTTTTCCTCCTTCACCTATATTGCTAATTCTAAGTACTGCTAATCTCTAACTAAATAATTATAAAATTTTCACCTTGATGCAGCCACTACCCATCGGCAATGGCTGCAAAACCTTCTGGATTTAGTCTGACTTCTCAATGCGATCTCCAGCTTCAGAATAATCCTGAAGAATCACTCTCCTTTTAAGTCCTACTATACCCTGTTGGGCCTGCTTTGCTTTGATTAGGTGCTCTCGTGAAACAACACCATGAATATTCACCTGAACTCTGGCCCAGCGGAACCCATCATTTACCATATCTTCTAAGCCAAATGTTGTGATCACCGCCACTGGCGGCAGACCACTGCGTTTCAGCCGTAACTGATGGTCACGCCAGGGTTTGATACTGGTGGGTGATAGTGATAGCACCATGGGTTGCAGCTCCTTTTTTATAAGGGGCAGTACAAACAAACGCACCTTGGGCTTACAAGCCCCAAACCCCGGAATTGATTCATGACACTGCTCACAAGTGGCCGACAGGGGCTCAGTGCTCAAGATAGTATCATCAATTGCATAGCAGCGGGGGTGATCTTCATCTTCCTGCCAGAATGCTCTGATCTGCTGTTCTTCAAAGACTATTGCCTTCAGCTCTGTCACTCGGAGAAAGGCGATTTGTTTATCGCCCTTAACATAGGATTCACCATAGTCGATATAGAAACGATGCTTCCCGTCTTCATTGTGTTCTATACGCAGCCTGGGCAGGTCCTGCTTATTGATTCTTGCTTTAAGAATTTCAAGCTCTTGGGTTACATCCCAATCTGATCTACCCAGATCCTCCAGTATTTTTGCTTTATCTGTTTTTGTTATCATGTATTTATCCCTTCTCTGCTGTGATTTTTAACATCCCCAGCTCAGCCAGATCAGATTTTACCCGGTCTATCTGCGGTGAGGCATGCAGGAGGGTTCTGTCTTGACATATGGCCTGGTAGGCACAAAATCCACAAGCACCCGGGTTGGGGAATGGCCAATCCTTGGTCATCATCTTGATTATATTGAGTAAGTCCTGTTTAAATCGCTGATGATCCCATACCGGTTTCTGGCAAACAATAAGGGGTCTGCCCTTCTCTTCCCCGACTTGACCATACTTTGACCTGCGCTTATATCTCTCATGGGCACGCAAATGATAGATCACGGCGCGGTCAACACGTAAGTGGACTCGGGACCACGACCCATTGATTAACAACAATCCATATTTTAAGGCATAGGCATACAAGGATAATTGCCAATCTCGCCGTAAGGAGATGGCACCCGGTCTTTGCATCCCGGATTTCAAATCCACCAGATCCAATTCACCATTTGAATTTTTTCGGACCTGATCAATAGTCCCGGAAAGATCAAACCCGCCAACTTTGACTTTAAATTTGACCTCTGAGTACAGGACTGTGCACTGATGATTTTCCTCCCAGTTACGGTAGCCAGTCAAAATTTCCTCTGCATTGTCTTCCAGCCTATCCATATCGGCTTGCTTGGATTTTTTCCAATGGATCGGGCTGTCTGGATTTTGCTTCATGGCATCTTTGAAAGCCTCCCGGTAAAGTTTCTTGAGGTTGGTTCCAAACCCATTGACGTGTAGCTGATGAATAGCCCCGTGCAATGCGCTGCCATGGAGAGCTGCGGTATTTCTGTAGGCAGGTTTAATCCCTTCCACGTGGCGGAAGCGAAACATCAGGGGGCAGCTGAGCCAATCCTTGATAGTGGATTGACGCAGCTGTATTCTCGTCAAAATTTCAGCTTTTCGGTACATCGTTTTCTGCTTCTCCTGACCCACTCCCCTTGCGCCTGGAAATCCAGGAGAAGACCTCATCCTTCAAAACCAAGATGGCTTCGATGAGGATTTGAAAGCCTTTCCTAGTCATTTATGCCACCCCCATAAACTTGTACTGTTCACTGAAGAGCTGATGTAATCCCAAATGCTTTTCCATGATGGATTGGGGCGGTGCACTCTTTAAGGCTTCCGTGATGGCATTGTAGAGGCTCCAGACTGTCCGGGGCTGGAAAGCCTCATATTGAGGGGCTTTCCATTCCCGGAGCGCCACAGGAATCTGTCTGGGTGTCATGATGCCTCTTCCATAAACCAGTCCTAACATGCGGTGGGCGTTGTCATCACTTATTTCTTGGAGCTCCATGGCTTCAGCGTCTTTTAGGACCTGATTATAAACCTTTTGAGATTTATAAATCGCTGACAGGGCCATACTCTCCATATCTCTGATTACGTTTAAGGTATGCTTGCGTAAAATTGTGATATCCCCACATAGCGCCAGGTTATCACAGACCAAAACGGAAGCGCCTACAGCGATGCCGACAGACATGCTGCGATCATAACTGTTACGAAAGCCAATGGAGAGTCCCATTGAGGTATCGCTTGATTTCAATGTATGTACTCCGAACATTTTATTGCCTTCAGCTGCTAGCCCGAATTGACTTTTACTATGTGAAAAGGTAGGCAGAAGATGATTGGCCATCTGGAGTAACATGGTTGAAAGTTTTTCATGTGAGACAGGTTGATAGGTTCGTGTGGCTTTTGGCAGGGGAACTTCCCTTACCATTTCAAGGGTCGCAGCTTCACTGCCACGTTGCATGAGTAGGGTCATTTTGTGACCTCCTTACGTTTATTTTAGGATTGATTGATTTTTTTACTGCTTGCTATGGACGTTGACGTCCAAAGCCTCAAGCAGCAGCGGTTAGAGCTGGTGATGGTCTGAAAAAGAGTAGTAGTTGCTGCCCAGAATAATGTGATCCAATAATTCGATATCAATGGATTCCAGGGCGGTTTTTATCTTTTTAGTGATGGCAAAATCAGGTGAACTCGGGGTATTAGAGCCACTGGGGTGATTGTGGGAGATAATGACTGCGGCTGTTCCCGGATAATCGATTAAGAGCGTCTTTATGATTTCCCGCGGGTAAATGGCAGCCGTTGCAATAGTCCCAGTGAATAGAACTTTTGTATCTATCAACTCATGTTGCGAATTGAGATAAATCATGGCAAAGCTTTCGCGGGTTTTTGACTTTGAGAAGTACGCTCTCAGGTGGCTAGCCACAGATTTGGAACTATTCAATTTTTCGCCAGCTTTTAGGGTATAACGTTTAACATACTCTTCCCTGATGAGATCATCTGGGACATCTTGAATTGTTAGTGTCATGAACACCTCCTGGTAATAAGGATTCTTTGAAGTTCAAATATTCATTGTGGGGTTAGTGAATGAAAGATTTCAGAGAATCGGGTGAGTTTGATGAGAAAAGAAGACTATCTTTCCTCATCATTCATATACACTTTTTTTAGGCATTTTTGCACAAATCCGGCTTCATATCGCCATATCTGAGGGTTTTTCCAGTCAAATAGAGTCCAGTAAATCCTTCAAGACTTAACGATTGCGACTTTTTATAAAAATGTATAGAGGTAACGCTAATTGTGTGTGTTTCTACTAATTAGCTACCGATTGTAAAACAACGTCAAATGTGCAATCAAGAGATATCATTTTGAGGAGGAGTACCCGAATATGCTGGGACTTTCGTGGCACAATAACGCCACACTACCTATGTAACATATTGTTATTATTATTTTACCTTTGGGCTCATAATACTGCGTAATTTTTGAGAGCCCAAATCGACCCACTTTAGCCACATTTCTTTCAATTTCCGATAATATTCAGTGAGTTACAGGAAATACCATTGGGCACATTACTTAACGAAACCCAAAGAAGATGAATTAGATGATATAGCCACGGATTATGAGTCCGTGGCTACTAGTTGTTTTTATTAGACTTACAAGAGGAGTGTGACTGGAAAGTGACTATGCTTATTTTGTCGCCATTTTAATGAGCACCGACTGTAGAGATTGGTTACAGACAGAACATACTGGGAATATACTAGTGGCTAATTATCAGATATGGACGAAAGTATGAATTTGGTTTTCAAGAATTGGTGCAATACGATCTTTTTCAAGCTCTAAATCATATCTTGCTTGTAGATTCAGCCAAAATCTTTCAGATAGCCCAAAGTATTTAGATAACCTAAGAGCAGTATTTGGAGTAACGGCTCTCTTTCCGTGAACTATTTCGTTGATTCTACGAGCTGGAACATGAATATCTTTTGCGAGTCTGTATTGGCTTATTCCCAATGGCTTCAAGAATTCTTCCATGAGAATTTCACCTGGGTGTATTGGATCTAATTTTTTTAAAGTCATAATATGCTCCTAATGATAGTCGACTATTTCCACATTATAGGCATTGCCCTTGTCCCAAGTAAAACAAATCCGCCATTGATCATTAATTCTAATACTATGTTGGCCAGATCTTTTTCCAGAGAGCTTCTCGAGATGATTGGAAGGTGGAACACGGAGGTCAGAAAGGTGGTCAGCAGCATCGAGTACATTAAGTTTCCGACTTGCTATGCGTTGAATTTCTGTAGGTAGTTTCCGCGATCCGATTCGTTGAAAAAGCTTTTTTGTCTCTTTTGATGCGAAAGTCTTAATCATCTCACTAATAGTAACGCATGCCGATAGTAATGTCAAGCGTTATTAGTAATGATGGTTTTCTAATCAGGCGAGCTAAGTGCAGTCTAGACTGGATAGAATGCCTTGACGCTCTCTCACCTAAGTTAAATCACTATGGATTGTTATTAGCTAAAATGTAGTTGTTCTGTTTATAATGTCAATACTTGGGTAGCAGTGAAAATCTAATGTTAAACAAAATCTATGCAGAAAATATGCTGTATATCGAGATGGCTATCTTCAAAACGACCTGACTCCAGTAGTATTTATAGAGGCAACAAAAGAGGCCAGCAAATGCTGACCTCTTTGAATATCGAAACTGCACAAGGATTTCAGAATGATGAAGTGCTCCTTCGTCCTTCGGACTACGGCGGAGCAGGCAGGGAAAAGTTTTGTGGTGAACCCCATCTAATGTTTCAAGCCAACTGCCCACAAACAAAAAGAGACCTGCCGATGCTGATCTCTTTTTAGTGTGGGCCCACAGGGACTCGAACCCCGAACCGACGGATTATGAGTCCGTGATTCAATGTTGTTTTTATTAGACTTACGAGAGGGGTGTGGCTGGAAAGTGACTATGATGATAAATGATTGTTTATAAGTAGTTGTGGATGTAGTGGAGGGGTTCAGAGGGTCCGATTCGAAACCTATTGCATCTCTTTCAGCATTTGTTTGATTGTCTCAGCAAGTGGTCCCATTTGATGTTCACAAACCCAGAATATTTGTTCAGCGTCGATATCAAAGTAGTGATGAGTAATAATATCCCGCATCCCCATAGCACCCTTCCAATCGACAGTTGTGTACCTAGCAAGGAGTGATCTTTCGGTAATTTTGTCGAGATTTTTCAGGCTCTCCCCTATGGCTATGACCAACATGCAAATTGCATCCAGTTTTTCCATGCCAGCAGGTGTGTTGGTGAAATCATCAACAGACTCAATTGGAGTGAAGCGATCCTGAATGGTTCGGGTTGCGTTTAGAACCTGATTCAGAATATCCTGAACGAGGCTTTTATCAAACATAAATAGCTTCTTGTTCAATTCTTTGCATTAAACTTGGATTCATGGTCTTCCGTAAACGAACGATATCAACTGAATGAGCTAAGAGACTTTCTAAATCTTCTTTAATATGTACAATCAAGTAAGGGTCTGGTATCTGAGTTTGTAAAACGATATCAACATCACTATGATCGCTGATTTGATTCCTAGCAACAGAGCCAAAAACTCCCAGTGATACAATACCATATTTTTCAGCAGATAGCTTTTTAAAGGCTGTTAATATTTCGATTACATCAGATTGTGTCATGATTGACCTTCACAAGGTTATTAGAGTCCAATATCTCAGCTTGAATATAATAAATACAGTCAGCTGTAGTTGTTAAAATAAATTTTGAGATGATGACCAATACCATCTTCTGCCAAAAGGTGAAAGGCTATATCGCTCGACTGAAAATTACACTGACTTCAATAGTATTAATGGAGGCAACAAAAAAGGCCAACACCCTTCGAGAACATTTTGATGCTTCGATTTGACTCAGCACAGGCTTGCTCAGTGTGACACCTCAGGGATCAACTGACCTCTTTGAATATCGATTAACGATTAACGATTTTTGAATTACGAAGACAACTCAAATTCCTAAATCTTCAATCGATGTTCCTAATTCATAAATCAAAAAGAGACCAGCTAATGCTGATCTCTTTTTGTTGTGGGCCCACAGGGACTTGAACCCCGAACCGACGGATTATGAGTCCGTGTCTCTTCATTGTTTTTATTAAACTTACAAGAGGGGTGTGACTGGAAAGTGACTAGCGCTGTTTTAGATCAAACCTGAGTGTTTATGCTTAAGCCATTCAATGATTACATCTCGAAGTTCAAGCACATAATTCAGCAGCTCTGCAGCATCCTGTTCTGATGTAACTCCTGCATTATCATATTCAAGTGTGTTTCGTTTCATTCTACATGCATCCAGGTATACTGCTTCATCCTCCCTCTCTGGCCCAAGTATTACAGACAAGGCTTTTAAGGTTCGATAGTGTGCCAAGTTTCTTTCAGGCTTGAACCCTTCGGCATATAGGAGGCAAGTGCATAACTTCAGGGCAGCATTATATGCAATTCCAAATCGCCAATCGCTTGATATTTCTGTACGTTGCGCATCCTCAAGATCTCTGTGGACTATCCCAAGCAGGTTTAGAATCTCCTGCTTACTTGTCTGGTGTTGACGAAGCCAACCATTATTAAACCAATCTTGCAAGCTCATCTTCTTTTCCTATTATCATTATTTTTGGCGAAGATAAAATTGAAGTAACGAAATGCTCATGAGATTTTTTCTTTGCAATAAACTCTTTTAGCGGCATTGCATGTATGTTGATTTCTCTACTAATCAGATTGGTAGCTTCGATAAGCTGTTTGCTCAAATATCGCAATCCAACATCACCGATAACAAATAAATCAATATCACTTTCTGGCCGCATGTTTGCAGATGCAGCAGAGCCGAAGACAAATGCATATTGTAAGTCAGCATATTCCAGTGCCCGCGATATTATATTAGAGAGACCCACAGTTTTCATCACCAAGGAATGGACGTCCGGATAAAGATTATTATCTTTATTTGCTCTATAGTATGTCCGGTTGCCATCAACCCGTTTAAGAAGCAATCCATTTCTAACAAGCTTTGAAGCCTCTTGCCTGACTGCCCCAATTGAAAAACCGGACCTTCTCTCGATCTCGCGTAAATGGAGATCCTGAGAATCTAGGCCAAAGAAGAGACGGAAAAACTCCACTCTAACACGTGATGATAATATTTCAGCAAGTACACTCATAAAGCCCTATTGTATGGTTATAATATACAGTTGTTCTGTATTTGTATACAAGATAATTTTGTGTTCAGCGTTTGCATCAAACATCATTGCTCTTAATGGGTTGCATCACAGTGAGCGCACTCGTGTTTAACGCCACCTTATCCATAAACAAAAAGAGACCGGCACCCTTCGATGTCAGGATCGGAGTCATGATTCCTGATTGCCGTCTTAATATTGGCGATTTGACCAATCCTCATCTTAGAAATCCTATCAGTTTTATCAATTTCTAATGCCTTGGTAAAAATTTGATTCGCTTCATTTAGCCTGAAAGTTGAATAATACAATTCCCCTAGCTTATGATAGTCACTTAATTTGGATGTATTAGATTCAGTTGCTACTTTCAAATAATATTCAGCAGAATCTACCTCCCCAAGGGCGTAATAGCATGTTCCTAGACAGGTATTAACCCACTCATCTTCTGGGTACTTTCCAAATATTTCTTCAAAGAATGTTATCCCCTCATTGCAGACAGCTTGATAGTTTTCATCATTTCTTCTTCTTTGATTAGCAAGTTTTTCATATTCCTCTGCCACTCTAATAAGTTTAGCGCTGGAATAATCCGTATTAATCATGATAGCTTGCCGAAACATTGAGATCGCTTTATCTGAATTATTCTGATCACTGAGCAATAATCCGTACGCATAGTAATAGTTAGAATTAAGTGGATTAATAGTGATTGCACTGTCAATCAAACTAGCAGCCAGATCATCTTCAGAATTACTAAGCGCAACTCTTGATTCTTGGTACAGCATTGCCGCTACTTGAACGTTATCAATTGTACTATTTCTGGCACAACTTGACATTACCAAAACAGATATTATTGTTATATAATTTTTGAGGTTCATGATATTTCTCCGCTGAAGTATCTATATTTTTAGCTGTAAGTCGTCAGAGCAGTTCGGACTAATTCGTCCTGAATCCTGAGAAGACCATAGCCAGTTACTTCTGTTTTTATATATAGCAACATTACTCAAATATTCAGAAGGCCGAAATTATGCTCCAAGTCCACACACAGCAACTTCAAAGGTGTCCATCTCTCATAGAATAAGAGTGGTACTAACATCGAACCGAATCATGCTTTCCTTTATCAGGGGACTAATGGATGGATATTATCACCTGCATATGATATTAATCCTGTTCCAGCAGATATTGCTCCAAGAACACTTCGGAGTTCAATCAATATCAATGACAATAGTGCTTCAATAGCAAATGCGCTGGATGTGCATGACCAGTTCAATCTCACCTATTCAGAGGCTAAGAAAATCATCCGTGAAGTTTCAATGGTTACCAACGGGTGGCGCAAGGAGGCCATCGGTTTCGGACTGAGTCGGGATGCAATAGATAGGATGGAAACTGCTTTCGTTCATGACGAATCAGGAGTAGCTGAAATCATCTCTTAGAAGTGAACTGGAGAGGGCTGTTACTGATCAGTCAATCAAGCAAGATTATCGAACTAATTATAAATAGCGATACAGTTTGATAATGGTTTGTGGTTAAATTGCTTTCCACAATGGAAAGAAACAAAGCTACAACAGACGATCAGATACAATCAATCCGCCAGGAATTGATTGAGCTGGATGAAAAGCGTAAGCTACTTCAGAATAAAATGCATCTTTTAGAAATGGATCATGATCCATCGACCCGTATCGTGGTAAATACTTCTAGTAGCATTACCAGCGAATCACATCACGATTTGAAAATCAAACTATTCATGGACCTGTTCAAAGGTAGGACAGATGTATTTGCCAAACGGTTTGAGAGTTTGAAATCCGGCAGGACAGGATATCAGCCCGCTTGCGAGAATGAATGGGTACCTGTAATCTGTAAAAAGCCAAAAATCAAATGCGCTGATTGCGAATACCGGGCATTCACTCCCATTACGAATACGGTGATCCGAGATCATCTACTGGGCTATGCACTACAAGATAAATCACGACGCGACTTTACTGTGGGAGTATATCCACTACGTTCCGATGAGACCTGTCATTTCCTGGCCGTAGATTTTGACGGTTCGAATTGGCAAGAGGACATTTTAGCCTATTTACACACTTGTCGAGATATGGACATTCCTGCTGTTATGGAGAGATCTCGTTCTGGGAACGGTGGACATATTTGGTTTTTTTTCTTCGCACCCACCTCAGCAAAAGCGGCCAGACAGATGGCTTCCTTCATCCTGACCAAGACTATGGAGAGCCACCCTGAAATTGGATTCCATTCATATGATAGATTTTTTCCAAATCAGGATACCATGCCCAAAGGTGGTTTCGGTAACCTGATCGCTTTGCCACTGCAAGGGCATCCACGGTTGAGTAATAACAGCGTATTCATAGATGATAACTTCATCCCCTTCCCTGATCAGTGGGCGTTTCTTTCCACAATCAAGAAGATTTCCCCCTCTGAAATTGAAGCGATAGTAAATGATGCGGTCCATAGAGGGAATGTCTTAGGCGTCCCTTTGGTTGATCTGGATCAGGATGAGGAACCATGGACAGCTCCTCCCTCCAGACAAAGAGAGCTTGACAGCATCCCCGGAGAGCTCCCATCAAAGCTTACAATAGTACTAGGGAATCAGATATACATTGAGACGTCTAACCTAGCTCCAGCCCTGATAAACAGATTAATTCGTTTGGCTGCTTTTCAGAATCCTGACTTCCATAAAGCTCAAGCTATGCGTTTGTCCACATGGAACAAGCCCAGAATAATTTCCTGTCATGAAGACTTCTCAAAGCATATTGGCCTTCCGAGAGGCTGCCTGGATGAAGTCACTGAGCTTCTCGATTCACTTTCAATAACGCCAGAAATCATTGATGAGCGTGAACCAGGTCTTAAGCTATCGCTTTCATTTCAGGGAGAACTTTATCCTGAGCAAAAACATGCTATCAAATCAATACTGCCTTATGATACCGGTGTTTTATCAGCAGCGACAGCCTTCGGTAAAACCGTTGTGGGAATCGCGGTCCTAGCACAGCGAAATGTAAATACACTTATTCTCGTGCACAGAAAACCATTGATGGACCAGTGGATTGCGGCTCTGAAGAAGTTTCTAGATATAGATCATGCGAGTATCGGAACTATCGGTGGGGGAAAATGGAAACCAACCGGCATCATAGATGTTGCAATGGTACAAAGTCTCAGCAAAAAAGGTGAGGTTAATGATATTGTTGATAAATATGGGCACTTGATTGTCGATGAATGTCACCATATATCAGCTCGTAGCTTTGAAATTGTTGCTCGACAGTGCAAAGCTAAATACACCTTGGGACTTTCAGCAACTGTTGTGCGGAAGGATGGCCATCACCCTATTATTTTTATGAATATCGGGCCGATACGCTTCAAAGTTGGCCATCTAAAACAAGCCGCTCAAAGACCCTTCTCTCATAAAGTGGTTTTTAAAAACACAAATATTATACTGCCGACTGATTTCTTAGAGAAAGACGATTTGCCAATACACGAGATCTATGCATTGATCACACAGGATGAACAACGGAATCGATTGATCGTAAATGACATTGTCCAAGCTGCGCTGAGCGGTAGAACATCTCTGGTTCTCACCGAGCGGCGTGATCATCTGCGAGAGCTGAATCAACTACTTTCAACACATGTTGAAAATATTGTCGTCTTGCATGGTGGTATGGGAAAAAAGCAAAAACTTTCTTTGATGGAAATGATTAATACCACCAGCGATGGGCTAGTCATTTTGGCCACTGGCCGCTATATAGGTGAGGGATTTGATTTGGCAAAACTGGATACTCTTTTTTTAACAATGCCCGTTTCCTGGAAAGGTGTCTTGACACAATATGCAGGTCGTCTTCACCGACTCCACACCGGTAAAAAAGAAGTCATCATTTATGACTATGTTGACACCAATATCCCAATGCTGGCTCGAATGCATAAACGTCGATTGTCTGGATATCGGTCAATAGGTTACATTTACTAAAAGATCGGTTATTCAGGAGACTTTGAATCCTGAAAACTCAACCCACTATATTTTTTTTCTTTTCTGAATCCATACAATAGGATAAACCCCTGACAGCGCTTAACCTTTAAGGCTAACCTTAGGGAGAATATCATGTCTCTTGAATGGACAAAGAAGATGCAAATCGATAATGGTCAGATTGATGCTGATCATAAAGAATTATTGTCGATTGCCAACCGTGTCTTGAACCTTTATCTACGCAAACGGGATATAGAAGAGCTCAAGCAAGCCATCCATGAATTATTTAATTATGTCCAATATCATTTCTCGAGAGAGGAGCTATTAATGCAGCAGTGGGAATATCCTGAATATGGTGCCCACCAACAAAAGCATGAACTCATTCTTAGAGAAATGCATCAAAAGTTGACAAACTCTCATCACGTGGGGGAATTGCTGAACAATTTCAGGACATTTGTAAATGATTGGGTAATTATGCACATTCTGGAGGAGGACAAAAAGATTAGAGTTTTCATGGAGTCCAAAGCAAAACCACGCCCCCCGAAAAGCTGATTACCTCAACTCGTTTACCATCATGTGGATACCTTTTCAGCTTTCAAGCCCCATTCAATCAGAATTAACGATCAGGAATTTAGAGCGCGCCAGAGCAGCTGAATTCTGGAACCCACCGACCAAAACGGGCAGTTTAAGAACTCATTAAAAAATCCGGAGAACTTCGGACACCGAATCCGGAAAGTTTCGGACACTTTCAGGGGTTAGCCCGGAATAATATTTAATCCCCCCTTGGCGATTGTCATTGGTTGCCAGGTCCGGTTCAGCCGGGAACCTGTTCTCACCTAAAAAGATGAGGACATTGATGCGCAGTGCAACCAACTGATCGACCATCAATTGGTGTAATTCATGACTACATGGTATTTAAGGCTAAAACCTTAAATTGTTATTTGCTATATATGGGTATAGCCTTATATTCTATTAACTAATATTAGGGTATAGCCTTATGAAAGAACGAAAATTAATTTTAAATCAACTCGACCTAAAGCTGAAAAAATACAAGTCCATTGGGGCTATACCAGCACCTTCTCATGGTTGGGTGTATAGTATTCGTCAAGCCCTAAATATGTCACTGAGACAACTTGGGAATAGAATGGGTATAACGGCTCCAAGTGTTCATGAAATTGAAGAACGGGAACGAAGTGGAACTGTCTCGCTAAAAGTATTAAGGCAGGTTGGAGAAGCCCTGGATCTGAAACTCGTTTATGGATTTGTCCCAAGAGCAGAATCACTGGAAGAAATGATTGAAAACCGAGCTTATCAATTAGCGCAAGAGATTATTATTCGTACTTCAGTAAGCATGGATCTTGAAGATCAAAAAGTTTCAGATCTTCGAATTACACAGGCGGTACAAGAAAAAGCCGCTGAAATTAAGGTTGCCATACCGAGATATTTATGGGATTAAATATAGATTACATCTACAGGCAAACACCTCTCGCTGAAGAAGCGCTGGAAGAATTGCTGATAAAGACAATTTCTACCAAAGGGGAATTAGATGAGTTTGAGCAACAAAATATTGAGACGGCTGTTGAGTGGAACATGAAGCATAAATTTAGTTCTAGCAAAATTCTCAGCACCGTATTTGTCTCTGAAGTACATAGGCGTATGTTTGACCGGGTGTGGGGATGGGCTGGCACCTTTAGAAATAGCAATAAAAACATTGGAGTGGATAAGATTCTTATTCCACGGGAACTAAAATTACTGTTTGACGATTGCGCATACTGGATTGAAAACAATACTTTTTCACATGACGAGATGGCCATCAGGTTTAAACATCGTATCGTACAAATTCACCCCTTCCCCAATGGAAACGGAAGACACTCCAGGCTCTGTGCAGACATTTTAGTCTCTCATGCATTCGGACTTCCCGTTTTCAGCTGGGGAGGATATAACCTCACAGATCCAGGAGCACGGAGGCAGCAATATTTTGATGCTTTGCATAATGCAGATGCGGGAGATCTTGAGCCACTGATTGCTTTTGCTCGGTCTTAAGATGCTGGGTCTGGTTTGATCCACGATTCGGCTGACTGCCGTCAAAGCTCTATTTCGATACAATTAGCAAGAAAACTTGGAAAATCTCTTTCGACTAGGTGATGGCCATGAATGACTTGGCCATCATTTGGTTTAGCTCTTCATACTTCATATCCATGTACGGGATTGTACATTTTAGGTGATTTCCACAACCTAAATCCTGCTACCTCATACATGAATTGTGTTTTTACTAACAGTACTGGGGATAATATGCGAATGATATGTCCGAATATTGGGATTATATGCGAACGATAATGTCTTTTTTAGGGATAATATGCGAATACCTTCTTGGAGTTCGGAAAAGATGAGAAATTTATAGGAGGGTACTCGTGGAAAAGAGGTCTCTTTTCGAGAAATTGAATGCACACATTGCGAAAAAACAAATCACACTGTTGATCGGTGCCAGGCAAGTTGGAAAAACGACACTGCTTGAGCAATTGCACGAAGAAGCGCAGCGGCTCAGGCAAAGCACCCATTTTATCACTCTTGAAGATCCTCAATATTTAGAGTTACTCAATGAGCACCCGGATAAACTCTTTGAAATCATTCCACCCGTGAATGATGATAAAAAAACGATACTCTTTATTGATGAAATTCAATACCTCAAGGACCCATCAAACTTCTTGAAATATCATTATGATAAACACAAAGACATGCTCAAGATGGTTGTTACAGGGTCCTCAGCATTCTACATAGATGAAAAGTTTAAAGATTCTTTAGCAGGCAGAAAGCGGATTTTCACGCTTCCCACATTATCCTTCTCAGAATTTTTACAATTTCAGAACCGAGAGGAGCTAGTTCCATTTGTCAATTCAGGCTCACTCCCCCTGGTTCACAAAAGTGAGATGGACAGAAAACTGAATGAATATCTCATTTATGGTGGTTATCCTGATGTGGTTCTAGAATCAGACTTGAATGAAAAGCAAGCAGCTCTAAAAGAAATCGCAGACTCCTATGTTAAAAAAGATGCCTTGGAGGCAAGTCTCAAGTACCCAGAAATTTACATGAAGTTATTGACGATCATTGCCAGTCAGTCAGGCTTATTTAATTCTCGTGAAGTAGGAAACGATCTTAAGATAGACAGAATGACCGTTGAAGCCTATCTCAGGGTCATGCGTAAATCATTCCACGTATCGACTGTCAAACCGTTTTCGCGAAATTTATCAAAGGAGTTACGGAAAATGCCCAAGCTCTATTTGAATGACCTGGGGCTCCGGAATTATTTCACAAACAACTTCTCAGCCATCGCGAGCCGAGATGATAGGGGCGACCTCTTGGAAAACTATGCTTTTCGATTATTCTTGGATCACTATCCGCTGGAGGACATAAAGTTCTGGAGAACACAGAAAGGACAAGAGGTCGATTTCATTATTGCTGAAAATAATGCTTATGAGATCAAGTATGATAAAAGTGGATATGACGTTTCAAAATATAAATACTTCAAAGAAAAATATCCCGGAATACCCCTAACTCCCGTCTACAAGAATAGCATTCTAGAGCTCTCGGTATAAACATTTAAATGTCATCTTTTTTTCATCCCACAAATGTGATTGTTCTTTTGCAATCAGCTCCTCAATGAGATTGTCCAAAGCGTCCTGCATGTCCGCGTTTCTTAATTCTTGTCCTTCTAGTTTCATTGTCTGAGCGGCTCTTGACCATCTCTCAACGGCAATTGTCCGCGCACGTTCTTTTACAATTTCTTCAAGACTTACCTGGGGGACAATGGAATATACAAACACGCAGTTTAGAGCCTCAGCAGCCTGTCTCATGGTTCTTAGTGTCGTTGAGCCCAAGACTTCATCTTGCTCTATTCTTTGTACACGCTGTTTGCTAACCTGCATTCTTTGGGCAAGTTGAGGACCACTCATACCTAAAGCATTCCGTATAGCTCTGATCCAGCCTTTTCCGGGAATTGATATTGAGTTCAATCGCTTAATTTCCTGCAATGCAGAATCCAGCTGCTTACGTATTAATTTCTGATTCGGTTTCATTTAAACCACTCTCTTTTCTTCTTTAGGGTAGTGTGGATTTAGATCGCAGCAATTCCCGGGTCAATATATATGTTGACCAGTCATGCGCCCTGAAATACCAGTAAATACTCAATTGACAGCTTGGCCATGAATGAATTGGCCATAAGCCTTACCAGAATTGCTAAAGCCCAGCCTTACAGCTTGTTGGGAGGCTAAACTCGCTGATTGAGAATCAGTTGGTACTTTTTAAGCGAGATAATTCACTAAAAATATAGGTGCATTTTAAAGGTGCAAAAAAAGATGGTCATGCACCTTTAACGCAAAATAAAGGTGCAATCCGAATAGTGTAATGAACCAAAGTCCCGAGAATCAACAGAAGATCGCTGTTATAGAAAGGGAGAGATCTGTGGATCAGCTACGATTGTGCAAACGCTATTAGGAGTTCATAATCAAGCTCATCGGTAGCCTTAAAGAGCTCTTAATGATTGACGCCGAATATCGCTCGTCTTTGATAAATCTGTGCCAGTTCCCCAGCTATGTCTTGTCTCACCAAATACATTTTCAAGCAGAAGGTCAGCCATCAGACGTGCATGTCTTCCATTTCCATGGGGGAAAGGGATGAATTGGTACCAGTCGGTGATGAAACCTTACACTTGGGTTTGCAGGGCTTAGGTGGTTCTAGTCTGCTCTATTTAAAAAATTTCGACGCGTATTGTAATGGAGTATGTAGCCACGCTGGGTTGATTCATCTAAAAAGGAGCGGCCCACAAGATCTGAAACTTGATCTTGTCTTGTTATAAACGGATGTATCAATTGCTCCATTCTAGAGGGTTGGATACCTACTCGTTCTCCAAATCTGATGAAGTCTTTCCGGTCAGGATGATTGGAAGCTGAGCCAACGGGTTCGGAGAATAATCCCTTATGAAGGGCAAAGTCACTGTCACTCACGTGGATTCTGGTATCAAGGAGGTCATAAGCAGGACTTAGAATAAAGTCAGATGAAGGGGTTTCCAGCAAGGAAAAGTTTTTAAGATGGGCATCACCATTAGAGAATAGATAGTTGAATATGATCAGGCGAAAATATTTCTCGATTTCAACTGTATAAGCTGGCACAAACCTTTTTAAAAGTACTGCCAACGCTTCATAACTATACTCATATTTAAAATCTGGTCCATCTTTCAATGCTGATCTATCTGCAAGAACGGCAAAATCTTCTTGTCTCAGTTTTTTGCCATCACTTGAAATATCGAATCGTTTGGTCAGAAAAGCAGGACTCCCATCCTTAAAAAAGATCAAACCATTTTCAGCCGTGGAGATTCCAAATACTTGTCTTGCTATTTGCATGGTGATGTGCTCATTGGCAGGTATTTGGTCAACTCGTTTTAAGCCGGTAGGTATGGATTTTAATATATGCGTTCCCTGCTCACCTGCTCGCGTTAACCTGAGTTTATTCTTTTCCTGAATCAGGGACCATTTCACTTGGATGCCTGAAAGTGAAAAGTGTTTGCGGCTCTCCAGGAATAAATCAATATCAGATTCACTCACATCGGGTGAATGGTATGGAAGGATATGACTCACCGTGCGTCCAGCGAACATGCGTCTAAGAAATGCCCTACTGTAGCCTCCCCCATGGATACTGAGATCCCCGGGGCATACCAATAGTTCTGGGAGAGCCATGTCAGGAAGCTCCCTTAACCACAGTGATGGCCCCAATCGTGTCTGCACCTGCAACAATACTCAGTAAGCCGAAGTCATCATCTTCAGACACACCAACAAGTCTACTCTGGAGACTACGATTTCTACCCTCTGATAAAAGATTACTAAAAAATGGAAATAAAACCGGGGAGCTATGAATCTGTTTTGTTTTGGGCAGGGTAAGGCTAATGGCAGGGCGGGCAGGATCTACGAAATGATCGATGGCATACTCAAAGATATACTTGTCAGCACTTTCCTCTATCAAGCTGCCTGCCAGAATCCCATTCCAGAATACATTCGCGCTACGCATTTTCAGTCACCTGGATCTTTGATACGGATAACGATTTCCAAACCCAGCACATCGCATACTTTTTGGAGGGTATTGATTCTTGGATTTGCCGTTCCACTTTCCAGTGCCTTAATGGTTCGTAGACCTATTTGTGAAAGGTCAGCCAGGTCAGCTTGATTAATACTCAGTGTTTTACGGCGATCTCTAATTGTATAATCTATATTTGATATATGCATTATGCTGCCCCTTTCGTGGTAAATATAACCCCAGAATAGATATTCCATAGCATAAATGCATTATACTGCACTTTATCTATACATAACGCTTCAATTCCCCCGGTTGTGCCCGCGTCTGGTGAAACATCAAGAACATATATTTGGAGGAGGACATGCCTGACACCTCTTAATATTTAAAGTCAATTGCGCTGGGAGCGGTAACGTTCAGTGTCTTGTATGCTGTGCTATAAAGTACACTTTCTTGAAGTTTCTATTTTTTTTAATTTTGCAATTGGCTTTCCATTTAGCCCAGCCTCAACTAACCATGCAATGAATTCTGAAAATGGTTTTATATCTTGATCGACACTGGCACTTTCTAAAGCAGTCATATATTCTCCTCTCTGTTCAACTGGGATCACTGTCCAAGGGTATCCGCCTGAAGTCAGATATTTATTCCCTTGAGTGAGGTCGGTGTCGAAGGTGTCCTGGTTCTCGCGCGGAGAATGCGGAGGCGCAGAGATAGAAGGAAAGTTGCCTGAGGTAAAAATTAAAAGTCCCGCCCAAGATTTGGGACTGGGGATTTGATTTTTCTCTTTTGGGGATAGAAGGGTCCAGGTGGCCATGGCGAGGCTGTGCATATACATATACAGGATATTTGGCTATATATATGTGATATCTATTGAGTAGCCATGTCAACGATACGCAAGTGGTAATCTTTCCAGGAGACAAGCGAGATGTCTGATATTTCTGAGGATGTATCTCCAAGATAGAGGAGAGCTTTCTTAATTTTTAACTCATTGGAAGAGCTCAATTTTCTAAGATTCTTCAAATAATCAGGATTGAAGGTCTCACCGGCTTTTATTTCCAGAGCTAATACTTCGTTATTCCCCAGGTCGATTATACAGTCAACTTCCACTCCATTGCTATCTCGCCAATAATAATGGGATGGTCGCATTCCTCTATGGGATTGATGTTTGATCAGGTCACTGATCACAAGATTCTCAAATAAAGAGCCAAATGCGTAGTGTGTTCGAAGGGTTTCCGTATTTGTAATGCGCAATAGTGACGATACGACCCCTGTATCGTAAAAATATAGTTTAGGTGATTTTATCATTCGTTTATTAAAATTTCGATGATAGGGCTGTAGTAAAAATATTATGTAGCTGGCTTCCAGAAGTGACAACCATGATTTTGCTGTATTCACCACGACCCCGGAATCATTCGCCAGTGAAGTGATGTTTAATACTTGTCCTACTCTCCCTGCACACAATCCCAGAAATCGAGTGAAGGTATTCAAGTTTTCTATGGACCGGAGTGTTCTAACATCTCGTTCGATATATGTTTGCAGATAGGATGGGTAGTAGTCCTCTGCTAGAATATGCTTATCATAGAGTCGTGGATAGAATCCATTTAATATGAGTGAAGCAACCGAGCTATCGCCTGAATTTTTCAGTTCGTTCATGGTGAAAGGAAATAGGTTCTGGACACTGACCCGACCAGCCAATGACTGTGATATCCTTTCATTCAAAAGAAAACTTTGAGATCCAGATAGTATATATTGCCCTGTTTTTCCAGTCTCATCAGACAGTACCTGAATGTATGGGAACAGTTCGGGCACCCGTTGGGCCTCATCAAAAATTACTTTATCTCCAGCTTGTCTTAAGAATCCCAGAGGATCCGCCTTCAATAATTCTCGGTGATCCAGTCGCTCAAGATTATAGTAGGTGTAGTCTGGGAATGTTTCTCTGAGCAAGGTGGTTTTTCCTGCCTGACGTGGTCCCGTTACAGAGACAATTGGAAACTTTTCCAACATTTTCTTTAGGTGAGCCTGGAGGGTCCTGGGAATCATCATATTATGTAATTCTGCTTTTTGATTGCATATATACATAATGTAAACAAAAATTGCCCTACACCAAGCTGATATTAGTCAATACGCTTTTAAAAACCTCTCCATGACACTTAAACCAGTTGGGAGGTGTGGGATGGTGAATTGTGAATGGTGAAACGGAGTGGAACGCGCAGTAAGGCGAGGGAGGACTGACGGATGTCGGGACGACGCTCAGCCAATGGGGTGAGAAGCTGATCCATCTTTAACTTTAATCTTGCATCTCTCGCGGAGAACGCAGAGCGTTGCATTGAGCACGTCGAAATGGCGCAGAGGTTGTATTGAGTTATCGAAAGTCAAAGGTTTCAAGGTCGAAGGTCTGAAAGTCTGATTTTTTTCTGTCCAGGGAGAGATTATATGCCAAATTATATGTGTTATCTCAAAACACCCACAAAATGCAGGGAAACCAACTTTTGAATATTCTTTTACTCTATCCTGTAAATGCCGAATTCGTTCTGGTCTATGCAACATACCCTGAAAATCATTGGCAAATCAGCCTGGTATCCCCCCCTGGGACTGGCAACCGTCGCATCAATGCTTCCCCATGCCTGGAATAAAATGTTAATAGATCTAAATGTGGACACACTGGAAGATCAGCAACTTCAATGGGCCGACTATGTTTTTCTTTCAGCCATGAATGTCCAGGAGGAATCAGTACTCCAAATCATTGAGCGTTGTAACCAGCCAGGGTGTAAAAATCGTTGCCGGGGGTTCCCTGTTTACCATAGAACATGAGCGTTTCCCAGGGATTGATCATTTCGTTTTAAATGAAGCCGAGATTACACTTCCCCTGTTTCTGGCTGATCTGGCACAAGGTGAAGCCCAGCGAATCTACACTGATGACAATTACAGCGATATTCATACGGCTCCCATGCCAGACTGGTCTCTGGTCAACTTAAAAAAATACCAGTACGGAATTGTTCAATACTCACGAGGGTGCCCCTTCCATTGCGATTTTTGCGATGTCCCCCTATTATACGGCAACCGGCCCCGGACCAAAACACCCCAGCAAATCATAGCAGAGCTAGATATTTTTATTGAGCACTCAACGGTTCCAACCATCCTCTTCGCCGATGACAATCTGATCGGGAACAAAAGAGTTCTTAAGGATGAGCTCTTACCTGCCCTCATCAAATGGCGGCAGGAGAAGGTGCCAATCTTTTCATTCTCGACCCAGGTCAGCATCAATATTGTAGACGATTTGGAGCTTATGGAATTGATGCTGGAAGCTGGTTTCAGACACTTGTTTATAGGCCTGGAGACCAGCGAAGAAGAAGCATTGACGAATGCTGGGAAAATGCAAAATACTCGTCGAGATATGTTGGCAGGTATCTCAACACTTCATCAATTGGGATTTATCGTTGTGGGTGGATTTATTGTTGGGTTTGATACAGACACTCGTGAGACTCTGGAGACACAGAGTCAATTTATTCAGGACAGTGGGATTCTCATGGCAACGGTGAACATGCTAAAAGCACCTCCTGGCACTCCGCTATACGAAAGAATTAAGCGAGAGAATCGGCTTGTCCCCGGTTTCTCCTTTGCAGAATCGCAAACAAATATTTTACCCCTTTCAAGTGAGAAGTCCCTTTCGCAGGCATTCAATGATATGATTCTAAGGGTATATAGTCCTGAATTTGGTGTCGCCAGAACAAAGAAATGGTTATCCGAATTCAAACATTTACCAGATGTGGTCACAGATATACCCGGTTTGAACCCCATGGAATATTTGCCCGTATTTTTCAGGGCAATTTACTTTATTGGCATCAAATACTCAGGCAGAAGACATTTCTGGCAATTGATATTTTGGACAATTAAACACCATCTACGAAAAGCAGATTGGGCGCTTGTGAACCTGATTTTAATCTATCAATTGCATCATTTGCAAATGGACTATTCAGAAACGCTCAGCGGGTACCCATCCTCAGAATAGCCCAGGGTCAAACACTTGCCCATGTAACTCGGCTTGTCTCGGCGAAGCTGGAAGACGACGGAAGAGCGGGTTGAAAGTCGCCTACCCAACCCAGGATTTCACGGAATGGTTTAACCGCTAAACAAAGTAAGATGGAGCGCTAGCGAACATCAAAGACACGAAATGCGCGAATTGGTAGGAGCGATATAAATTTATAATCTCGGGACGGCGCTTCCCATATGTTTAGAGGCCACAATATTTTAAGATAGTGCGGTAATATGCTTCCAAATCTTTGAGATGTTTTGTAAGAATGACCTGAAGGATTGCTGGGTCAAGGTTTTGATACTCATGGACGGCGATATTGCGAAAACCGACCATGGCATTTAATTTTTTGCCAAGGTCTGGAGTCACAATCTTATTCGTTACCAGCAGATCAAAGTGGTCCCTTAGACTTTGTGGCAGACCCAAGCCTTCGTCAGCCACAATATGACCGGCAATATCTATGGCAGCCTGGACAGCACGTTGCAAATTCAAAACAAAAATATCTTGAATATCCAAATCATGGAGACTGGCCGGGTCCAGATGGGTGACGTCCGCAATTCTTTTTAAACATCTTTGAATGATCGCTGTTTTTGCTAAAACAATATCAGAATCAACCATAGATACTCACATCCTTCAAATGATTTTCAATGGGCAGTCGGGTTCGCTTAAGATCGAGATACTCCTGAATAGCAGATACTCTAAATTGATTGAGTAGGTTTCGATCGTTACAGATCAATTGCTCACCGTTTTTAAGGACCTGATGTTTTAATATGCTGGATACTTCAGTGAGATATACCAGATCAACCCGTCTGCCGCAGATTTGCTCCAGATCATCCAATATCAGAAGCTTCTGCTCAATGGGCAGTCTTCTTTCCCTGCTCAGGATGGCAATATCAATATCGCTGGAGTCACTTTCAGTCCCCCGGGCAAAAGAACCAAATAGAAAGGCCGCGACGACATCAGGGAGTGCTGAGAGATAGGCTTTCAACTTTATGTGGATTGACTTTTCCATGCATTCAAGTTATGTACAAACCGCAGCATTTCAAAACTACGATGAGTGGCTAGAATCAGTCATAAAACGAATTACCGCTCATTGCACGAAGTATGCGAATTGTATAAAGCAAAATGACATGTGACCGCGGGATGGACACTTGTTACGTCAAATACAAGCAGGACACTCAACTCCGTCTGGCCTGTGTAGGTCTAGAGGTCAGGAGTTGGGACTGGGGAATTGATTTTTCTCTTTTGGGGATAGAAGGGTCCAGGTGACCCTGCTGAGGCTGTTCATATGTATATACAGGATATTTGGTAATAAATATTATATCGATTGAGTCGCCACGTCAACGATACGCAAGTGGTAATCTTTCCAGGAGACAAGCGAGATGTCTGATATTTCTGAGGATGTATCTCCAAGATAGAGGAGAGCTTTCTTAATTTTTAACTCATTGGAAGAGCTCAATTTTC